>SDBS01007965.1_pt1 | contig 10268 bp, 11 predicted proteins | sample 2277091 | NCBI WGS metagenome assembly SDBS01 (sample SAMN10404972, study PRJNA504765) | marine sediment metagenome | isolation source: marine sediment core GS10_PC15, 163 cmbsf | place: Arctic Ocean: Southern Knipovich Ridge | collected 2010 | reverse complement strand
GTCCCACTCAGCGCACGAGGCAACGTGATCGGAGTCATGCGCCTCTCCACTGACAGGAAAAGAGAGTTTTCCAAGCAGGAGTTGACGTCCATCAAGACCCTCGCGTCCTTTTCAACCAGCGCGATCACCCACTCGATGTTCCACGACATCCTCGGCGAGGTCGCCGCGGCCGTGCGGTCGTCTCTCGATCTGAACGAAGTTCTCGAGTCGACCGTGCGGGTGGTGTGCGAGAGCCTGCGCGTCAGGGGCAGCACGATCCGGCTTCTCGACAGGCGGGGGAACCTCGAGTTGCGAGCGGCCTTCGGCTTGAGTCAGCAGTACCTGGAGATCGCGTCGTCCGACCCCGGGGATGCGGTGGCCGAGGCCTTGAAGGGGGCGTGTGTGGCGATTCTCGACGCGCGAACGGACCCGCGCATTCGACATCACGATGAGATGACGAGGGAAAAGATCTCTTCGGTGTTGTTCGTGCCGCTGATGAGCCGTAAAGAGGCGATCGGAGTGCTGTCCGTTTACACCCATAACCCCTATACCTTTTCTGATGATGAGAAAGCGCTCATGACGGCCCTCGGCGAACAGTGCGCGCTGTCGATCCGCAATGCACAGATGTACCACACCATCAAACGCAGGTACGCGGACGTGGTGGACGAGTTCCAGCAGTGGTTCGAGCACTATGAGACGTATCCGGTGCGGAAAAACGACGCCATCTAATCATATCGGCCGGGCCGCGTTTTAGATCCTGCGTCTCGATACCTGGCGTTTCAGCGATCGAGGCCGCATCTTGTAAGACAGGAAAACTGAAAAACGCCCACGGCTGCAGTGAAGCCTCGTTCGCTACGGCACTGCCGTGGCGAGAGGGGGACCCAATGGCTGTGACAAATGCGGCACCGCAATCCGTGCCGGCGATCGAGAAAACTCTGACTGTGAAGGACGGGCGCGAGGTGACGGTGCGAAGCTTGCACCCGACCGATGTCGAACGCTCGTACGACTTCTTCTGCGCCCTTCCCGAAGAAGATCGCAGGTATTTGCGGGTCGACGTCACCCGCCGTCGGGTGGTGGAGCGACGTACCACCGAGCTCGACCGAAGCCGGATCGAGCGTCTCGTGGTGGTGCACGATGACGAGATCGTCGCCGATGGAGCGCTGGAGCTCGAGGGGCACGGATGGGGGGATAACGTCGCGGAGATCCGCCTGATCGTCGCGCGCGATTGGCAGCGATTCGGACTCGGCACACTGCTCGCTCGTGAACTCTTCCACCTCGCGTCCCAGTACCGGGTGGATCGCGTTATCGCGCGGCTGATGCGTCCGCAGGAGGGTGCGCACCGTATCATGAAGCGCCTCGGGTTCAGTGAGGAGTTCCTGATTCCCGAGCACGTGCGGGATCAGGACGGCACGTGGCAGGATCTCATCATCATGCGATGCCCTCTCGAGGACCTGTGGCGGGAGATGGAGTCCGAGTTCGAATCATTGGACTGGCGCCGGCACAGGTAGGAGCTTTCACCGCACAGCCCATTGCGGTGCGGAGCTGACATTGGATGGCTCCGGTCGGGCTGTGCAGTACGGGCTTCTATGGATGCGCGCATCCGAAACCATGTCATATGCGGGCCCGTCAATCTCCCTCCGAGTTTTTCGCTTCGCCGAAGAAGTTCACCCCTTCGTAACGGTCCGCGTGCGAGCCGAACTGAGTGAGGTCGCCGCCGGTCATGAGGAAGGTGGCCCGCTCGCCGAAGACGCGGGAAAAACTGACCCGGACCACCTCGCCGTTGTCTCCATCTGTCAGGATGTCGACGAGCTTTTCATCGAGGCTCGAGGTCAGCTCGGCGCGACACAGGGGGCATCGGAAGGTGTAGAGCCGGCCCTTTTCGAAGACCATCGAGCGCGCGAAGACCGCCGAGTAGTCGCCGAGCTTGGCACTCAAGAGCATCAGCTCGCAGTCCTGCGGGGTGTCCACCAGAAATATGACCTTGGTGCCCGGGTTGAGGAGCTTCCGGCAGTGAGGACAGAAGTACGAACGAGCCATGGATGCCTCCGGTCGGCGGTCGTGATCAGGGTCGCGATCGCCTATCCGGCAATTTTACGCTCATTAGGAGGGAACGGGGCAGAGTTTTGAGTTTTGAGTTATGAGTTATGAGTTACGGACGCCCTTCGAGCGTCGTGACTCACCCCCGTCAGCGTGTGGCTGATGGCCGACCCCATCCCACGCATCCGTTTCGGCCGTCAGCCACAGATCGCTGCCGGGCGCGAGTTCCCGCCGGTCCCCCGGGATTCCTTGGTCGGGTGGGGGATAACTCAAAACTCAAAACTCATAAAACTCAAAACTAAGAACACGTTGCCGGAACCGTGGATAATGTGGTTGTGACCTCCGCTGACCATCTCCTCGCCATCGACTTCGGTACGCAGAGCGTGCGGGCGCTGCTCTTCGACCCCCTGGGCGAGCTGGTAGCCAAGAACCGGGTGGAGGTCGAACCCTACTACTCCGACCATCCCGGTTGGGCGGAGCAGGATCCGCTCTCCATGTGGCGGGCTCTGTGCGAAGCCTGCCAGGGATTGTGGGATCGGAGCCCGGGCTCGCAGGAGATGGTGGCGGCGGTGGCCCTCACCACCCAGCGCGCCACCATGGTCAACGTCGATGAGGCGGGAGAACCCCTGCGCCCGGCCATCGTGTGGCTCGACCAGCGGCGGACGGAGGGCCTTGAACCTGTGGGAGGTCTGTGGGGTCTCGCCTTCCGCGTGGTGCGGATGCGCGAGACGGTGGCCCACTTCCAGGCCGAGGCCGAGGTCAACTGGCTGCGCCGCCATCAACCGGAGGTCTGGGCTCGGACCTACAAGTATCTGTTCCTGTCCGGCTTCCTGACCCATCGTCTGGTAGGGCGATTCGTTGACTCGGTGGGCTGTCAGGTGGGCTTCGTGCCATTCGACTTCAAATCGTTGCGGTGGGCGGGACCGCGGGACTGGAAGTGGCAGGCGGTGCCCGTCGACCGCCAGCTCCTGCCCGAGCTCGTGCCTCCGGGAGATCCCCTGGGCGAGATCACGAGCGATGCCGCTGCGGCCACCGGCATTCCGGCGGGAACACCGCTGATCGCCGCCGCCGCCGACAAGGCGTGCGAGGTCCTCGGCGCCGGCTGTCTCGATCCTCACATCGGCTGTCTCAGCTACGGTACCTCGGCGACCATCAACACCACTCATCGCCGCTACGTGGAAGCGGTGCCGATGCTGCCGCCCTACCCGGCCGCAGTTCCCGGCGCCTACAGTCTCGAGGTGCAGATCTACCGTGGTTACTGGATGGTGTCGTGGTTCAAACGCGAGTTCGGCCTCCGCGAGCAGCGCATTGCCGACGAGCGCGGCATCGAGCCCGAGGAGCTCTTCGACGAGCTCGTCAACCAGGTGCCGCCGGGGTCCATGGGACTGGTGCTCCAGCCCTACTGGTCGCCAGGGGTCAAGGTGCCGGGGCCGGAAGCGAAGGGTGCGGTGATCGGTTTCGGTGACGTTCATACCCGGGCCCACATCTACCGTTCGATCATCGAAGGTCTCGCATTCGCCCTGCGCGAGGGCGGCGAGCGCAGCCAGCGTCGCAGCGGGGTGCGGATGACCGAGATCCGGGTCGCCGGGGGCGGCTCGCAATCGGATGCCGCCATGCAGATCACGGCCGATGTCTTCGGCATGCCGGCCTCGCGCCCGCACGTCTACGAGGCCTCGGGTCTGGGTGCGGCCATCGATGCCGCGGTTGGCATTGGCCTCCACCCGGACTTCGCCACCGCGGTCGCCGAGATGACCCGGGTCGGGGACATCTTCGATCCCGATCCAGGCAACCGTGCGATCTACGACGGCCTCTACCGCGAGGTCTACCTCAAGATGTACAAACGCCTCCGCCCGCTGTACGAGAAAATCCGAACCATCACCGGCTACCCGCCCTGATCCAGACACCAAGGCCGCCCGCCGTCCGCTCTCAGAAATCCACGATGCGGGTGAGGACACCCGCCTCGCGGATTTCCGAGGTAAAGGAGTGTTTAACTCCGCCACATGATTCTTCACCCTCCCCGGGCCCCGGCGACGTCCAGGCAGGGGAGAGTCGGTCGGAACTCAAAACTCAAAACTAAGAACTCAAAACTGACCGTGTCGGTGTGGCGAGTTAGTATCATTCAATCGTGGTTGGTTGTTGAGATGAAACTGAAAGGTGGACAAGCCACCTCCATCGCGCATCCGAACATTGCGCTCGTCAAGTACTGGGGCAAGCGCGATGTCGAGCGGAATATCCCCGCCGTGGGGTCCTTGTCGATCACTCTCGACGGACTGACGACGACGACCACCGTCCGGTTCGATCGAGAGTTCCAGCACGATACGTTTTTATTTGGTGGGCGTGAGGCGCCGAAAATGGCTCAGCGGGTGGTGGCTTGTCTCGACCGGATGCGCCGGTGCGCGGGGGTCAGCATGCACGCCGTGGTGGAGAGCGAGAACGACTTTCCGACTGCGGCCGGGCTCGCCTCGTCCGCCTCCGGCTTCGCTGCGTTGGTGATCGCGGCCGACGCGGCACTCGGTGCGGGGTTCGATCGCTCGGAGCTCGCCGACCTCGCCCGTCAGGCCTCGGGCTCCGCCGCCCGCTCCCTCTTCGGAGGCTTCGTCGAGCTGAGGCTGACCCCGGACGGCCCGAACCCCACCGAGACCCGCCAGCTCCTCGAGCCCGGGGCATGGCCGCTCCGCGTTCTGGTCGCGGTGACCGACCCCGGCACCAAGGCCGTCGGCTCGACCGAGGGCATGCTGATGACCGAGCTCACATCTCCGTACTACCCGGATTGGATCGAATCGTCCCCGGCCGATCTTTTGGAGGCGCGATTCGCTGTGGAGCGGCGCGACTTCGAGGCGCTTGCCGAGGTGAGCGAACTGAGCTGCCTGAAGATGCACGCGGTCATGCTTTCGGCGCGGCCGGGTCTCGTCTACTGGAACGGGACGACCGTGGACTGCATCCGCAGAGTGCGGGAGCTACGCGCAGACGGGGTGGCGGTGTTCTTCACCGTCGACGCCGGTCCGCAAGTCAAGGCGGTGTGTCTTCCGGAGGTCTATGAGCGAGTCGAGCGCGAGCTTGCGGCCATTCCAGGGGTCACGAGCATGGTCGAAAGCAGGCTTGGTGACGGCGCCCGGGTGGTGGAGGACCGGCGGTGAAAATCGAGGTCTCGGCGCCCGGGAAGCTGGTTCTGCTGGGGGAGTACGCGGTGCTCTCTGGGGCGCCGGCGATGGCGATGGCGGTGAACAGACGCGCCCGGGTCGAGCTGGCGCCGTCTGAGAGCGACCGCTGGACGCTCATTGCGCCCGATCTGGCGCCGCGGCCGGTGGAGCTCGATGTTGGCCCGGGCGGAGTCGTGCGGTGGATTGACGAGGAGCTTGGGGGCGAACGATTCACCCTCGTCGAACGGCTGCTCCGCGAGCTCGATCGTGCAGGGGTGGTGGAGGTAGGGCAGCTCGCCCCGCTCGTCGCCACCCTCGACACCAGGGAGTTCTTCATTTCTCGAGGCGACAGCCGCTGCAAGTTGGGACTGGGCTCGAGCGCCGCACTGACCGTTGCGCTGACGTCCGCCCTCGCCGCCTGGGCCGATGACGGTCGCATGCCCGACGCGGATGCGCGGTGGTTGCAGACTCTGGTCGATCTCCACCGGGGGATGCAGGGCGGGCTCGGTTCGGGCATCGACGTCGCGGCGAGCGTGCTGGGAGGGGTGATTCGCTTCCGGCTCGACGAGGCCTCGTCGGTGGCGGCGGCACAACCGGTGGCCCTGCCCGCCGATCTCCAGGTTCTCTTTTTCTGGACCGGTCGCTCGGCAAGCACGAGCGGATTTCTCGAGCGGCTCGGGGCGCGTCGCGCGGCGCACCCGTTGAGCGTCGATCGAGTGATCTCTCGTCTCGGTGAGTTGTCGAAGGCTGGGATCGACGCCCTCGAGGCGGGCGATTCATCGGCCTTTCTGGATGTGGTGGACGGCTTCTGGGATGCGCTCGAGGCCCTTGGTCGCGAGATCGAGATGCCCATCCTGTCACAAGAGCATAGGCGGCTGCGCCGGCTGGCGGTGGAGAGCGGTGTTCGCTACAAGCCGAGCGGCGCCGGCGGCGGCGACCTCGGCATCGCCTTCGCCACCGATTCGGATCGGTTGCAGGAGATGGCGGTCCGCGCCGAGGCCCAGGGCTTTGCGGCCCTCGATCTCGAAATGGATCCGAGAGGATTCACCGTGTCATGAAAGGCCAGAAGAAGAAATGATGATCGAGTATCGGCCCATCGGCCTCATTCACACCCCGTTCAAACAGAGAGAGGGCATGCCGATCCAGCCCTCGCGAGGCCGGGGCGTGCGCGGGACCGTGGAGGTTGCGCCGGAGTACGCCGACGGCCTCGCCGACCTCGACGGTTTTTCGCACGTGGTGCTGATTTACCATTTCCACCAATCGCACGGTTTTGACCTCCGCGTGACGCCGTTCCTCGACACACAGAAGCGCGGCCTCTTCGCGACCCGCGCTCCGCGACGGCCGAACGCCATCGGCCTTTCGGTGGTCCGTCTGCTGGGGATCGAAGGCAACCGGATCGCGGTGCAGGACCTCGACATCCTCGACGGGACGCCGCTCCTCGACATCAAGCCCTACGTCCCCGAGTTCGACCATCGCACCGAAGTGCGCGAGGGTTGGTTGGAGGGCGTCAAGGACCGAAACGTCGATTCGGATGATCGCTTCAGCTCTTGAACCCGCTTCACGAACTCCGCCTTTAACCGCCAGCCGCTGACCGCCGCGTCGCGACCTCAGACCTGCCAAAGTGAGACGTGACCGTGTACCCTTTCCCAAGGAGCAGTTGCGCCGGTGCAAATAGATTCGCCAGAGGAGGGCGTCATGCGGGTCGAAAAACCGAATCGAGTCAGCCGGAACTTTACGCAGCATCTCGGTGCTCCGCCGGGGGAGGTGTTCCCCTTGCTCTGTCCGGTTCGCGAGACCGAGTGGGTCAACGACTGGAGGCCGCGATTGGTGCTCTCGGACTCGGGGGTCGCCGAACCCGACTGTGTGTTCATCACTCCCGGCATCCCGGAGGACGCGCTGTGGTTGATGACCGTCCACGACCCGGAGGCGTTTTGTCTCGAGATCATCAAGATCATCCCCGGCGTTGTGGTCGGCAAGATTTCCATTGCGCTTGCCCCCGAGGGCGATAATGGATGTACCTCGAAGATAACTTACGCCTACACCGCGCTCAGTGAGCACGGCGCCCGCGCCCTCGAGGAGTTCACCGAGACCCACTTCCGCGGCTTTATGGAGACCTGGGAGAAGGAGCTCAACCACTTCCTGAGCACAGGCGTCAAGCTCGAGATCCCGGAGCCGGGGCCGCTTGAGTGATACCCCTGAGATTGACGGTGCTCGAGGGTGAGTATTCCGTGTGGCGTCTCGATGCCGATGCACCGCCGCCGGAGGTGGAGGCGGGCGGTTTCTTCTCCATCACCCGCACCGATGACGAGCTGTCGGTCGTGTCACCGTCGTCCGCCGTCCCCGCGGGAGTGACCGCCGAGGCCGGCTGGCGCTGTCTGCGAGTGGAGGGCCCCCTGCCCTTTGAGCTCACCGGTGTTCTCGCCGCGCTCAGCGCGCCGTTGGCGCGGGCCGAGATTCCAATCTTTGTCGTCTCCACCTTCGACACCGACTACCTGCTCGTGCGCTCACACGACCTCGAACGCGCTTGCGACGCACTTCACGAAGAGGGCCACTCCGTAAACGTTCAAATGTTCTAACGAACCCCCGGCACCAGCAACAACAATCCAATCACCAACAGCGCCGCGCTGACCAGGCGACGGAACGTGTCTTCCTCGAGTCCAAGGTGGATGCGATTGCCGAGGAAAGCGCCGAGGAGGACCGCCGGCATCACCGCCAGCGCCGACCAAAGACGCGGCGCGGTGATGAGACCGAAGGCGGCGTACGAGGGGACCCGAACCATTGTCATGAGCAGGAAGATGGCCATGAGGTTTCCCCGGAAGGCGGTCTTGTTGGTGCCGGAAAGCTGGTAGTAGAGAATGAGAGGCGGCCCGCCGGTGCCGAAGAGGCCGGTGAGGAGGCCGGAGAGCAGTCCTACCGGCGGTGCCACCAATGGGTGGTGTTCTCGTAGGCGCGGCTTCGGAGAGAAAATGAAGATCGCCCCCACAACGACCAGGAAAACCCCGAGTGCGGTGAGCAGAAAGCGCGGATCGCCCCAGCGCAAGAGCCAGGCGCCGATCGGAATGCCGATCGCGACACCGGCAAAGAGAACCACGACCCCGCGCCAGGAGATCCTGGACCACGAGGTACGGACCACATACAGCTCAGCCGGGAGGTTGACGAGGAGCAGGAGCACAACCGCGTCGCGAAGCTCGGGCAGAAGCAGGGCGAGGAAGCCGACCGCGATCAGACCCGCCCCGAAGCCAAGAAGGACGTACACTGCCTCCGCTGCGGCTAGCACCGCGCACACCAGGAGAAACTGGGGCACCGAGGCGAAGACGGTTTCGATTCCAGGCATCGCGGGGCAGTGTACCCTCTTTGGGAAAGCCTCGATGCGAACGGAGGATCATGGCTGCGAAAACAGACCTCAATGCGGTGGTTCAACAACGGTTCGAGGTGGCGCCGGGTCTGATGGTCATCAGGGTGGCTCCGGACGGCTGGCGGCTGCCCGAGTTCAGCCCGGGCCAGTTCGCGGTCCTTGGCATGCCGCCCGAAGCGCCGCGATGTGAAAACTCAGACGACGAGGAGGAAGCGCCGAAGCCGGGAAAGCTGATCCGGCGCGCCTACTCGATCGCCTCGTCGTCTGCCACGCGCGAGTACATCGAGTTTTACATCACGCTCGTTTACTCGGGAGAGCTCACCCCGCGGCTGTTTGCGCTTGGCCCGGGGGACCGGCTGTGGCTCGGCCCGAAGATCACCGGCAGCTTCACCCTTGACGACGCACCGGCCGACGCCAATCTGCTGTTGGTCGCCACCGGCACGGGTCTCGCGCCCTATATGAGCATGCTCCGGACCATGCTTCACGAGGCCGGTGAGCGCCGGATCGCTGTTCTCCTTGGTGCTCGCCACTCGTGGGATCTGGGCTATCAGTCGGAGCTGTTGACGATGGGCCGTCTCAGTCCCGCCTTCAGCTATCAGCCGATCATCAGCCGCCCGGCGGACGAGCCGGTGCCGTGGGGTGGTATCACCGGCTATGTACAGGACTTGTGGCGCGGGCATCAGATTGAACGTGAATGGGGTTTCCCACCCACGCCGGGTAACACGCGCGTCTTTCTGTGCGGCAACCCGGCGATGATCGAGGACATGGTGGCGCTCCTCGCCGACGAGGGGTTCCGCGAGCACAGCCGCAAGGAGCCCGGGCACGTGTTTGTCGAGAGATATTGGTGACCTGTCGAGGTGTTAGCAATGAGATCCTCACTTCCACCCACCGAGCCGAATGTGATGAGCTAATACCGAATTGCTAACAGCTAATACCGTCCGAACTACGCCATGTCGATGAGGATCGCCACAGTCTTCTCGATCCCCTCCGCCGCTTCCGAGATGCTCTCCGCGAGCATGTAGGCGGGAGAGCTGATGAGCTTGCGCTCACGGTCGACCACAAACTCCCGGACCGGGCACGCCACGTGAGCGGCGCCCATGGCCTCGAGCGCGCCCGCGGTGTCGGCGTCGTTACCGATCGTGAGCTCCGGGCCCTCGTCGCCGAGGACCTTGGCGATGAGCGCCGGCGCGATGCAGACCGCCGCCACCGGTTTGCCCTGTTCGTGAACCGCGCGCACCAGCGCCGCAACTCCTGGATCCACGTCGCAGTCGGCGCCCTTGACCGCGAAGTCGCAGAGATTCTTGGCCGCGCCAAAGCCGCCGGGGAGGATCAGGGCGTCGAGCTCATCGGCCGTGACCTCGGCCACGTCGCGGATCGCGCCGCGGGCGATGCGGGCGGACTCCACCAGCACGTTACGCTCGGCACCTTCCTCGACCTTGCCGGTGAGGTGGTTGACCACGTGCAGCTGTGGGACGTCCGGCGCGCAGATGACGGCCTCGGCGCCGAGGCGGTCGATGGCGAGCAGGGTGACGACGGACTCGTGGATCTCGGCGCCGTCATAGACGCCGCAACCGGAAAGGACCACACCGATCTTCTTACCCATGAGAAGCCTCCTTCGTTTTCTCTGCGCCAGATATTGTAGCCCGTCTTCTGCCTGGTCACCCGTCCACCCACCCGATTCTCGATGCTGGATACTCGATACTCGATCCGCTCACCCACCACTTGACAACGCGGTCCAGGAATTTACGATTTTGTGG
>SDBS01007964.1_pt1 | contig 10269 bp, 7 predicted proteins | sample 2277091 | NCBI WGS metagenome assembly SDBS01 (sample SAMN10404972, study PRJNA504765) | marine sediment metagenome | isolation source: marine sediment core GS10_PC15, 163 cmbsf | place: Arctic Ocean: Southern Knipovich Ridge | collected 2010 | reverse complement strand
TTGTCCTCCAGAATATCCACGTACAAGGCGTCGATGGTTTCGCCTAAGTCGTTGACGCGTGCGGAGAACACTACGTGAGGCTTATATTCGTCAACAATTGTCAGCGCTATATTCCGGCCGGGAGACCTTCCGCTGCTTGCCATGACAGGAGCATTGTTCGACCGAACTGCTTCAAGTATTCGCTTGGAGAAATGCAGATAAGCTTCTCTGTCGCTACTTATCTCCTGGCTCCCAAAATTAAACGAGAGAACATCAGGAGGGATTGGCAGAGGTTCGGAATTGCAGGGCAATCTTACAATAGCTACAAGAGTGTCCAGCATTTTGGCCAGAGTCTGGCACGCTTCGGAATACAACTCTGCGGGACTCGACAATTTCAGTAGATGGCTCGTGAGTTCGTTGAGGTCGTGTATCAGGTCCGGAGATAAAATGGCAGCCTGGTTGGCTTTGTATGATACGATGTCTTGTTCCAGGGCCTCGTCGACAATCAGGATTGTGCTTTTCGGCGCCGTGCCTGGAAGCGCCTGCCGGTCAGATTCCTGTAAGATCGATAAGGTGAATGGACGTATGTTAATTTTCTGATCAGGCAATATAGCCTGGGCTTTAATACGTTGCCCTTCGATCAATATGCCGTTTTGACTGTCGTTGTCTTCGACAATCCAACGGCCAAAAGGGTCCTGGGAAATTCTTGCATGAAGACGGGACACTGCGGCGTCATCAAGTATAACATCACAATTCGAACCTCGCCCCAACGTTGTACCTTTTGGATCGAGTAAAACCTCTTTGGTCTCTACCGGTCCGGATATAACCAGTTTTGTTTCGGCCATATATGTCCCTCACAGCAAACTGCTCAGCTAATTCCTACCAACATTTCTCAGATAAGACCATTTAGTCATACGCTGGGAAACTCGTATAAAAAGTACACAACTCTGAAAAAATAGGCAAGCTTTTTGTAAAATTTCTTCGGTTTAATTCGCTCCTTAAATTGTCCGCTAACAGCACGCCGGAGGGACAAACCTTACTGCCTGTGACCTATGCCGAAATAGGTACTATGTTATGCAAGAGATAATTTTGTGAAACAGACTCTGAGAATTATTACTTGACATCGGACTTCCGTTTATAGTAAAATGAGCAGAAGATTTTCACTTACTATGGCTTGCAAAGATCTATTTCGGGACATGGGAAAATGGTTGGTTGTCTGACTCAGGAATTGGTTGAACGCTACACAGCCGGGAGGTGTTTGGTCGATGAGAGGCAGGCGATAGAGACTCATCTTGCCGAATGTGAAAGCTGCCGGCAACAAATAGAATCTTCCATGTCAAATATGGGTGAAACTGACAAGCCAGACAAAGCGGACGTTTATAAAAATACTACCGACGCCTCTGTTGAAAAGACGGCCGTACTTCAGGATGATTTTCCTACCAGAGCAATACCACCGGAAGAAACATTACAATCTGACAAATTGGATTTTCTGAAATCATTGGAGTCAATGATCGGAGGTTATGAGATCGTGGAGGAGCTGCCGCGAGGCGGCCAGGCAGCGGTATATAAAGCCATTCACACAGCTACCAAAACAAATGTGGCAATCAAGGTATTGCTGCCTACATTGTTGGCTTCAGCCAGAGCACGCTATCATTTCGAGAGGGAGGCCGAGCTTATCGCGACCCTCGACCACCCCAACATCGTAAGTATCCGCGACAGCGGAATTATCCACCACCAATATTTCTTTGTGATGCAGTATATTGAGGGTCAGCCGCTGGAGCGATATGTGCGCTCGGAGAAACTGTCTTTCCGGGAAACAGTGATGTTATTCAATAAAATTTGCACGGCCATAACGTATGCCCACCAGCAGGGCATCATCCATCGTGACTTGAAATTTGCCAACATACTTGTAGATAAACGCGGTGAGCCGCACGTACTGGATTTTGGACTGGCAAAGGCGGTTGGTTTAACTGAGGAGGCCCCGGATAACGCCGTTGCCACGATGACCGGGCAATTGGCTGGAACGCTCTCTACTATGTCACCCGAGCAGGCGGCGGGGCGGCCTGATTTGATTGACGTGCGTACGGATGTGTATTCTTTGGGTGTCATGCTTTACCACATGTTGACAGGCCAATACCCATACGAAGTTTCCGGCTCGACTTTGCAGGTGCTGCAGAACATCCAGAAGGTCGACCCGATTAGACCCCGGCAGATTATTCGTAAATTCGACTCCGATGTTGAGGCCATTTTGCTCACGGCCCTGGACAAAGAGCCGAGTAAGAGATACCAATCTACCGCTGAATTGAAGAGCGACATTGAACACTGGCTTGATGGTCTTCCCATTCGCGTCAAGTCGATTAGCACTTTGTATTTGTTGCGCAAGATCATTGCCCGGCACCGATATACCAGTACGGTGGCCGCTCTGCTGCTGGTGATTATCATCAGCTTTGCATATGTAAGTTTCTACTTGTATATCTCGACAAAGAAGGCACAGCAAGATAAAGAAAATATTGCCAAGCAATCGACTATGCAGACGGTCAGGGGCCGTGCGTTAGAGCGGCAATCCGCGTTCACGTTGTTTCTGGAGGCATGGAGACAGAATCATGTATCCCGGGCTGGATTGGTGTTCGGCTACATGTCCGAGGGTTCCAAGGAAAAGAAAGCAGCCAGGTTTTTGGCTGATTCCAGCCCCGTGGCTGACAAGGAGTCCAACTTCCGCCGGAGCATTTCGGACGAGAATAGCTGGTTCGCAGAATTCATCATTGGTGAATTTCACCTCAAGAGCGGCAGTCGGAAAGAGGCCCTCGAAGCTTTTAGGCGTAGCTATGAAGCTGTCGGGCAATCGTCGCAGGGCGACAAGTCGGGCGCTGACGGTTGGATACTCGAACAGATCGAAAAGAGATTGGAGGACCTCAGTTCCGCCGACAAGTTGGCAGAGGCAGACTTGAAGCCGAAAGCAGGAAACTAAGAGCTATGATATTTTACGGAATTACATTTAACAAACGTCGAAGTGGTTTTACCTTGATTGAACTGCTCGTCGTGGTTGCCGTGATTGCCGTGCTCTTAGCTATCCTTTTGCCTGCCCTGCGTAAGGCCAGGACATTGACAAAACGTGTAGCCTGCCAGAGTAATCTTAAGCAAATCGCCGTGGCATGGAACATGTATCTGGGTGATAACAATGGGCGATTTTACCAGAACAGGAATGCCAACGTGCTTTATGGCGGGTGGTCGGGGGCGCGACCACCGTCTCCTCGTCCGCTCAATAAATACTTCGGCCTACCGGTGGATTTGGAGGAGAAAACTAAAATTGAGAATGATGCCAAGATTTTCTGCTGCCCATCCGACCGCGGTGGTGCATCACTTGTTGAACCTCTTGAGAAGGCGTACAGCTTATGGGGGACGAGTTATCAGACGAATAACATGCTGATTGGGCCGGCCCAAATGCTGATTGTCAATGACAAGTTTGCCGGCCTGCACGTAGAAGTAAACAAGCGGCTTAGAAACCTGAACCTTAGCCGCGTGAATCATCATTCCCGCTTGTTGCTCATCGGTGACTATGGATGGTATAATCAAATCAAACCACTCCCACACCCTCCACACCCTGATGTAGACATAAAGGATCAGGCGGAATGGCATGATCGAGTAGATTGTCATAACATGGCGTTTCTGGACACCCACGTCAAGTTCCTTAATATTCAAAAGGGATTCTACGTAACTGACGAATACAGCATGGTGCCGTTTGAAGAACTCTTCGGGATGGCCTGTGAGATTCAGGAGCAATAATAATTAAAACACTTTTGTAATTATAAATACCTTGGTTTCAGTTTAGGAAAATTGCTGCAAGGCGCTTATACGATGACTTATCTTTGTGTTGTATTAAACAAAGAGGGTGCCTTGAATTGAGTAACTTGTGATAAAACTTTAAAATACTCAGTATGAGTGATATTTTTGTTGACATTTGACTCCTCATTCATTTATAATCTGTTGTTTTCCAATTTCGCCCTGTGACAGAAAGGAGGCAGGTTTATGAAAAGTTTTGCCTGTTTGTTAGTGGTTTTAATGGCGATAATTTCTGGCCCGGTGTTCTCGGAGGAGTTGGTTTTTCCTGCCGAATATAACTCGGAAGCTGCGGTTCTATCCCAAGTCAGAGAGAACCATACGATAGCGCATCCGATGTGCTTGGGTTTGCCGGATCTGCTTAATCCGTTGAACCAAAAGATCCGCAATATCTATCGCTATCAGGCTCCTGCTGCTAATCCTGTAATTGCGGCTTTTTCGTTCCTGGCTGAACTTCCTACGTACGATTTGATAGCATCCTCATCGGATGGCGGTTCGGTCAGCCCTGCCGACGTTTCTGTTCTCTCTGGTGGCAGCCAAACATTTACAGCCACTCCTGATGCCGGCTACGAGGTGGATAAGTGGTATCTGGATAGTATGGAGATCCAGAAAGGTGGTACGGCCTATACCATTAGGGATGTTCAGGGTGATCATAGAATTTACGTTATATTCAGACAAAGAACGGGGTACACGATTATTACTACCGCTGGTCCGAACGGTTCAATCAGGCCTTCATTCGCTATGATCAGTCCAGGTGGTGACGAGCAATGCATAGCCATTCCCAACACTGGCTATACGGTTGATACGTGGTATCTGGATGACGATTTGGCCAAAATAGGCGGCACCAATTTTCAGCTAACCGATATTCAGGCCGATCACACAGTTCACGTTACGTTCAGACAGGCGCTGGCCTATTCTCTTGACGAGATCAAATTTGAAGATGAAAATGAGTTTGAGGATCGTATTGTCAGCAATAATACGGCCCCGGATGAGCCGAACGAGGCAATGGTCCTTATCCAACGCGTTGTGGGTCTCGGGACGGATCCCGGTAATGTAGCGATGGGTATGCGCAGTCAAAAGGACCTTGACCCAACATCACCAAATTACGGGCAGATGGTAAACGCCCGCGCTAAAGGTATATTTATCAAGACCGATGCCGACAAACTTCTGATCAGGTTCAGCTATTTGTTCTTAACTTCCGAGCCCGGCGTTGAATTAGTAGTCTATCTCTCGGATTGGCCCGAGCTTCTGGCTCCGGACGATCCATTGCGTCAGGAGCATAGCATTGAGGTTGCACGGCTTTTGCCTCCGCCTTTCCCTCGGCCCGGCTCGGCAGGCAGTAACCACTTCGCGGTTTTTCAAAAGATCGTCTCGACCGGTAATCTGAATTTTACCGAGGGTGTATATATCGAATTGGAGCTGATTGAGCCGGATAAAAGTGGATTCCTTTTTGCCGGTTCTATGCCAAAGGTATCGGAGGGTTCCGGGAACAGTTCGGTTGCTATCGACGATTGGAGCCCGGCTGTGCAGTGTTACGGTATTTGCCTTGACATCAACTGGGACAACTTTGTCGACGAAGCGGATTTTCTGATGGTCATAGGCGGCATCGGAGGTTCTGCAACCGGTGAGATGGCCTGTATGGAAGGCGCCTTTAGTGATGATGGCGTTGTGGATTCACTTGACATAGTTTCGTGGGACTGGGCGCTGGACTCGGATGACCGCCTCCTTCATTTCTGTGGAGTGCCTCTTATCAGTGGAGGTATGACAACGATGAGTATCGCATCAGCCGGCATTGAAAGCTTTGATGAGCCGGCAGTTCGTGTAAATTTTACCGGCGGCGATCTTAGTGACTTTCTGATAGCCGGCAAAACCAGCGAGACGAATGCAGCAAGCAAGTTAAAAGACAGCCTTTATGTTTTTAACAGCGATGGCCAATGCAGCGGATCATTCGAGCCTTCATCGGACCGCTGCAACATCAGACTCATTAAGGGAGCCGATGGAGAAAATTACCAGCTCAACTCTGAAACAGGTTTACTTCGGCTTGACAGCGCAAATACAGTAATCATTCCACCCGGCGAGATACGGCTGACCGGTATCACCGAACCACGTTATAACGGGTCGGCTACGGTTTATGTTGGTATTCAGGATAGAGGCGCCGATTCATTCGGCCGGCCTGTTCTCGATGCCGCCTTCGATACCGAGTTTGTTTATGTTGTTCCGGTGGTGGTTAATCCTGATGGTGAAGATGCTTATACGGCAGCAGCTAAACTCAAACTATTGGATGGAGCAAATCCCCCCTACGAAATAGTCCAACTGTATGACGATCCTCCGCTGCCGAATGATAATCAATACCGAAATTATCTCCGGGAACTCGAAATCGACAATTCCGGCAATCTGTATGTCCTGAATGTACATGCTATTAATCAGAGCGATATTCTCTGGAGATACGAGCCGGACGGGACTATGGAGCGTTTAGACTTAGGCAATCCGGACGGCGACTGCTATGTTCCGGCTCCTGTTGGGATGTATATGTCAGAAACGACAGACATGCTGTACCTTACATCCTCTGCTAATAATCCGGAAGATTCCAACTCGACCGTCATATACGGCTTTTCCACGGAAGACACGATGGCTCTTGAGCGGTCTGTCACGATCAATGGCTTGCAGCATATAACCGGCCTTACCGAGGACCCGCAGACGGGGACACTCTGGATTGCCGGCTTTAATATGTACAATGTCCCGCTATATCCGAATCCGAACCGGCCGGCGTTTTACTACCCATATTTGGCGAAGCTCTCTCTCGACAGTGATAATTTCCGACTGATACCCCTTTTCGATCCTGTTTCCCATGATTTGGCGCTGCCGATGTCAATTCTATGGACAGGTTCTGCCGGGCATGATTAAGTATGAAATAAGATATTGTAAAAAGATGAAGAATCTGATAACATCTTCGCTGAAGATACGTACCTTTTAGATAGATTGTATAAAGTACCGTGCAAGTGCGGTTAATGAAGTCGTTATAAATTGAGGTGTAAGAATGCGAAACAATAACTACATTGCGGTTGCTGTTGGAATTGGCATCTTTGGAGTGTTCGCAATATTCATTGCCTTCTCGACAGTGACATCGAACGATCCGGATCTCGCACGGGATGAAGATAGTGTTACGCCTGCAGTGACATCGGACAATCCGGATCTCGCACGGGATGAAGAAGGTGTTACGCTTGCCGCCGGGAAGAATACGGTTTACGGGCTTGTCCGCCTGCCGGAAGCGATTAGCCGGTTCGAAGCTGACGGTGCAAAGGGCCTTGTCACGATAAGGCCCGTCAAGGAAGTAGGGCGATTGCCGGTAGGGCAGTATCATATCCGCTCCTGGAAGACCGAACGCAAAGATGACGGCGGCAATACCTGGGCATTGACCGGCCGATATTTCGGTCAGGAAAATATCTTCGAAGTCAACGTTGATAGCGAGGCCAAGCCGGATGTAGGCGAGCCGATCATTGCCACTGTTGATGCAAAGAATTCCGGTTCGAGTTATTCCTTCAATCAAATAATCAAAGGCCGGCATCAGGAGAGCATTGCACTGACACGCAACGGTTCTCGGCCGGAGCCTCCGAAACTTCATATCAAAAATAAGGACGGTTCGTACGAGAAAACTTTCAATTTCCATTATGGCTGAGGCGGCACCTGTTCGCTCTCGTGGCGAGAGCCTGAAAACATAGCCGGACCGTTCACGGCGACAATCGAAGTGGCAGGGCCGTTCAAAGTCGAAAGCAAGCCGTACACAATCGGATTGTAAACTATAATTCGCATTTGTAATATATTGCTTTGTGCCGCTGTCAAATAGCCGGGGACAGTAGAGTCATACGGAGAAGCCTGTTCCGCAGCCGTCTCGATTCAATGTTTCAGCAAATGCTTCTCGAACCAGTCCACCATGGCGTCGGAGGCACGCTTGCCGTCTTCGCCTCGGAATCCATGCCCGGCGCCTTTAATCACCAACAGTTCACATGTCACTTTGTGTTTCTCGAATTCGGCAAGGATTTTCTCGCTGTGATCGATCGGCACAAGCTCGTCGTTGTCACCATGAATAAGCAGCGCAGGCGGATCGTCTTCGGAGACATGCAATATGGGCGAGCAGTCCGCCGCCCTGGCCTCTTCGAAGTTCAGTGCCGGGAAGTCGGGCGTCTTGTTGACCCATGCGCGGAGATCGGTAGGCGGAAAATAAGCCACTACGGCGGCGACTCGATCTGTAACCCGAAGCACTTCGTCCTTCGCATTCGGATTGCCTTTATCGGAGGCGGTGCCCAGCATCAAAGACAGGTGCCCGCCGGCACTGGCGCCGGCAACACCCAAACGCTCGGGAGCGACGCCGAAATCGTTCGCCCGCAGGCGGATGAAACGCACGCTGCGCCGTACGTCCTCGATGATCTCCGGGATGGCGTACTTGGGACTGCTGCCGTGACGTACGGCAAACACGGTAAAGCCTTTGTCGAGCATCGGCTTGAACCATCCAATACTCTGCTCCGGCGGGCGCCAGTTGGAGTACCAGCCGCCGCTGACGATGAACAGAATGCCCGTTCCATTAGCTTCTTGTTTGGGCTTGTACACATCGAATGTCAGTGCCATCCCGTGCTTATGCCCGTACACGACATCCGGGACAATTTCGACGCCTTCGACACCAAAGGCCTCAGCGGCACAAAGGGCAACGGTAATAATCAGCAAATTTCGGATCATCCACTTCATAGGTAACCTCCTGATTTGTTGTTTCGCATCCCGGCCGCACTGTGCAGCCGGTTGAATTTATAAGAAAAACCATTTTAGCCTATCACCATCCCTGCTCACAAGAGTATTCTCTGTTTTCTAAGCGTTTGCCGTATGGTTCGAGCGGAGATTCTTCTATAAAGGCAAGTTTTTGGCTGCCTTTTGAAGATTTATCGCCCGAAAAAGTCCCAAAGCACAGTTCCGGCTACTTCAAAACGGCAATGTTCCCGGCACCTGCTTTTTCTCGCTCCTTCATCGGGGCTGAGATTGGCTTTGTTTGGCTTTGATTGGCTTTGTTTTCTGCGACTCCGCTTACCGGTTTATTGTCATAATCTCCTTTCACATAAGACTTTACGTTATTTTGTGCCGGCACAAATTGGCTTTGTTTTTTCAAATCGCACTTTTTCTTCGCTGGCCAGCGCCGGGTGGCAGCCTCATCCCTTAGGGATGGGGATGGCTTGGGCAGGTTCCGCCTCCCCAGCAAATTGGCTTTGTTTGGCTTTGAATTGGCTTTATTTTTTCGCAGCCCAAAACCACGAAATTCCTCATAATACCCTTATATATAGATACTTATGCTCATTTTGCCCATTCGTAAATTGGCTTTGTTTTTTCAAATTTAGCTCAAATTTTCGTCGTTTTTCCCTTATATCACCCTGTTTTTCTAAAAAAACCGCCGGATTTACGCTCATTTTTGCCTTTTTCCTTTTGTTTTTCACTAATATTGGCTTTGTTTTTTCAAATAGCATTCTATTTAGACAGGATTTACACCGATTTAAACTGATATTTGTTGCTTGTCATTCCTGCGAAGGCAGGAATCCACGACTAATTCTCCAATTCACCAATCAACTTACATTGTTTATCCTGTTATCCTGTCTTCTGAATTCTGTATTCTATTTGTTACACATTATACGAACAATGGTACAAAAGGTCCAGAAAATTCCAAATAAATCTCCTTGATACGGCGTTCTTTGTTCGTGCTGCGTATTGCGTAAATCAACTTAAATTAGACAGGATTTACCCTGTGAGATGACGGCTTCGCCCCCTAAGGGACAAGCTATTTCACGGGATTAACAGGGTTAAACATGGTGAAAAAAAATAAAAATCAGTGTAAATCTTGTAAATCCTGTCCAAAAAGACATTTTCTCCATTTTTTCTTGCCCTACAGCGAAACAGTATCTATAATCGAACATAGCAGATATGATAACTCTGAAGCGGCAACGTCGTAGTTTGTGCTTTCTTGCTTTATGACGAGAGGCTTGCGATGTTAATAAACAAAAGTAAAAGAACTGAATAAGGTAATATCTATACGTAAATGTGCCCAATAAGGCTCAAATAATATGGAAGAAAATGTACCGGACACCTTTAATTCCCCCCGTCCCTATTATTCCCCGAGGGAATTGAGATGGTAAATGATAAAAAGCAACATGAGCATAATATAAATAACAAAGATCCAGATGAATACTACTTTAAAGTGTGGGAAACTTACGAACACGTAGCAATGCACTTCAATGATTGGGAAACTAGGGACAGCGGAGCAGCCGACAAGGCCGCGATCCAGCGGGTGAGAGTCCCGCCGTGCCAATTGCCCGATTCAGGCACGTAGCGATACCACAGCTCATGGTGGGTAACCGCATGAGTTCTGCGTGGCGTAAACGGCCCAGCCGCCCTGGGTATATAAAGCCCGGTGGTGGGTGC
>SDBS01007963.1_pt1 | contig 10269 bp, 8 predicted proteins | sample 2277091 | NCBI WGS metagenome assembly SDBS01 (sample SAMN10404972, study PRJNA504765) | marine sediment metagenome | isolation source: marine sediment core GS10_PC15, 163 cmbsf | place: Arctic Ocean: Southern Knipovich Ridge | collected 2010 | reverse complement strand
AAGAGGGTGCAGACGGCGTACTCGTGGCCGGGTGACACATCGGCGACTGCCATTACCTGGACGGTAATGTAAAGGCCGAAAAGATGTTTGAAATGACACAGGAGCTTGTGAAGATACTCGGCATTGACCTTGGAAGGCTCAGATTAGAATGGATCTCTTCTGCGGAAGGGACCCGTTTTGCTGAAGTTGCGAGGGAATTTACTGAAGAACTCAAGTCCTTAGGACCATCTACATTGAAAAAAGCGGCCTGATTACGGCCCTAATAAATCGAGGCATGCGAATGACTGCTCTAACTGAATTGGTTGATATAACCCAAACCTATTACTGCCTTGACTGCGGCGTGTGCACTGGAAGCTGCCCTGTTGCCAGGGTGTTTCCCGATTTTTCACCGAGGCAGATCATAGAGCGCTCTTTGTATGAGTTGGAAGAGCCTTCTGACGAAACCATATGGAGCTGCCTGACCTGTGCGCAATGCAGTGTCAGGTGCCCTGCCAACATCGATTTCCCTGAATTTGTACGGCTTATCCGTGGCGAGGCCCATAACTCCGGGTTTGACGGTGTCCCTGCACATAATGGCATGCTCCAGACCATCTCGTCCATCCAGACACAGGATGTGGCCCAAAACCGCAATTTCTGGATTGAGGACGGAAAAACCGTGGATAAGGGAGACGTCTTCTATTTTGTGGGCTGCCGGCCATATTTTGACGTTATTTTCCGGGATATAGATGCCGGTTCCATTAAGGGAGCTCAGAATGTTTTGAAGATTATGAATGCCTGTGGAGTGGAACCGGTTGTGAGCAATGAGGAAAGGTGCTGCGGCCATGATGCCCTCTGGAATGGAAATGAGGAAAAATTCAAGGAACTGGCCCAATTAAACCTCGATCTTATCCGTTCTTCGGGCGCCAAACAGGTGGTTTTCAGTTGCCCTGAAGGATTCCACACATTTCAGAATTTGTATCCCAAGTATTTTGGTGATCTGGAATTTGAGCCAATACATATACTCGATTTTCTGGCAGACAAGATAGATGAGGGCGCCATTGAGTTTGAAGAAAAGGTGGAGATGGTTACCTATCATGATCCCTGCAGGTTAGGCAGGCTGGCCGGCATCTATGATGCCCCCAGAAAGCTCCTAAAGGCGATCCCAGGAATTGAGCTGAAAGAGATGCAGCGTTCTAAGGAAAACGGTGTCTGCTGCGGGACCACCGGCTGGATGAATTGTTCAAGCTGTTCCAAAGAGATACAGGTTCAGAGGCTGACCGAGGCAAGCAACACAGGCGCAGGGACCCTTGTAACTGCCTGTCCCAAATGCCAGATCCATTTCCGGTGTGCCAAGGCCGCTTTTGACCTTAAGATAGAGATCATGGATCTCTTTGATATTGTGGCTGACCAAATAAAGCCATAACTTTAGTCACTTGCATTTAAGGGAATTGATTATGAGCAAAGACATACTTGTTATCGGGGGGGGCATTGCGGGCATGCAGTCTTCTCTGGACCTTGCCGATATGGGGATCAAGGTCCATCTAATCGAAAAGCTGCCCAGCATAGGCGGCAAGATGGCCCAGTTAGACAAGACCTTCCCCACCAACGACTGCGCTATCTGAATACTCTCGCCCAAGATGCTGGATGTCGGTCGACATCCCAACATTGAGCTCTTAGCCTACAGTGAAGTAGAAAAGGTAGAAGGTGAAGCCGGGGATTTCAAGGTAACGGTTCGGAGAAAGGCCCGGTATGTGGAAGAAGACAGGTGCACGGGCTGCGGTGCCTGTGCCGAAAAGTGCCCCACCGCGGTTCCCGATGCCTTTAATGAGGGGTTGGGAGATCGCAGTGCCATATACAGCTATTTTGCCCAGGGCATTCCCTCCACCCATACCATTGACCCTGACCATTGCCGTCAGTTGAACGGGAAAAAATGCGGCATCTGCGCAAAGACTTGTCAGGCCGAAGCTATAAATTTTGAACAGGAAGACCGGATCATTGAACTGAATATAGGGGCAATCATAATCGCCGCTGGTTACGATATTTTTGATCCCTCCCTAATCCCGGAATACCGGTACCGGGAAATCGCTAATGTGGTCACGGCCATAGAATTTGAGAGGCTCCTTAGCGCAAGCGGCCCTACCGAGGGGCACATGGATCGTCCGTCGGACCGCGCTGTTGAAGCAGAAATCGAAGCACTCGAGAAAAAAGCAAAGAAATCTCAGAAGGCCTTAGACAAACTGGAGAAAAAATTTGATGAGCCGTCTGCCGCCTTTTACGGAAAGTACCAGGCCGGCGAGTATAAGGGTGATGAAGACCGCAAAAAATGGGCCGACAAGTATACCTCCCATGTAAAGATCGTTGATCCCCTCGAGGAGCTGAAAAAGAAGGCCGAAGGATTTACAGTGGCAAAAAGGCTGGCCTTTATCCAGTGCGTGGGTTCCCGGGATTTCAGGTTTTATCCGTTCTGCTCCGGCTATTGCTGCATGCACTCCATCAAGGAGGCGATCATCGCCCAGGAGCATGAGCTCGAGACCCATTCGACTATCTTTGGCATGGACATCCGTGCCATAGGCAAGGGGTTTGAGGAATACAAGATACGTGGGGGTAATAATTCAAACATAATTTATGTCCGCGGCCGGGTCGCTGAAATTACAGAAGGCCCAAACCATAATCCGGTGGTGACCTATGAAGATACTCGCGAGAGAAAGGTCAAAAATCAGGAATTTGATATGGTTGTCCTGGCAACTGCGTGCGCTCCCATAAAAGGGATCGACACCTTGGCAAAGACAGTAGGCGTTGAGTTGGACAAATACAATTTTATAAAGACCGGTTCCCTCTCTCCCGTTGATACAACGACCCCCGGTATTTTTGTCTGCGGCTGTGCCGAGTCGCCCATGGATGTGCCTGAATCCGTGGCACAGGCATCAAGCGCCGCAGGGCGCGCCGCGGAAATAGCGTTTCAATCGGAATTAGAAAAGGAGAAAGCCGTTGCCTGACAAAAAAGAAGATATCAGGATCGGGGTATTCCTCTGCCATTGCGGGTCCAATATTGCCGGATACCTTGATATGGAGGAGCTTGAAGAATATTCCAGGAAGCTTCCCCATGTGACTTTTGTGCTGAGAAATCTCTATACCTGCTCTGAGGGTGGGATCAATGAAATCAAAAAAGGGATAGAAGAGCAAAACCTCAACCGTGTGGTGGTCGCCTCCTGCACACCGAGGACCCATGAACCCCTGTTCCGGAGTTCCTGTGGTGAAGCGGGGTTGAACCCCTACCTGTTTGAGATGGTGAATATCCGGGATCAGTGTTCCTGGGTTCACATGAAGGAACAGGAGGCCGGCACCACCAAGGCCAAGGATCTAATCCGCATGGGCGTTGCCAAGGCAGCCCTGTTAGAACCCCAGGAACCTATTATGTCCGAGGTGCAACGCCGGGCCTTAGTCATAGGGGGAGGCATAGCAGGGATGACAACCTCATTAGCCCTTGCCAACCGCGGATATGAAGTGGTCCTTATTGAGAAGGAAGAATCCCTTGGGGGCATGCTCAACAACCTTAACAAACTGGGCCCCACTATGACGGATGCAGGCGCACTGGCTGATGAAAAAATTAGGGCCGTGACCGGACATCCCAACATCACCCTTTTTACAAAAGCTAAGGTCACCGAAGCCCGGGGGTTCATAGGCAAGTATAATGTAGATATTGAAACAGAATCTGGTGTCACTACAATCGACATCGGCGTGATTATCGTGTCCACAGGGGGTCGCGCCTTTGTGCCCGAAGGTCTTTATGGCTATGACGGAAAACGCGTCGTGACCCAGCTTGAGATGGAAAAGCTGCTCAAAGATGGCCTGGACGCAGGCATTAAAAACGTTGTCATAATCCAGTGCGTGGGAAGCCGCAATGAAGAGAGGTCCTACTGTTCCAGGATCTGCTGCCAGACCGCGGTCAAAAACGCCATGCTGATCAAGGAGCAGAACCCGGACGCAAAGGTCTCTATCCTCTACCGGGACATGCAGATGTACGGCGTGGAAAATGAAGAGATGTTCCGCGATTCCAAGGCCAAAGGGGTCCGTTACATGAACTACGATCCTGCCAATCCACCTCAAGTGGAACCCGATAAGGTCCGCGTATATCATCCCCTTTTTGGCCGCGATATGGATCTACCCGCAGACCTCGTTGTCCTTTCCACACCAGTGGTATCACAAGAGGGAGCAGAGGAAACTTCTCAACTCCTCCGGGTCCCCATTGATGAAAACGGGTTTTTCTTAGAGGGACACGTCAAGTTAAAGCCTCTGGATTTCGCCACAGACGGCGTGTATTTATGCGGCAGTGCGCGTTTTCCCGCCAATATCCGAGAGACCGTGGCCCAGGGTTTAGGCGCTGCGTCCAGGGCCTCTATCCCCTTGGCCAAGGGGTCGGTTGTGGTAGAACCGATCATTTCCGTTTTGGCAGACGAAGACGCATGCCGGGGTTGCGGGCTCTGCGTTGCGCTCTGTCCCTACGGGGCATTGGAGGTTAGGACTACTGAAAAGGGGAGGAAGGTCCATGTCATCGACGTGGCCTGCAAGGGTTGCGGGGTCTGCGCCGCTACCTGCTATCAGCATGCCTTGAGCATCAATTCCTTTACAGATGGCCAGATTGAGGCACAGCTTGAGGCATTTTTGGATTGATGATCCTTGGATTTTCAGCAGTCAATCAACAATCGCCAATCAACAATCATCAATCAAAAGGGGGGTTTTGAATTGGCCGAATTCGTTCCTAAGATTTTAACGTTCTGCTGTACCTGGTGAGGGTACTCCGCCGCTGATTTGGCTGGAGTTTCCAGGCTACAATATACACCGGAAATCAAGATCGTCCGGCTCATGTGCACGGGCAGGGTTGATCCCGCCCTCGTGGCCAAGGCATTCAAAAAGGGGATAGACGGTTTTATGGTGGTGGGCTGCTACTTTGGAGACTGCCATTACATCACGGGAAATCACCAGGCAAAGGCCAAGATGGATATGACCCGCAAGCTCTTCAAATTCATTGGCCTTAATGAGGAACGCTTGGCCTTCCGGCAGTGTTCTTCGGGCGAGGCATCCGTGTTCGTGGAATTAGTCTCTGAATTCGATCAGAAGATCCGCAGTATGGGCCCCTTAGGGGGAGACGGAGATACGGTGAAGGCCCCGGAGATTTTCAAAAAACTCGAAGCCGCAGAGGCCGTGCTTGCCGGTGAAAAAATCAGATGGGTCATCGGAAAGAGGACGCCGTTTCTTGAAACCGGCAATGTGTATGGTGAGATCTTCACTGAACATGAGTTTAATCGCGCCATTGACATGATCATCGTGGAAGAGATGGAGGTCCAGGAGATCCTCGCCAGGCTAAAGGAAACTGCCCGCTCGGTCAAGGACCTCGCTAATGACCTGGCCATTCCGTCGGCAAGGGTATTCCGATATATAACCGCCCTCAAACGAAAAGGGATGGTTGCCTTGGACAAGGTGGCCGGTCAAACACCAATATTTCAGTTAACAGGGCAAGAGGTGTAACACGGTGCAAGACAAAAAAGTATTGATTGTTGGGGGAGGGCTCGACGGTGTCAGTGCCGCCCTTGAAAAGGCCGAAGCAGGCGCCCAAGTGACCATTATCGAGAAATTCCCAACCTTGGGTGCTGAGAGAATCCCAAGGGACCGGCTCATCCAACCGGATGACGCATTTGCAAATCCCGATCTGGATAAAGTGCGCAATCACGACAACATCCAGGTCTTGACATACAGTGAGATCAAGAAGGTCAACCGGGATAACGGGAAGGTCAGTGCACACATCCTGAAGCGAAGTCTTCGGGTGGACAACAGCAAATGTAACGACTGCAAGGCCTGCATCAAGGTCTGTCCCGTAAACATGTTTGACGACTTTGACGAATCTTTTAGTTTTCGCACGGCCGTGGATTATTTTAATCCGGCCACAGGCGAATATAATATCTTCAAGGAAGATATGCCAGTTTGCCAGCAGGCATGCCCCGTCAATCTGGATATCCGGACCTACGCTGGTCAGATTGCGGACGGGAAATATCTCGACTCCTTGGCCACCATCAGGGATAGGCTGCCACTTCCGGGCAGCATCGGCCGGGTATGTCCCCACCCATGCGAAACGGCCTGCAACCGGCAGTATTTAGATGAACCGATCAGTATCTGTTTCCTCAAGCGGTATGTGGCAGACGTGGAGTTAAATGAGGGGATCGAACCGGTCTATGAAACCCCGGAGAAAAAACTTCCCGAAAAGATTGCCATCATCGGAGCAGGACCGGCTGGACTTACCTGCGCATACCACCTCGCAAGGCAGGGCTATGAGAATATCACCATCTACGAGGCCCTTCCCGTACCGGGGGGCTTTCTATGGGTGGGGATCCCGGAATATCGCCTCCCTAAAAAGCTCCTCCAGCGCGAGGTGGACCTTATTGCCAATATGGGCATAGATATCCAGTACAACAAACGGATTGGCAAAGAGATATCTTTTGAAGACCTAAGGAATAATGATGATGCAATATTCATTGGTGCGGGCTGCCACCTCGGGCTCAAGCTGCGGGTTCCGGGCGAAGATGAATATGAAGGCAAAGGGATTGTTGACTGTGTTACCTTTTTGAGGGACCAGGCCCTGGGTAACCCAATGGAAACCAAGGGGAAGCTCATCGTGATAGGGGGTGGCAATGCGGCCATTGACTCTGCCCGCGTTGGCTGGCGCATGGGCTTTGACGAGGTATATATCCTCTATCGAAGGACCAAAAAGGAGATGCCTGCCAACTCGTGGGAAATCGACGCGGCCGAGCACGAAGGAGTCATCATACAGTATTTGGCAGCGCCCGTGGAAATCTTAGGGAAAGACGGAAGAGTCTCCGGTATGAAATGCATCAAGATGGAGTTGGGCGAGCCTGATGCATCGGGCCGCAGGCGGCCAGTCCCAATTGAAGGATCAGAGTATGTTATTGATGCCGAGACCATTGTTCCCGCCCTCAGTCAGGGCACAGATCTCGAATTCTTGGGTGAAGATCACGGTCTTGATATTAACCGTTGGAATACATTCGATATAGATGAAGAAACAGGTGCAACTAACGTCCAGGGCGTGTTTGCTGGCGGTGACGTGGTAACAGGACCAGATATCGCCATCCGTGCAGTCGCGGCCGGTAAGAAAGCGGCCGAGGGCATTCATGCATACCTGAGGAGCAGATAGATGATTTACGAAAAGGAAAAACGCTATATTATCCCCTTTGATGATGTGCCTTCCCCCAGGGCTGAGATGCCGGAGATCTCTGTGGATGAAAGGAGGGGGAATTTCGTAGAGGTGGAAACAGGATTCCCTGAAGATATGTCCGTTACAGAGGCCAAGCGATGCCTCAGTTGCCGGCGCTGCTTAGGGTGTGCCCTATGCTGGGCAGAATGTGAGCCTGAAGCGATCGATTTTTCTATCCCGGATGAGGAATTAGACCTCGAATTCGATGATGTTGTCGTCACAAAGGGACAAGACAACGCCTTTTTTCCGATTGATCCCAAATTAGGTTTCGGGAGTTACGCAGATGTGATCACGGATATTCAGTTCGAACGTATGCTCTCACCCACCGGCCCCACGGACGGCATGGTAGTCTCCCCTTTGGATGGAGAGATCCCCAAACGGATGGCTATTGTCCAGGGTCACCCCAATGAAGATGACGACCAGCTCCTTTCCTCCTTGGTCTTAGGGGTAAACGAGTCGATCATTGCCCTTGACAGAACAAAAGACTTAGAGGTGGTTTTAGTCTCCCCCATCAACGAGGCCTTCAAAGAACAGTTCCTCTCAAACGCAGAAAAGATATCCGGACTTCGGTTAGTGGAAGGGAACCCTGAATCTGTTGAGAAAAACCAGGAAAATACACCCTTATCCCTTAAATACTCTGAAAACGGCCAGCAACAAGACGAGACCTTTGATTTGATTGTAATACTTACAAAACCAAAAATATCATCCGAGCTAAACTCCTTGACCAGAAAGCTCGAAACACCTGTTCAGTGATCCTAAGGCTTAGACTGAAAGAATATTTTTTTGAAGCGGAGATCGTGTTGAGATTTCAACCTTTCTCCGTTTTTTTGTAAACCCTAACGTTGCATAAAATTTGAGTTTAAAACGCTTTAGATTAGGTCAGCAAGGGACGTTGGGCCGTTTTCAAGGATGAAAGCGTATTGAACATACGGTGAGGTCTTGAAAATGGACCAGCGTTTCTTGATGTCCTGATATAGAGCGAGCGTAGCGTTTTTGGACCGAAGGTTTATGCAACGTTAGGGTAAAGATCTGCTAAATCCTCTCCGATAAGATGAAAAAGAGTAATATATTGTTCTTTTTTTTAAACCCCTTTATCGGAATCTGGAGGAAAGGGAACAAAATCGTTTGACTTTGAAGTAGATCTTGTTTAGTGTAGCCGATTTGAAGTTCAAGAATGTATGAAATAGAGGCTTATAACTACGACCTGCCCCAGGATCTCATAGCACAGGTTCCGGCTCCAAAGCGGGATCATTCCAAGCTTCTTGTGGTAGAGCGTTCAAGCGCCTCTTTTTCGGATAATCAGTTTTTCGATCTGCCCTCCATGCTCCAGCCTGGTGATCTCTTAGTGGTGAATAACACTAAGGTTGTCCCTGCTCGAATTTTTGGCCATAAAGAGAGCGGGGGCCGGGTGGAGATATTAGTCTTGGAGCACCCTGATTCAAGAAACGACAGGGATTCAAGAAAAAACGGGGATCTAAAAAAAGAGGGGTCTGCGACGCGGTTATGCCTGCTAAGATCATCCAGGCGGCCAAAGCGCGGGAGCCTCTTATTTTTTGACTCAGGTGTATCGGGAGAGGTAAAAGCTCTCCTTGACGACGGGCTTGTGAGGATCTCCTTTAAGGGAGATCGTGGGATAGACGCCCTCCTTGTTGAAAAAGGGTTTATGCCTCTTCCACCCTATATCAAACGAGGGGAAAAGAGTGCCCTTTCAGATCTGGACAGGGAAAGATACCAGACAGTCTATTCTGAAAGGGCGGGCGCTGTCGCAGCGCCCACTGCAGGGCTTCATTTTACGACAGATCTCCTCAAAAGGCTGAGAACAAGAGGGGTTTCCACTGTTTCGTTGACCCTTCATGTGGGCCATGGTACCTTCCGTCCCGTCAAGACAAAAGATGTCAGGCAGCACAGGTTGGGCCACGAATATTACTTGATTGGGCCCGAGACAGCAGCTCAGATAAATGAAACCAAGAAAAATGGGGGGAGGGTTGTTGCTGTAGGCACCACGGTGGTGAGAGCCTTGGAAAGCGCCTCGGCCACGGATGGGTCTCTCCTTCCTGGAGCGGCGAAGACCGATCTCCTGATCACTCCAGGATTTGTTTTTAATGTCGTAGACGTGCTTATAACCAACTTTCATTTGCCAAAAAGCTCCTTGCTCTTCTTAGTGTCCGCCTTTGCCGGCCTTGATTTGATAAAAAGGGCTTATGAACGGGCCGTTGAAAAAAGATACAGGTTTTACAGCTACGGGGATGCGATGTTGATCGTATGAATTGAGGGATTGAGGGATTGAGGAATTAAACTAAAGAAATTGAGTTCAATTCCTTGGTCCCGGTCTAAATTTGGAATTCAGGATAACGCACAGATCTAAGGATTGCAGGGCCAGAACGGGGGAAATCAAAACCCCCCACGGAGATTTTGAAACACCGGTGTTCATGCCGGTAGGGACCAAAGGGTCAGTTAAGGCGGTATCGCCCGAGGACTTGGATGAGGCAGGCGCCAGAATCATTTTGGCAAACACCTATCATCTATACCTCAGGCCGGGTCACCACACAATCGGGCGATTAGGCGGCCTGCACCGATTTATGAACTGGCCGGGGCCCATCTTGACAGATAGCGGGGGTTTTCAGGTCTACAGCCTTACACCCCTAAGAACCATATCTGACAAAGGAGTAATATTTCAGTCTCATATAGACGGATCAAAGCATTTCATCGGGCCTGAAGAGGCTATAGATATTCAAGAGACATTGGGTGCGGATATCATTATGGCCTTTGACGAATGTGCGCCTTATCCTTCTGATTATGAATATATCCAGAGGTCTGTTAAACTCACGACTTCATGGGCCCGCAGGTCACTCGATCACAAAAAACGGAGTGATCAGGCCCTTTTTGGCGTCGTACAGGGTGGCATGTACGCAGACTTGAGGGAGATCAGCGCCCGGGGATTAGTTGAAATGGGCTTTGACGGCTATGCATTGGGGGGGCTTTCAGTGGGGGAAGATCGATCTACCAGGCTGCGGGTGACTGGCGAG
>SDBS01007962.1_pt1 | contig 10273 bp, 4 predicted proteins | sample 2277091 | NCBI WGS metagenome assembly SDBS01 (sample SAMN10404972, study PRJNA504765) | marine sediment metagenome | isolation source: marine sediment core GS10_PC15, 163 cmbsf | place: Arctic Ocean: Southern Knipovich Ridge | collected 2010 | reverse complement strand
CCGGGATGCGGCGGCTTGTTGTAGACTACGTTTTGCCAGGCAATCGCCAGTCGGTATTGGGGATCGTGCATCAGCGTATAGATGCGGTGCTCAGTCGGGATCGTCGTTGTGTATAGCCGCAGGGACTTGCCGTCAGGGGAGGTCATCAGCAGTTCCTCGCGCCAGTCTCCGATGATGTCGCCCATGATGTTGGGCGCGCGTCCGCCGCCCCGGGATCCGGTTGTGAAGATTTCTTGTTCGACGCTTGTCTGCCAGTTCCATTTCCTGACGACAGATCCGGCAAGCAGCTCGCGGAGTAAATCCCCGTCCCACCAAATTACAAAACGGATCGACCGGGGACAAGGTCCCAATTCCCGGCCGTGTGAGTCGCGCAGGCCTCCCGGCCCGCCCCATGCTTCATATCCACGGTGGCGCGGGTCGATGTCCGCCGCCATTCCGCCGCCAACATCGATGCCGGGACTGTGTTTCCAGATTTCCTTACCGGTGCGAGCGTCGCGCATCGCGGCGCCGGGGCTCTTGAACCGCACAGTGTCGTTTTCGTTTTCATGGATAGTAAAGACTTCCAGGCCGGGACGGTCGGGGTACATGTCGCTAATGTGCATAGAGTCTCCATGTCGCCACCCGGTGGAATAGAGTCCCTTGCCGTTATCATCGACGACCATTGCGTGGTAGACGATCTCATCCTTTCCGTCGTCATCCACGTCGGCCACCGACAGCGAGTGGCCGCCCATGCCCGAATAGGGCGAAGCGTCATCGAAGGGCGGATAGCTGCTTTGCGAATCGAAGACCCAGCGGCTGGTCAATTCGCCGTCGCGCCAGTCCCATGCCGCCATGACAATTCGGCCATAGACGCCGCGACACATCACTACGCTCGGCCGCACACCGTCCAGGTAGGCAACGCACGCCAGAAAGCGATCGCAGCGGTTACCGTAGCTGTCGTTGCCGCCGTTGCCGCCAATGCCGCCCCAACCGTTGATCGGGCGGCGATTTGGTATATAGTCAACTGTTTTCAAGGCCTTGCCGGTCCGGCCGTCGAAGATTGTGAAATACTCAGGGCCATCGAGGATTCGGCCATGGGTCAGGTCGCCCTCCTTGTAGATACGCCAGTCCTTGCTCTTGTCGCCAATGACTTGTCCTGTCCCGTCCATTGTCCCGTCAGCGGTCTTGCAGGCCATCTCGGCCTTGCCGTCGCCGTCGAGGTCATAGACCATAAACTGCGTGTAGTGCTCGCCGTCGCGGATGTTGATGCCTAAGTTGATGCGCCACATATGTGTGCCGTCCAGCTCGTAGGCGTCGAAGATGGGAGTCCCGGTAATGCCCGCAAATGAGTTATCCTTGCCGCCCGAGACCTGGTGCAGAACGATCTCGTATTCACCGTCGCCGTCCAGATCGGCAACCGAAGCATCGCCGGGTCGGTATCCGGAGATCGGCTTGATAGGAATTTCGATATAATTCTTATCCCACGCAGACGCCGGCTTGGAGTCGCCCAGTTCCTTACCGCCCAACACAGGCCGAACAAAATATTGAAGCGGCCCATCGCTATCGGCATCGCGATCGACAAAGTTCGTCGCGCCTGCGATTGGTTTCTCATTGACCTTGACCGGTGTGCCGCCGGCAACGCGGTACAGGTTGAAAGCAATCGCTTCGGGATCAGTCCCAAACAGCCGCCAGCCAACATAGACCATCCCGCCAGGCTGCTTAACAGCCACAATCCCACGGTTAAGGTTTTCCATCTGACGCTGTGCCCGCCCGGACGCCGTCAGACAGATCAACAGAACAAGTGCCGTTCGGATTGCTAAACGCATCATTGTGGCTGCCTCCATTGACGAATGTGCGGCAAGGCACTGTTTCTGTTTTCACATTGACATCGACTTTTGATCTCAGAACCTTCGCTGCCATTCTATCACAATGCGGCTGAGATTGCCAGGTAACTACGCAATTACTTGTATTGAGTCGTAATCATCCCTTTCACTGCTACCGGCGCGCACCTATTTCTGCGGCTTTGCGACGGCCGAACGGTAGTAAGTGTCATCATGTTTCTTTTTCCATCCATCGGCAGGCGCTTTGAGCACCGGGCGGTGCTTCGCCCACATCTCGTTTACGAATGCATCCCAGGCCTGGCCCTGTCGGGCCCACTCTTTGTCGTGGTCTCGGCCGGTCGTCTCCTTGATGGTCTTGACGAAAGCGGCGTCGTCTTCGTACATCCAGCGATCAACGTAATCGAAGAAGGCGTCATGGTTCCAGGCTTTTTCGCCGTGCATGAGCCGCAGGGCCAGGGCCTGGGCGACCCAGCCCACGCTCGTGCAGCAGCGGCGATACGACTCGCTGGTATTCTGGCCCTGCTTCCATTGCGAAGGCGGCGTATGTTCGTAGGGTCCCCAGCCGTTGCCTCGCGACCGACCTGCTCCGGTAGCGGCGTCGATTCCCGAATGCCCCGCGAAGACAACTTTGGCCCCGGTCCAGCAATCACCGTAAGCGGTCTGCTCGTCCTCGCCAAAGCTCACCTTGGGAAAGGACTTGTTAATGTTGGCCAACTCGTCGTCGCCCAGGAGAAGCCCAGCAAAGACGATGGGGAGTTTACGTCCGCTTCCGTGTCCACCCCAGCCCGTCCAGCCGGGATGACCCGCGCGAACGATACCGCCAAGGTCGATGCCCACCTGGACGAAGTTCACCAACAGCGGCTCCTTCTGCTTCGGCTTGATGTCGGTGCAGAGCAGCAGCGCGGAAATGCCGACTACTCGACCATACTCCAGGCCGTACTGGGGCATATTTTCTACAGGCTCCTCGAAGCCGAAGAAGCACGTCCCCACCCAGGGTCGCTGAGTAAAGCGGATGTACTGGCTGATCTTCGGCATGCTCCTGGTCGCAGCGGCCTTCGGCAGCAGTGTCCTGTTGAGGTTGCGGGCTAAGTAGATCATCTGTTGGCGGTCGCAAAAGGCCGGTCGGAAGGCATCGGCCGGCTGCGGCTGGCCCACGCAAGTCAGAACCGCGGCGGTGCGAATCGGGCTGCTGTCGTCGACGCCGCGCTCGATCCTGTTGCGCAACTGGGCATTCAGCACGAGGTTCTTGGGCATGCTGATCGTGGAGACGAGCGAATCGCATGGCTTCATCGTAACGGGCAGCCTCCGGATCAGCGATGGGGTAAACCAGTTTCGCACGCCGCTGTCGTAGGCGACTTCCATTTTGGCCGGCGGATTCAGCATGAAGCCGTTGCGAACGCGATGCTCTTGCTTGCGCTCTCTGTCCATGCCGTCCAGTTGGCGCTTGGGAATCTCGTCTCCGTACAGAGGTTTGGGATCGATCGCCTCGATGGTCACGGGCCCAACCACATACCAGTCGCCGTTAACGAACCGCCCGACACGAGCGGGCTTTTGAAACGTCCAGGTAATGCCGTACTGCGAAACGTTCTGTTTCAGCGACAGGTCCTGAAGCCTGGGTGTCGCCGGGGCGTTTCCCTGGGTGTAGACAATGACAGAGCGGCTCGCGGTCGTCTCGGCAGCTAAGGCTTTCTCATCGTACGGATCGGCCTGGACCTTTGGGGGTTCGCTGCTGTCAAGGGCAGGTAGCGCCGCAGCGGGGCTATTTCGGCTCCAGGTTAAGATCGTCAGACCCGTTACAATCACTGCCGAGAGACTGAGCATTCGTATCACTTTTGACATCTGTTTGTCCTTTCTATCTCAGCCCGATCTTGTGAAGCCGGGGTATGCCGTTACCAACGGAAAAATCTGTAAGGATCGTCCCACTCCTGCGGCACGTCCATGTAGAGGCCTTCAAGCCACCGCTTCTCAGCTTTGGACACGTCCACCGGGGCGCCGAAGTGCTCCAGAAGAGGCGTTTCCCCGGCCGCTGACATATTGGCCAACAGCCGCGTAAGGAGACAACTGGTGCGGCGGAACGTCCTCTTTAGATTGTAGAGTTTCTTGTAGTCGAATTGCCATGGCGCGAATTGGCAGAAGACGACGTTGACGTGTTCCGCTTTGGCCAGGACACCATCGCCGATTACCGTGGCTCCTGCCGAAACGAGGGGCAGTTTCCGCGGCTCGCGACTGTGTACATCCGCCGGTCCGACTCCCGCAAGAAGGGAATTGAAGGCGAACGGCTCAAAATAAGCCGCGATGTGTTCGGCCTCTTTCGTACGGACTTTTAGCGTCAGGAAGGCGTTGGCTTGCTGCTCGTCGAGCCCGATCGCCAGCAGGTTGCCGCCGGCTTTGAGCCATTTGGCAATGATCGCGGCGTCGGTCGCAAGCTTCTGCCCCCCGCCGCGCCCGACAACGAGTACCTGGTTGGCTGACAGACTCGCCGGGTCGTACGAATTCAGGGATATGCCTGCGGATTCGAGGTGCTGCCTCCCGGCGGAATCACCGACGTAAATGACACGCCGCCTCGGAGCCGGCTGCCAGATCGATACGTACTGGAGGATGTTTCGGGCAAGCGTTTGTGCCGCAGGATCATCTTCCGTTCGCCCGGTCACGTCCATCTGGCAGAACAGCACCATCCCCTTGCCTTCACGGTATTCCATCAGCGAGCTGTACTGCAGGCTGTAGCCGCCGTCGAGGATCGGCAGGAAATCACCGCGCGCGGGCTTCTCGATGAGGACGGAGGCGACGTTGCCTCTATTGCCGCACCGCCAAAGACGCGTAACAGGAATGTCGCACCACTTGACCGTCGGGCCGTGACGGGGCCGCATTTCGTACTTGAGGCGCGCCGGCAAAATCGTCGCTTCGCCGCGCCAGTTGCGCAAGTGCTCGGCCTCGATCCCCGAAAGCAGCGGATGATCGGACACCCGCTTGAAGATCCGCCGCAGGCCGTACTCCGCTACACGGAATCCGAGCCGCTTCTCTAACACATCCGAAGTCTGCTCGAACATAAGCACTTTGAGACCGTTACGCACGCGTGCAATATCCGGCGTTTGTCCTTCCACTGTCAGAGCGGACTTGCCAATAATGAGGATGTCGTACGGCGACAGGCTGGTGTTCGCATCGGCGCGCTGATACCTGATCCCCATCCGATCCAAAAGCCCGGCGGTTTGGCCCCTGGGATCGAAGAGTGCAATCTTGCCGCCCGCCCGGGCCGCTTGTGGACGCGGCATGACGTGGATCGAGAAGGAGTCCGTCTGGGTCTCGCCGTTGCTGAAACTGAAGGTGGCGTTTAGCTCGTACTTGCCGGTGGGCAAAGCGGCCGGCAACTCGAAACGCAACGGAATGCGTTCCTGCTCCCCCGTCGGCACGGTGATTTTCTTTCTTCCGACGACAGGGTTGGCAAGGCCGAGCGACCACTCGCAAACGCACGTTACGACTTCGCGGGAGTTGTTGATGACGACAAGCTGTTTTTCGACTGTCTCGCCCGGCAGGAAATTGTGGTCCTTGCTCGTAAAGGCCCCGCTCTTGCCGGCGATGTAGGCCAGCAGCGGCCGGTTATTGCGAATCAGGGCCTGCGCTGCGACAGTGGGAATCCAGTCCGAGTGCTTAAAGGCCAGGTCCACCCGTTCGTACCGCTGTTCGATGTAGTCCGGACTGAAACCCGGCCGCTGCAGATTCTCCCAGTCAACCTGGAGGTCCGTGCGGCTCTTATCGACACCCTCGCGCAGCGTCCAGTAGTGCCCATGAGACCACGGCGAATTCGCAGAGACCCCCCACGTGCGAAAAGCACGCCAGTTGTCGGTGAAGTACATTGCGTATATCGGCTGGCGTTCGGCGAAGCTGCTGGAACCTACAGCACGGGGATAATCCCAACGGTGCCAAAGGTTGCCGCTGCGGAACTTCTTCGCTTCCCATCGCAAGTTCCTTTTCTCCATCTCGCTGATCTTGAAGGCCTCGTCTCCGAAGAACTGTGCATTCCACTCCGCCAGACAAAACTCCCACGGTACCTTCGCACTGCCGAAGGACCGCTCGCCCTTGTACCACCCCCGGTACATCGTCCAGTCCCAGGGAAACGGCACACTGTACTCACACGTAAAGAGAGGCTTGACGCCCGCCGTCGCCCAGTGCTCGAACCAGTCGGACATCTCCTGGACGGGTGCGAAGTTCGCATAGAAGTTGCTCGTATGCATGGGGCCCAGATTGCCGGAAGCGTGGTGATAGACTATACGGCCGGGGTCCAGGCCCTCCACAATTGCCGCAGCCCGACAAGCACGCTTTGCATTCCTGGATGACCAAGTGTCGCGAGGGTTCCCGATTCCGTCTATCATGTCCGGGTTCATGTCCTCGCTGTACCCGGTTGCGTTGTGGCTCATGGAGTAAAATACGACCGAAGGATGGTTCCCCGCCGCCCGCACGTAAAACTCCGCATGGCGCGCATAGCCGTTTGCCTCATCGGCGTCTGCCGCCTCCCAGTCATAGTGGGAGAAATGCGGCTGGGACAGCGCTATGAGCATCCCCACATCATCGGCAGCTTTGAGAACTTCTGCGAAGCTTAGATGTGATCCCGGCTCGCAGCCGTAGTTGTGCGTGTAGACGAAATTGATGCCAAAACTTTTGAGACGTTCCAGGCTCTGGCGGGCTGCTGCATAGTTCGCCCAGGCGGCCCCTACCTGGGCATTGTCTAATGGAACGGATGACAGAAAAATGCGGCTGCCGTTCAGGAAGAAGTCCCGACCGTCAATCCAGAACTCACGAAACCCGAACCGCACCGGCTCGCTGACATCCAGCACCTTGCCGCCTGCCTCCAGCAGCGAAAGATTGAGGTTATATGTATTCTCAGGCGTATGGACATCCCAGAGTTTCCCGGGCTCGAAGCTCTCCGTAAATGCGATGCGTCCGTCTTTGAGGTCGCTCCCCTTGAAGGTCTCGCTCACCAACTCCCCGACGCTGCGACCGCCGTCCATGATCCGGGCACGAAGAGCATACTGCACGTTCGCAACGAGACCGTCCAGCGCGGCGTCGAACGTAATCTCCCACTTACGCACGGATGTGTCCACCTTCACACCGGCGATGCGTGCATCCATAGGCGTGCCGACGAGGTACACATCGCCGCACAGGCCCCGGCGCGCGACCGAACCTTTAACCTCTCTGGCCGACGCCGTGTCGGTGTACGACAGCATAACGCCTTTCAGCGGCATGGCTGCGACAACAATGCTCAGAACATGCGCAGCGCCCGGGCGGCAGGCGGCAGTAATGTCAAGCTCTCCGCCCGGAAATATGATGCTCCCCATGTCCCGGCCATCCAGGTAAATGGTTGCGTGTGAGTTCACATATTCCGCGCTGACAGTGATACGCCGTCCAGCCCATTCGCTGGGAATCGTAACCTGGCGCTGGTACCAGGCCCTGCTGATACTGCGCAGATTCCGGTTCTTCCAACTCTGATGGGCGTAGACCGTCTGACAGTCCTTCTGCATATAATCGGTGATTCCCGGCCAGCCCCCCGGGACCTTGAAGTATCCCCAATTCTCGCTGGGCACCGTATTGGCGTTGTCATTGACCGGCTGCCATCGCCATAGACCATTAATACATATCCGCTCGCGCGTGGGCGTTGACCGGCGATACGCTTTCTCAACATCCCAGACAGCCTTGACACCCTTGGGCAACTCTGCCGCCACCCCACCTTGGCACACTCCAGTCAAAACATATCCAGCTAAACATGCGACCACAACGAACGACTTCTCTAATACCGCCTTTGCCAAGATGCTGGTCACTCCAAAACCTCCACGGCCTCGTTGGCGTTTACGCCGCGCTTCCATACGACACGGCCGGACGGATAAAACTCGACACTGACATCGACTATCTTCCGCTTGCCCAGCCCGAAATGCCGTTCCGTGACAGACAGAGCGTAGTAGCTGGCAGCCGCCTGGCTGTCGTAGATAGTTACCTGTTCGTACCAGAGTAACCTGCCCTCATCGTGCGTGTAGATGCGAATCTTCGCGCCCGCGGCTCCGCGGTTGCCGCGAGAACCGATCAGCCGAACGCGAAGCCAGTTGCGAGCAGGCAGGTCGTTGCGATAGACCGCGAATCGTCTTTGCCCATTGATAGACGTGTACCCGACGATATCGAGATCTCCGTCGGCATCTATGTCGCCGAAGCACAGGCCGTCGTCGATAGATGACGCCGAGACATCGGCGATGCCCCATACTGAGTTTGCGTACTCGAAAGAACCGCCGCCGGTTCCGCGCAGTATCTTCAAGAAGTACTTGCCATTGACCAGGACATCCGCCACGCCGTCGTTGTCGAAGTCAGTCGTCACGGCAATACCCCATGATGCCGACGAAGCACCTTTCTTGACGCCGGAGATCGCTCCGTCCTTCTTGACGAATCTGCCCGCGCCGTCGTTGAGATAAATCTCGAATCGCTGTCTGTGCTCCAGGCAGATCAGATCCGGGTCACCGTCCTGGTCAACGTCGCCGACTCCCTTGATCGCTGTTCCCGTCGCGGGGAGTCCGGCATCGGCGGTCACGTCCGTAAAGGTCATCGTGCCGTCGTTGCGGTAGATGCGGCAGTTGCCGTCCGGCGCACTGTAGTGGCCCCACTCGACCAGAAGATCGATATCGCCATCGCCGTCTATGTCGTGCGGCAGACAGAGAACCTCGTCCCGGCCCCGGGTGACCGCAAGCCTGTGGCTGCTCTTTGAGAAGAAGCCATTACCGTCTCCGAAATCGAAATGAATGTCGGTGTCGGTGCCCCGAAGCCAGTCCACCTTGCCGTCACGGTTGATGTCGATCATCGCCTGGCGGCGGGCGGTGTTGGTGCCTCGCGTGATGCCGGTCGGCTCGAAGAGGAGTTCACCCGGCTTCGATCGGTTCCGCCACCATTGTCCCCCTCCGTCTTGATAGGTCATGGGCAGATCGACCGTGCCGTCTTCGTCGCTGTCGTAACACAGATGTATCTCAGTAGCAGGATAGCTGCCCGCGGCCCGGGTGAAATGGCCGAAGCCGTCGTTCAAAGCGGCCAGGGTGTCGCCTTTCCCATGCGCGCTGAGGAAGAGATCCAGGTCGCCGTCTCCGTCGAGATCGACCAGGTGCAGGCCGCTGAGCCACCATGTGGGGTTAGACGCGTAGTGATCGTTGACGAGCCGGGCAATTCCAGAGCTATCTGTAACGTCTGTGAAGGAAGGTTGTTCCGCCGCCCGGGCCTGGGAGAATTGCAGGAACAACGCCAACCATATCAACGCCGCTATCGTTGGCACAAGCAGCATCGGTTTTTTACACATCATCCGGCCTCCATAGATTAATGCTATCCGTCTATCTCGCATCGTTATTTCTTAAGAGTCAGGCCGACTCCGCTTCGAACGATGGTTTCGAGCTTTGGATCTGTGGTTATGGCTTTCATATACTTCGGATCGGCCATCCTGGTATTGATGTTGTGGGCAATGACAAGACCGCCGGGACGGACTAACGGCAGCAGTTTGTCAAGATAATCGATGTAGCCTTCTTTGTCTGCATCGAGGAAGAGAATGTCGATCGGGCCTTTGAGTTTCTTCACTTCCTCGTGAGCATCTCCTTCGACGATGGTAATGATATCAGCCATGCCCGCTCGTTTGAAATTAGCGCGGGCGGTAGCGGCGCGCTGGGCGTCGATTTCAAATGTGGTCAACTTGCCGCCGGTTTTTTGAAGCGCCATCCCGAACCATATGCCGGAGTAGCCGGTGGATGTTCCGATCTCAACGACATTTTTTGCATTCATCGCCTGGGTAGTGATGCGAAGGAATCGCCCGTCCTGCAGCGGCACATTCCTGAAGCTTTGAGTTGCGCGTATATCAGCCAGAATGCTGAGAATCTTCTTCTCATTGTCGTCTTGTGGGACAGGAGGCTTCTCGAGTTCCGATTGACTCATTCCACCTCCCCCCGGCCTGGATGGACGCTGGGCAAAAGCGTTTGAAAACAGGATCACCGAAATCCCAATGATAAGAATTACTGCTACAACAGCGGAGTGTCTTACGTGTCTCATCTTCTCTTTCTCCTTCATCCAAAATGTAGTTTCATCGCCAATGAATACAATGCATACCGGGACTGCTTCCGCAGTGCCGGCTCTAGACTTGCATTATAACATTATGTGGTGCTGACTGGAATTATTGAGTCCGGCCGCCTTGCCCGGCGCCTCTCCGCCGACCGCCGCCGCCTGCTCCGCCTCGTCCCCTGGAGGGCATTTGCTGGGTCTGTTTCTCGATGAGGGCTGCCAGTCGCTTGGTGATCACCGCTGCTTTCTCCTTTTCTGCAAGTGCGCGAATCTCTCTCAACTCACGAAGAGCTGCGATCTGTTCGGCTGTCGCGCGTGGCGGGCTGAGCTTATCGACCTCGGCCCGGATGGCGGTGATCACGGCCTGACGCGCCTCGCGAGCCTTGGTG
>SDBS01007960.1_pt1 | contig 10273 bp, 7 predicted proteins | sample 2277091 | NCBI WGS metagenome assembly SDBS01 (sample SAMN10404972, study PRJNA504765) | marine sediment metagenome | isolation source: marine sediment core GS10_PC15, 163 cmbsf | place: Arctic Ocean: Southern Knipovich Ridge | collected 2010 | reverse complement strand
GCGCTATTGTCGCTCCGTATTGATGGTGAGCGGCCGGGGGAGGAGAGCCTAACCTGGAGCCGTAGGCATCAGCAAGCCACGCTATACTCCCAGTATGCCCCCGAAGGTCAAGCCGGTTCGTCTCGTCACGCAGGACCGGCCATTCGACAATCCCGACTATAGTCACGGCGGTTGCAGGCGGTCGGAGGTTCCTCAGGGTCGCGAGAAAGCCTTTGGCGACATGAATTAAATCTCCCGACGGATCAATTTCCTCCCCGCCTGAAAAGCACACAGATTTATCTCTTTAGATTGGTCGGGGACGTACTTTGTGATGGCCTCTTCCCATATCGAGGGAGATATCTCAAAAAGGAAAGAAAGCGATCCCAGAAGCAGGATATTGACAACCCTGACATTCCCCAGTTCCTCGGCTTTCTGAGTCGCTTTGACAAAATAGACCTTCTTGGCGGTACGGACCAGTGCCCGTTTGATTTCCTTTTCAGGGGGATATTCAACCTGCCCGGTGGTTACCGCGATCGGCGGAATCCGATAATCATTGACAATGGCTGTGGCTTCTTGACCAAGGTAGGCCACCATGCGCGCGGCTTCTAACGGCTCAAAAGCCAAAAGATAGTCCACAGTCCCTTTCATGGACATGGGGGCATTTACTTTCTCCCCCCAACGGATATGGCTCACCACACTGCCGCTTCTGATGGCCAGGCCCAGAACATCCGATTTTTTCGAGTCATGGCCTGCAGCCATTCCGACCTCGGCAAGAACATCTCCGGAGAGTATCGTGCCCTGGCCCCCGACACCGGCGACTAAAAAGTTTGTCGTCTTCAGGCTACACCTCATCTTCTTTGAATGCAGGCGGGTGCTTGGCGCCGGTCGGGCATACCTGCGCGCAGATGTCACAGCCGGTACAGAGAGTGGCTTCAATGGTGGTCTTGAATTTGTTATTTCTAGGATTCTTTTCAGTTGAAAGGCCGATAGCAGGGCAGCCCACTCTGAGGCAGGCCTGGCAGGCAACACATTTTTCCAAATCTACTAGATAGGGGGGTTGAGGATCTTTGGAAACAAAAACACATTCTCCCCGCGTAATCAAAACCGAAGGGCCCTCATGATTCAGACACTCTTTCAAACCGGCTTTCACTTCCTTGATATTGAAGGCATCAACAACCTTGACTTTTTTGACTCCTAAGGCTTTCACCAACGGCTCGAGCTCGACCTTTTGTGCCGGCCGGTCCCGGCTAACCGACCAGTCAACACCCGGATGGTCCTGGAGGCCTGTCATGGCCGTTGCGCTGTTGTCCATCAGGATAACCACCCCCCGGCTGTTGTTGTGCACCATATTCGCCAGCGGTGCCATACCTGAATGAAAAAAGGTGGAATCACCGATGGTGCAGACGCGATTCTCAGGGAGACCGGCCAGGGACATCCCATGTAAAACACCGATGCTGGCACCCATGGCGCCCATGGTGTGTTGGGCCCTGAAAGGAGGAAGGGTTCCGAGATTGTAGCAACCAATATCGCCGGCTACCGGGAGCTTCATCTTGTTCAGAAGATAGAAGGTGGAACGATGGGGGCATCCTGCGCAGAAAACCGGTGAGCGCAGGGGCAGGTCTTGCAGAGCCTCCGACTCGGGTTTGGTAGCCCCTCCCCGTGTTTCGGAGTCGTCCTCATGCAACAGCCCGGCTTTAATGCTGTAACTTTTAATATCATCGGGCAGAAGCTCAAAGCAGGGTGGAAAGACTTCCTTGCCTAGAACATCAATGCCCATGGCGCGTATCTGTTCTTCCAGAACAGGATCAAGCTCTTCGATGACAACCAGCTTATCCACGCCCGCGGCAAACTCTTGAATCATTTTTTTGGGCAGGGGATGCGTCATACCCAACTTTAAGACCGATGCCTTGGGAAAGACATCGGACACATAGGTATAAATGACTCCGCTGGTGATAATACCGAGCGAGCGGTCTTTCCACTCAATGCGGTTAAAAGGAGCCCTTTCAGCATATTCAGTCAGATCGAGCAAACGTTGCTCCACCCGGGGGTGCATATTCCTGGCATTGGAGGCGGTACAGTTGTATTTCTCGGGATTGCGAGGAAAGAGCTCCACCTTATCCGGGGTCTGGGGCCTCGCGCCCAGATTGACCACGCTCTTGGAATGGGAGGTTCTCATGACCGTACGAATCAAAACCGGAGTATCAAATTGTTCCGAAAGTTCTGTCGCCAGAACCACAAAATCCTTGGCTTCCTGGCTATCAGCCGGCTCGAGCAGAGGTATTTTAGCCAGGCGGGCATACCAGCGATTGTCCTGTTCATTTTGCGAGCTGAAGAGACCCGGATCATCCGCTGTTACCACCACCAGAGCGGCCTCGGCCCCGGTGTAGACCGCATACATAAGCGAGTCGGAAAGCACATTGACTCCGACCTGTTTGGTGGTTACCAGGCAGCGGCGCCCGGCATAGGCCGCCCCGGCCCCGGCATCCATGGCCACCTTCTCATTGGTCGACCACTCCGTATATATGTCTTCTCCATATTCATTCGCGATCGTGCTTAGTATTTCAGAGCTCGGGGTGCCGGGATAGCCGAGGGCTATCTGAATTCCGGCTTCAAAGGCCCCTCTCGCTATCGCTTCATTTCCCGAAAGAATCGATTTCATCGATAAACCTCTTTACTGTCAGGTATCATTTTTGAGCACCAGTAGTGCATCGACGGCAACAACTCCCCGGCCTTCGGGCATTATCAAGAGTGGATTGATATCCAGGGCTTCTATCCTGCCTGCCCAATCGACGGCCAACCTGCCCACCTTGATTAACGTATCGGCCAGTGCCTCCAGATCCCCCCGGGGAGAACCGCGGAATCCGTGAAGCAGTTTGCTTGCCTTGGTCTCGTCGACCATCCCGAGGGCTTCGCTCCGGCTCAAGGGGGGAATGCCGAGAGCCCGGTCCTCGAGGATTTCGACCATGACCCCGCCCAAACCGAACACTACTGCGGGACCAAAATTGGGCTCCATCAAGATGCCGACCATGGCCTCAGCGACCGCCCCTCCGATCATTTTCTGGCAAAGAACACCATCAATAGAAGCGGAGCCGTCATAGGCCCGAGCATTCTTGAAGATCTCTTCATAGGCAGTCTGGACGGCTGCTGCATTCCCAAGATTCAAGCGGATAATGCCTGCCTCGGTCTTGTGCTGAATTTGCGGGGAAACGACCTTCAGGGCCACAGGATATCCCATATCCCCGGCAGCCTCACAAGCCTCCTCGCCAGTCTGACAGAAAATCTCGGTGGGACAGTGAATACCATAGGCAGCCAGCACTTTTCTGCTGGTATATTCGGTTAAAACCGTCCGGCTGGAGTCCATATAGGCGTCCACTTTGGGCGGAATGGCTTTGGATCGCTCCTGACCTTCTTGATCGAGCTCTTTTTTTCTTTTGAAAGCTCTGTAAGAAAATAAGTGCTTTATGGCCCTTAATCCCTCCCGTGTGCCTTGCAACAGAGGCACTTTTCCCTGGTCAAGAATCGTGCTGATACTCGGATGGAATCCGACGGATGGATTGGATATCATCACCACCGGTTTGGCTGTCTCCTGGAAAACCTTTACGGCCGCCTTGGCCACAACGGCGTATTGCTCCACCTGCCCGGGCGCCATGCCCTCCGGCACATCCTGAGAAACGAGAATCAAATCGGCTTTTTCTTCCCGGGCCGCGGTCATTAAACAGGTTTCATAGGTTTCCTCGATTTTCCCAAACCCCCAGGCATCGATGGGATTGTCGATCTCGGTATAGGGCGGAAGGACTTCCCGGAGTATCTTTTTCCCTTTATCCGACCAGGCGGGATATCGGAGGTTCAGTCCCTCTCCACAATCCGCTATCAGACCAATGACTCCACCTGAGAGGGTTAATGAAAAAATACCATCTCCTTCAGGCAGCCGGTCAGCAAGTTTTGAAAACAGCTCGGCCGTCTCAAACATCTCATCAAAATCATCCACCCGGATGATCCCCAGCTTTTTAAATAGAGCGTCCTGCACATCATCTGAACCGGCAATGGCGCCTGTATGGGCCACCGTGGCCCTTTGGGCCATCTCAGAGCGGCCGGCCTTGATCAGGATGATCGGTTTGCCCTTCTCGCGGGCCCTCTCCGCCAGCTCCGGAAGACGTTCCGGCTTTCGAAACTGCTCGATGAAGGCCATAATGATCTCTGTTGCAGGATCTTCCAGCATATAGGAAATGAAATCGGTACTGTCGACAACGGCTTCATTCCCGGAAGAACAGAGGAGACTAAAACCCAGGCCGCGGCCGGCGTTCGCCACACTGATGGTGAGATAACCACTCTGGGCGATCATTCCTATTTTCCCCTGTTTGATGGAAGCCGGGGCAGGGGCACTGTAGGTTCCAACCCCGGCCTGTGGATGCAGATACCCCACACAGTTGGGGCCGCAGAACAGGATATCGTTCTGCCTGCATAGTTCCGTCAGCTCCTTCTGTAACGCCCTTCCCTCAGGGCCGGCTTCTCCGAATCCACTGGCAAAGGCCCAGCCGGCACGCACACCGATAGAGGCCGCTTCTTTTAAAATCGGGACAACCCTATCCCGGTTCAAGAGAATAGCCACCATTTCCACCCGCTTTCCGGCATGATGAATCTCAGTCAAAGAGGGATAACAGGGCATGCCCAGGATTTCTTTATAGCGGGGATTCACCGGGAAAATCTCACCCTGATACCCCAGTTGAGCCAAATTCTCCAGCACCTGGCGGCCCGATCCAGGATTTTCCGACGCCCCAACGACCGCGATGGAATCAGGAACCAATAAGGGCTTTAAATCAAGGTATGGGTCGCTTTTCTTACTCATCTATGAATTCCAACAGAGGTGTGCGCCACTCAGGGAAGCGGGAATCCTGGCGAACGCAACGACGGGTGGTTTTTCTACGCGTCTTTGCTACGTGCGATCACGCTTCTCCTTGATCTCTTGATACCAGTTTTCCGGAAATTCCTCTGCGTGAGGATCGATCATCTTACCTTCTGGGTAAAGCACATCGATTCCCAGAATTTCGGTGACAAAGCACTCGATGACGCCCTTGACGATGGAGCCGTCCAACAAGTGTCCGCCGATTGTGGGGACGTCCCAGGCACCGCCGGTTACAAAGTGAATGGCCGGGAATGGCTCTTCTCCCCCGCCCTTGACGGGCCGGGGATGGATGATTCCACTCATCGATAGGATCATGCTCAAATTCTGGATAGTCATCGCCGTTTCGTTGTGCCAGTTATCGGGATTCTTGGTATCCGGCGTCCACACCAGGAACCTGGCTGGATGCAGACCGCCCATAAAAGCCGCGTGAATCTTGGCAAAGCGAATGTTGTGATCCTTTGCAAACTGCTGGAGTCCCAGGAACACGTCAGCTCCGGTGGTCATTCGAATGATGAACTCTCTTCCACGCTGGGCTTCAACTGCGTGGTACTCAACCGGGTCACTGGCGTCCAATTCCCATTTGTACATGCAAGTTCTCCTTCAAATAGATCGATGTTTCGCCTGATGGTTCAGTCGGTACTTCTTCCGGTTCACATCCTGATTCAATGTTTGACGTCAGTCCCGATAAATTACGCAGTAAATCGCGACCATTGTACCATCGGGTTGCTGCCTCAAGTTCTCGGTCGGCCTATCCTTGTAAAGCACAGGTAGGGGAAGAGGGGAAGAGGGAATTGCTCTTTGGTCAGTACTTTTTAAGACGATTTGTTCCTAAACACCCTTGTCTTATATAACTATTATGATTAAAACAACCTTGACTTATATGACATGAGGCATTATCCTCGAGTTGATGGAACGAAACATAGACCAAATTCTGGAACAATGGAAAGACAGTCACGTCAGACAACCGCTTCTAATAAGAGGTGCGAGACAGGTTGGGAAAACCTATTCAGTAACTGAGTTTGGCAAGAAGGCATTTGAGAACACGGTTTCTGTGAATTTTGAAGAGCGGCCGGAATTAAGCGGCTGTTTTTCGGACTTCGATCCCCGGGGAATCATTGACCGACTATCCATTCTGACACGAATGACAGTGAGCCCCGGTCGCACTCTTTTATTTCTAGATGAAATCCAGGAGTGCCCGAGGGCGATCACTTCTTTGCGATATTTTCTCGAGAAATTGCCGGAACTTCATGTCATCGGCGCCGGATCGTTGGTTGAGTTTGCGTTGCACGGTGAAGAATTTCGTATGCCTGTCGGCCGTCTGCAAAGCGTGTATATGTATCCCATGCCATTCGGGGAATTTCTGATAGCTGTCGGTGAAGAGAGATTACTAAATACTATTCATACGGTTGATCTGCAAACTGGAATAGAGCCTGTTTTCACGACCAGACTCGAACAGCTATTTCGGCAATACCTGCTAATCGGCGGAATGCCCAGAGTCGTCAATGCCTTTAAGAATAAAGTCTCCATGGAAGAACTGAGGAGACTGCAATCCGGGCTCATTCGGACTTATACCGATGACTTTGCCAAGTATGCGTCCACTGCGAAACATAAATATTTAAAAGAAGTGTATTCCAGCGCCCCACAAATGGTTGGTCGGCGTTACAAGTATTCACATGTAAATCCAAACATCGAAGCTAGATTCCTGAAGGAGGCCCTCGGTTTGCTATGTGACGCGCGGTGCCTGCATAAAATATGTCATGCATCAGGTGGGGGAGTACCTCTTTTGGCAACTGCCAACGAACGCAAATTCAAAATAGCATTTCTCGATGTCGGCCTTATGCAAAATGCGCTTGGCCTGCAGAGCTCTATTCTTCTTGGCGATTCGATCATTCAAATTAACGCCGGCAGTGTTGCAGAGCAATATGTCGCTCAAGAGTTGCTTGCCTGCGCCGATCCTTACGCTGACCGTAAATTACATTTTTGGGCTAGACAAGCCCGAGGTAGCAATGCTGAAGTTGATTATCTAATCGACGACGAAGGCATGCCGATACCGGTAGAGGTGAAAGCCGGCACGAGGGGTTCACTGAAGAGCATGAGGCTTTTCCTCAAAGAATATCCCAAAACACTTCTTGGTGTTAGGTTTTCAATGCACGAGCTGTCGTATTACGATCAAATATTGTCTATTCCCTTCTACATGATCAGCCAGACCGAGCGCTTGGTTCGGAGTTGTATTGATACCTAATCCGGATAATCTTATCCTGGAAAAGGACTGGCAAAGCTGGAAGCCGAGGAGTATCTTGTAAAGAGCCCTTTGGCGGCTGCTCTGGCGGCGCTGATGAGCCGGGCTCGAGCGCCGGACCGACTCGAGCTTCGAGCAGACATATTGCGGCAGATCGCCGAGGGCCCTCTCGAGGACGCGCAGAAATTCTTGCTGGTCAATGTCGTCGAGACTTACTTCGAGTTGGACGAAGCTGAGACGGAGCGCTTCCGGCAATTTCTGTCGACGAGAGGCTATCGGGAGGTGGAGGAGATGGAAGTCACCTGGGCTGACAAGATGATGGAGAAAGGCCGTGTCGAAGGCCTTGTCAAGGGGCGTGAGCAGGGACTCAAAGCCGGTCTGATCGAAGGCAAACGTGAAACCCTGATACGCCAGCTCACCGCCAAGTTCGGCTCGGTCCCCGACAAAACCCAGTCCCGAGTTCATGCGCTCGAATCCGTCGCCGAGCTGAACGGCTATCTCGAACGCGTGCTTACGGCAAAGTCGATCGGGGAAATGGGACTGTGACAGAGATCTGTCCGCTAGTCATCTTTTGGCGCTAGCCTCTTCAATTCCTCGGACCAGTTGAGGACGACATTTAGCTGGGCGGGTGCCGAGGTTTCCTCGGGTCGAATCATCACGAAACGACGGCCGTCCGGTGCGATGTCGTAGTTTGTGCTGGTCCCTGAGCCTATAATCCCGGTTTGATAGCTTCCCTCGAAAAGGATCTCGAGTGCCCCGGGATTGAAATCCTGTCCGGCGTTGATGGGGACGGCCATCATCCTCTTGCCTTTGCGGTAGTAGATCTCCTGACTGTCCCGAGCCGACATGGGCTCAGTCCCACCATCGGTGGAAACCAGCACCCTGCCTCCAAGTCCTGGCAAGGGGCGCACATAGATTTCCTCTCGACCCGACTCATTGGATGTGTAGGCCAGCCAGTGGCCGTCGAGTGAGATCATCGCCATTCGCTCATCGAACGGCGTTCCCAGGAGGATTTGGAAGAGAAACGGATGGCTGCGTGAATATAAAACGAGCGCCCAGGAAGTGGCCGGTATTCTAGATTTGGTGGAACGGGATTTCGCGGACGCTTCTCCTCCGGACAGTTAAAGAATTCAAGGTCGAGGTGGTGGCGTGGCTTAAGGAAAATCATCCGCTAATTTACCCCTCGACCCAGCCTTGAATGGGCTCAGCCAACGCCGGATCAGGATCCATCCCACCGGCTCCAATGAGCGGGAGGATTTCGTAGGGGCCGAGGCGAGAACCGGAGTCTATTGACACATCGCGTTACTCGTAAACGACGTCCATGACTCAGATGTCGCCGATATCTTCTTGCCAGGTGAAGTAGAGATAATTCCCGTCGGTGGCCAGCGCGAAATGGCCCCAAGCTCCCGCGCTTTCCTTCGAAATCTGTTTTGGGGTACTCGGCTCCGTCTTCGATGGAGGGGGCCCAAATGTTTCCTGCCCTCGTCAATGCAGGAGAAAGCTGGCCATGTCCGCGATTGCGCACGGAATACCGGCTGTACCAGCCATCAGGTGCGAGCAATTGATAAGCCTGGGCGAGCATTGACCTTCTTGTCGAGGGAAAAGGACATAGGTGTCATCTGTTGAGGAGCCTTTTGGATCCAACATAGAGGTAATAATGCCGAAATGGGCATCACCCCGGTGCTAGCTTGATCCGCTAATCTGGCATGGAGGTTGCTTCTAGGTATCTTCACGTACATGCGTTTTCAGGGGGTGTGAGATGCAAAAGAGGCTTCTGACCCTTTCGGTCTTAATTTTTGCAGCTTGTGCCAGTACCTTCAATATGCCCGTGGCGGAACGATCACGCGCCTAGCAAGCAGACTCAGAGGAGTTAACTGGAGGAGTTCCCATCCAACCGCAACGGCTCCCACTGATTTTGCGAATTGTCAACCGTTTGCTGTGCGCGCCTGGATCCACTCAGGGAAGCTGACGGAATAAAACGTTCATTTCTTTGTGAACGCAATGTTAGAGGCGCGGCCGGCGCCAAGAACGAATCCCGTTAATTTCCTTTTCTTGTTCCGAATGAACTCGATGTTGAGCATTCCCACAGTGAACTTATCGCGTCCTACCGCACTCAAGGCATCTTTCGGAGCATTCTTGTGCTTGAAGACGAGCGCCCCTTCTTCCACAGCCAGCTTGTAGGTGACGGGAAGCTCGTCGTTGTAATACTCTCCCGCAAACTCCATCAGTTGGACGGGCGTCAATGGATCGAGCTCCGGTGCTTTCACGAGCTCATACTCTTCGCCCTCCAGATTGAGCCTCGCCTCTTCGTCCGAAAGAAAGTCGATGGTCATGTCGTAGTCCGCATCCAACGCCCGAAAGCTCGTCCTGCTGACCGGCGTAAGGCCAAACTCCATATCCATGACGGCCACCTGCAGTTGGCCCTCTTTCGCGGAGACGACGGCCCAAATGGCCATTGTTTTGACCAGATAGCTGCCGGCCCTTTTCTCGAGCGCTTCTTTGCTCAGAGTCACGGCCTCGGCGGCCTCTTCGGAAGCTTCCTCTTTGAGCTTGCCGGCGAGGTAGATATCCGCAACCTTCAAGCAGAGTTGGGATGGATTGATGGTACCCAGATTAGCCAAGGACACCACGGAGAACTTCTGGACCGGGAACCGCACGAGCTGCGCCCGGAAACCGACGAAGCCACCGCTGTGGCTTATCATTTTGACTCCCTTGTATTCACCAACCCCGAGGCCAAAGGCGTAATCGAGCTTTTCGCCACTGTTCAATACTCCGGGAGTTTGAATGAGATCCATGAGCTCCTGTCCCAACTGGTGGGTGTAAAACGCCTGATCCCAGAGATACAGATCCTCGACCGTGGTAAAGACACCGCCATCTCCGACATGATCTAGAGTGGTCATGTCGATTCGAAAGCCGTCCTCCGTCGGCGAATAGCCGGCAGCTCGATTCTTAACGACCATCGTATGATCGTCGTGGAAATGTGTGTTCTTCATGCCCAGGGGCCCAAAAATATGCTCCTGGGCAAAATCGTTGAGGGACTTTCCACTGACCCTCTCCACGATGACTCCCATCAAGAAATATCCGGAGTTGCAATAGTAGTGCTCTTCACCAGGGAGAAAATTGAGCCCCTTCTGTCTGCCCAACAACTCAAG
>SDBS01007959.1_pt1 | contig 10274 bp, 10 predicted proteins | sample 2277091 | NCBI WGS metagenome assembly SDBS01 (sample SAMN10404972, study PRJNA504765) | marine sediment metagenome | isolation source: marine sediment core GS10_PC15, 163 cmbsf | place: Arctic Ocean: Southern Knipovich Ridge | collected 2010 | reverse complement strand
GTCAGAAAGGAGAAAAGTTGAAAAAAGTTGATATATTGATCTCCGGTGGATCTGTTTTAACCATGGACAATGCTTTTACCCTATTTGAGGATGGCGCAATTGCAGTTGATGGGGACAAGATTGTTTCTATTGGCCCGGACAAAGATGTAAAAAAACGGTTCACAGCGGACAAAATTATCCAGGCTAATGATAGATTGGTGATGCCGGGATTGGTCAATACTCATACCCACGCATCTATGGTTTATTTCCGCGGTCTTGCTGACGATCTTCATTTAAGGGAATGGCTGGAAAACCATATTTGGCCGGCTGAAGCCAAATATGTTAATCCGGATTTTGTGCGGGAAGCGGTGAAGCTGGCCGCAATTGAAATGATTAAAAGCGGTACTACGGTATTCTGTGATATGTATTTTGCCCAAGACTCGGCGGCTCAAAGTGTCAAGGAAGTAGGCATTAGAGCGGTTTTGGGCGAAGGTCTTTTAGATTTCCCTACCCCTATCAGTAAAAATCCGGAAGAAGGCTTAAAAAATAGCGAAGAGTTTATTAAAAATTGGCTGGAAGATGAACTTGTTGTTCCCGCAGTAGCTCCTCATGCGCTATATACCTGCTCGGCTGATCTTCTGAAATCAGCTAAGAAGCTTGCGGACCGGTATGGATTACCTCTTCACATCCATTTAGCGGAGGAAAGTTGGGAAGTTGAAAAAATAAAAGAGGAACAAGGAAAGTCTCCGGTTGAATATCTGCAAAGTCTGGGGTTTTTGGGAGAAAAAACCAGTGCGGCCCATGTTAACTGGGTATCAAAAAAGGATATTAAAATCTTGGCTCACACCAAGACAGGGGTTTGTCATAATCCTCAAAGCAACATGAAGCTGGCAACCGGTTTTTGCCCTGTCTCCGATTTGCTTGATGCAGGCGTGAAAGTCGGACTGGGAACCGATGGTGCATCCAGCAATAATGACCTGGATATGTTGGGGGAAATGATGACAGCCTCGGTTTTGCAGAAAGCTTTTAAAAAAGATCCTTCAGTTCTGAAAGCAAGAGAAGTTGTGAACATGGCTACGCGCGGCGGAGCAAGTGTGCTGGGATTAGAGGAGCAAATCGGTTCCTTGGAGGTGGGGAAGAAAGCAGATATTATCCTGATCAATCTGGACCAGCCCCATCTTGTTCCTATGTACGATGTCTACTCACATCTGGTTTATGCCGTAAACGGTGCTGATGTGGATACGGTTCTCATCAACGGCAGATTAGTAATGGAAAAGCGAAAAATATTGACCGAAGACGAAAAGACAATTATTGCTCGGGCTAAAGCTTTTGCCCAAAAGCTACGGGCGGAAGTGTGAGTTTGCGCTGGTTTATTTTATGCTTTTGCTTCTTTTAGTGCGTCTTTGCAGAGACAATTTCTGACCGCCGGGATTTTATCCAGGGATTTCTTCAAAATCGAGGTTAGCTTGGGTATTATGATCTTCATCATATCCTCGACTTCAGTAGCTCTGAGCTTTTCTTCCGTGATCCCTGCAGCCATGTTGGTTACAATGGCGATACTTGCGTAGCACATCTCCAACTCCTTGGCCAACACAACTTCGGGGACATTTGTCATACCCGCCAAGTCCCCGCCCAGCATCTTAAAGGCTTTTATTTCAGCCGGTGTTTCAAACCGGGGTCCTTCCGTACAGACATAGGTTGCAGACGGATGACAGGATTCACTTTCTTCCTGCACGGATTGTAGAAGAGCTTTCCTAATTTCGGGGCAGTAAGGCTCGGTCATGTCCAGGTGATAGACTGTTCCTTCATCATAAAAAGTTGTCTGACGGGATTTGGTGAAATCCATAAATTGGGTGAGGAGTACAAAATCTCCCGGTTTCATTTCGAGATTAAGGCTTCCCGTGGCAGCGGTTCCGATGATTCGATCTATCCCAAGTTCTTTCAGTGCCCAGATGTTGGCGCTGTAGTTTATCTTATGAGGAGGAAGATGGTGTTGGGCCTTCTCTCCTGCCTTTGTCGAACCATGTCGGGGCAAGAAAGTTACTTCGGTGTCTTCCCAGTTTCCCACATAGACTTTGGTGGCACCATAGGGAGTATCGGTAACTATCTCACGAGCATTGGCCAGCAAGGAAGGATCACAGATACCAGTTCCGCCGATTACGGCAACTTTTGGATTCACATCTTCTCCTTATAAAGATGCATATGGCTTGCTCGTTTCACTCGCTCAAGAAAAAGATGAAAAGATCTTGACCATTATTCATTGTCTGTGACTGCAAGTGCTGGGCTTCGACGAGCTACCCTCGGCCTGCGCTTATTCGGCTTCAACCGCTGCTGATACATCAGCGACTGGCGCCCGTCCTTTTTTTATCATTCCAAAGGTTGCCAGAACCAGAGCACCCAGTCCAAAGAGCATCGCAATAAATTTAACCAGCCACCCTAGAAATGGAATAAAGCCAAGGATTGCCAGGATTACCAGTCCGATTAAAGCTGAGAGATAGGGAGATGTTTTTTCCTTCTTGGTTATACTGGTTATTATCTTTTCTCCCAGAAAGATACTGAAAGCAATCTGGCTTAGATATATAAAAATAAAATAAAGAGCAAAAGTGATCATACCGGCAGGCAGACCTATAAGAGTAATCATCAGGATAATTGCCGCTACCGGGATGATTATTAGAACAAGGAAGCCTATGCCAAGACTTGCCCACACTCTCTGGGTAAGGGCTCGTGTCGTTTCACTCACTGCCTTCGGCAACAAGGCGATGAAGATGAATGCGCTAACCAGAGCAGCCAAGAAGGAGATAAATGCGAAAAGCAGATAGAAGAATAGACTGGCCAATCCTGCCAGAGGCCGGGCTTCACGGATTTTTTCTTCCGGGGGAAGCTTATGGGTGATTTTTCCTTTTATCCGGGCTTCGGGATCAATGTCCGCTTTATCTGAACTTGTATAAGTAAAGCTACCATTGATCTCTGCATTAGATCCAATATCGATAGTATCTGCGCTTATTTTTACTCTGTTGCCCACCTCTCCATCGAGGTTAACTGATCCCGCTCCTACCCAGAGATTATTTCCTATGGACCCATTGACTTGTAGGGTTCCGGAGCCGATGAGAGCGTCTTCCCCTATATCGCTTTCTTCGGATAATATTATTTGCCCGCCGCCGATAATAATATCGCCACCGACTTTTCCGTTGACGTATATTATGCCTCCGCCGATCCTAACATCATCTTTGACCTCGCCATTAAGGAAAATAGTACCGGCAGCCGCTGTAAAATCCCCCGATATTGTGCCATCGATAGTAACTATACCGGCTCCGGTCAGAACATCTCCGTCTACATCACCTTTGATGTTCACACTCTCGCCTGAAGCGTAGAGATCATCCCGGATTGTTTTATCTTCTGCAATAGTGAGTTTTCCCTCGCTTGTTTTGAAAGTAATTGCATAGGCCGGAGTTACAAGAATAAGAGATGTTAGAAGTGTGATAAGCAGTGCAAAAAGAAACGCTTTCTTTTGCATAATTCCCCCCTTAGAAGGCCAGTCACCTCAACTCTGATCAAACTGATGAGATTTTAATGTGCCTACCATTCTCCTACAAATACTGTATTTATGAAACCCCCATATATCTGATTAATTTCAACCGCTGCTTTTGTTGAAAACCAGGGATTTATCTGCTTATCAAATCAAGGGGATTTTTGGTAAGTATAGGTCCGTGAGTAATTGAATAGTGAAGCTATAAGGCGTGAGTTACCTCTGGTTTGATTGACAAAGATAACTCCTGAGATAGAATTAACGGTGCGGAGGTGGCACCAGGAGATATTGGGGAAAGAAAACAGGGAAAAAAGGGAAGGTCCCTGACGTTTCCATAACCATACGAAAGGAGTTGCAGGAGATGGATTGGGGGATGCAAAATCGTTTATCCAAAATCATTCAGCCGGATACAAACCGTACGCTGATGCTCGCAGTCGATCATGGGTATTTTCTTGGTCCCACGAGCGGACTGGAAAATGCCGGAGAGACTATTGAGCCGCTCTTGCCCTACGCTGATTGCTTGATGCCTACAAGAGGCGTGCTCAGAACTTCGGTAAATCCTCATACTGACATTCCGGTTGTTCTACGGGTTTCCGGGGGACAAAGTATAGTGGGACCGGCTCTATCGAATGAAGGGATTACCGTAGCTATTGATGATGCTATCCGGTTGAATGTGAGCGGGATGGCATTATCTATCTATGTTGGCACCGAACATGAGCATCAGACGCTTACCAACTTGACTAAACTGGTTGATGAGGGTGAAAAATATGGTATTCCGGTTGTGGCGGTTACCGCTGTGGGAAGGGATATGGTCCGCGATGTCCGGTATCTCGGTCTTTGTTGCCGTATTGCTGCCGAGCTTGGGGCGAAATTGGTTAAGACGTATTATTGTGAGGGCTTTGAAAAAATAGTTGAAAGCTGTCCTGTTCCCATCGTCATTGCAGGAGGCAAGAAAATACCTGAACGCGATGCGCTCCAGCTTGCATATGATGCAGTCCGGAGAGGAGCTACAGGAGTAGACATGGGAAGAAATATTTTCCAGGCTGAAGACCCTGTGGCTATGATCAAAGCAGTGCGGGCAATTGTACACGAAGACCGTACGGTTAAAGAGGCTTACGAGCTTCTCAATGAAGCTAAATACTCTAAACCGGCTACGAAAGTGCGCTAAAAGGCCGATCAGCGATGTTCGATGAGCGATTAGCGATAAATATCTAGACTTCTCCTTGCTTTTCTATTGCCAGGCTAAAGGACTGCTATGCGTGTAGCGGTATACTACAAAAATAATGATGTGAGGTTGGAAGAGATGTCAGTTCCCAAAATTGGGGCTGGCGAACTTCTAGTTAAAGTCGTGGCCAGTGGCATTTGTGGTAGTGATGTAATGGAGTGGTACCGTGTTAAGAAGGCACCTCTGGTACTGGGTCATGAGATAGCCGGTGAAATCGTTGAAATCGGAGAGGAAGTAAAGAATTATAAAATTGGCGACCGGGTTTTTGTCTCTCACCATGTTCCTTGTAACACCTGCTATTATTGTTCCAATGATCACCACACAGCTTGCGAAACTCTTCATACCACCAACTTCTACCCCGGTGGTTTTGCTGAATTCTTAAAGGTACCGCAATTAAATGTTGACCGTGGGATTTACTTATTGCCGGATGAAGTTTCTTTTGAGGAAGGTACTTTTGTTGAACCGCTGGCCTGCGTTTTGCGCGGGCAAAGGCTGGCTCATATTGAGTCTGGCAACAGCGTTCTCGTTTTGGGAAGTGGAATCTCAGGAATACTCCATATTCAGCTAGCTCGTGCTCTTGGAGCCGGTCGGATTATGGCTACTGATATCAATCAGTATCGGCTGGAAGCGGCCCGCAGATTTGGAGTGAGTGAGGCTATTAATGCTAAAGAGGATGTTGCTGCTAGAGTACGCAAAGTAAATGAGGGAAGATTAGCTGACCGGGTTATAGTCTGTGCGGGTTCCTTGTCGGCTGCGCAACAGGCGCTGCAGTGCGTCGACCGTGGAGGAAAAGTTCTGTTTTTTGCCGTACCCGAGCCGGGTATTGATGTACCGGTACCCATGAATGACATGTGGCGCAACGAAGTAACTCTGATGACTTCGTACGGAGCTGCTCCCTCGGATCTGGCAACCGCACTTGAGCTAATCCGCGCCAAGCGAGTAGACGTGGAAGACATGATTAGTCACCGGCTAGGTCTGGTAGAAGCTGGTTTAGGTTTTCAACTGGTTGCCGAAGCCAAGGATTCCCTGAAAGTAATCATCAACCCTCACAAATAACCATTCCCCACCCTGGTGTTATCTATGAATAAGATTACTCTGATTGCAACAACAACATTTGGGCTTGAAGTGCTGGTAAAAAATGAAGTAAAAGCCCTTGGATTCAAAGACATAAAAGTATCGGACGGGAGAATTGAGTTTGGAGCGGCACTCGAAGATATTCCCAGGGCAAACCTGTGGCTCAGATGTGCGGACAGAGTGCTTCTTAAAATGGGGGAATTCAAAGCACTTACTTTTGACGAGCTTTTTGAAAAGACAAAAGCACTGGCGTGGGAAGACTTGATCACCGAAGATGGCGAATTCACAGTAAACGGGAAATCAGTAAAGTCTACTCTGGGCAGTGTCAGGGCATGTCAGTCTACCGTCAAGAAGGCTGTGGTGGAACGGCTGAGAGGAGAGTACAACATTGAATGGTTTAAAGAAACGGGTCCGGAGTTCACAATACAGGTCTCGATGCTAAAAGATGTTGCTCTTCTTACAGTTGATACTTCCGGGATTGGACTTCACAAGCGGGGTTATAGAAAAGAAACCGGGCAGGCGCCTCTAAAAGAAACACTTGCTGCCGCGCTTGTCCTCTTAAGTTCCTGGAAGAAAGAGGGAATCTTGATTGATCCCATGTGTGGTTCGGGGACGATCCTAATCGAAGCTGCAATGATTGCCAGGAACATGGCACCGGGATTGAAAAGAGGATTTGCCTCTGAAGAGTGGCCGTCAATAAATGAAAAGGTATGGCGAGAAGCAAGACTTACTGCGCAAGATGAGATAAATCCTGACCGCAGCTTTCAGCTATTTGGTTATGATATTGACGAAAGAGATATCAGAATCAGCAAAATCAATGCTAAGAACGCAGGTGTTAAAGATGATATTGCTTTTGAAAAGAAGGATATCAAGGACCTGTGGATTGACAAGCAGTACGGAACAATCATTTCAAATCTCCCCTATGGGATCAGAATGGCTGATCCCAAAGAACTTCATGCCATCTATATTTCTATCAGCAAGATGCTTAGAAAGAAAAAAGGATGGGCGCTCTATGCGCTAACGGCTGATGAAGTTTTTCCCAAATACTTCAAGCGGTCCTGGCCGGACAAGGTAAGAAAACTATACAATGGCAACATAGAAACAAACTACTACCAATATTACGGTGAGAAACCAAAAAAACTCAAAGGATAGTGAGTTTAATTCAAATGATATACTTAGCGATCGCCATAATCCTTGTTCTAATAATCTATCTGGTTGTCAGCTATGTCTCTGCCTACGGAGTTGTTCACCTAAATCGTCAGCCTATCCCCAAAACTCCTGAGGATTACGGCATGGATTATCAAGACATTGAATTAAAACCATCCGATGGGATTACTGTCAGAGGCTGGTTGATCCCCGGCGCTCTTCCAAAAACCATAATCATGACCCATGTCGGAGGACTTACAAAATATGGTTCTACGGTCAGATATAAAAACATATTCAAGTTGTATAACAAAGAAATTGAGTTCCTAAAAACCGCCCAACATCTTCATAAAGCAAGTTACAATATTTTAATGTTTGACTTCAGAAATCATGGCGAGAGCGATAAAAGTCCCAATAACGGTGTCGCCGGGGTAGGATTGCATGAATACAAAGACGTTGTAGCCGCTATGGATTTTATTGAGGCGCGGGAAGACTTAAAGAACAAGGATGTTGGTTTTATTAGCTTTTGCATGGGAGCAAACTCCACAATTATTGCTATGAGTAAGGAGCCGAACAAATTCAAGAAGGTAAAATGCCTCATAGCAATCCAACCTATTTCTATGTATGTGTTTGTCCGCACATATGCCCGTAAAACCATGACCCCTTTTATAGCAAATTTGCTTCTCCCCATGATCAGAAGATTTGTCAAATGGCAAAGCGGATACAATATTGAAGATATGTCTCCCAAAGACTATGTAAAGGACATAAAAGTCCCCACGCTTTACACCCAAGCCAGAAACGATCCCTGGACCGAACTAAGTGATATCCAGGGATTTTATGAAAACACCCCGGACCCGAAAGAATTCTACTGGATTGAAGACACCGAACATCGATTCGAAAGCTACAGCTATTTTCAGGACAAACCAGAAGAAATGATGAAATGGCTGGATAGATGGATGTAAAATCCTTTGGTCATCATCCGGCTCGACCGGGTGATCCAGAAAATATTTTACAGAATAAGCTTTACTTAAACACGACTGTAGAGAGTATCAGTCCGATATCCCCGACAAGGCCATTCTGATATAATATTTCTTGATCAGATAACAGGGCAAACTTGAATACGGGGGAATGATGGAATCATGCAAGCAACGGGGGCAAGAACAACTTCCAAGTCTTTGACCACAAAGCTTGCTTTCTCCCATACTTTCCGGCATTCGTTTGCTATCCACCTGCTTGAGACCGGCTACGACATTTGGACCATCCAGGAATTTCTGGGACATAAAGACGTGAATACGATGATGATCTACACGCACGTACTGAGTAAGGGTGGCCGCGGTGTTCAAAGCCCGATCGATGGACTCTGAACCGAGCTTATACGGTCTGCATAAGCCGGAAGTCCTGAGGCAGGCGCGGGCAACGAAAGCTGCTGGAAGGAGAAGTATATGACGAGCGAGCAAGAAGACACGCTCGATGTCTTATACAGAAAGACGCAGTCTTTGTTTGCACTATTATGCAGACTGTATAATCATTGTTATGCAATAGTCAGTGACAATAGAATAATTATGATAGTTGAAAGACCTCACTTTGGTGGGGTCTTTTCTTTTTACCAGGAAATCCTTATCTGCAAAACGAAGCACATAAAGGAACTAGATTCAAAGGAGCTCCTTGAGCAGAACAAATATTCTGGACAATTTTCTAATGTCATTATTAAAAAGAGAATCTTCTAACATTGTATTTAACCATTATCGCGATAAAAACACTCGTAACAATCTAGGATTGCACTTTGAGTATCGTCTTCAGCATGGAAGTGATGTACTCATTGTAGGTGAAGCTCCTGGGTATAAGGGTTGCAGACTAACAAGAATACCATTTACTAGTGGATGTATTATAAAGAAGGATCAGCATATAATATTTAAGGAAATCCGAAGTAGAATTTGGTTGCATGAGATATCTTGTGAGAATACAGCGACAATCCTTTGGAATTTCTTGAGCAATTGTAGCTCAGTTCCTATTTTTTAGAATGCCTTTCCATTTCATCCTCATAAAGATCGGATACTCGAAAGTAATAGAAAACCGCCTGCTTCGTTGTTGTGCGCTCATTTTTTACTAACATTTTTATAAATTAGAATTAAAAATCCTTGCAGGGAAGAGGAGCAACATGCGGATTATGAGTTATCTACCGGTCTTGTAGCGTGTTCTATGTTCTTTCACAATATTATGGCTAAATAGGATAAAGACGAATCACTTTTCATGGTGATGCGCCTTCTTATTGAGTATTTTAGCCTATTCCATTATCAAAGTATTAGCAGAGGCAACATTTGCTTAGTTCGGGAATTACTTCTGGAGCTTTAAGCCACCGCAGGCAGACTCATAAGTTCAAATACATATTTTGTTATCCATTCTTCTCCATTTGCACTTATCTGAAATCTTACATAGTCATTATCAACTTTAAATCTTTTACCGTTCTTTGTAAGATTGCCAGATTTATCCTCAGTAAATCCGTTATCAAATTGTCTATCCTTCCAACAATTATCTACCCTATATTCCTTATGCAACAATATCCCTCCCAACCTTTAAAAATTTGGCATTTGCTCAATTATGAAATCACTAATATCCTACCGGGATTTGATCAGAAGTTTAATGCCTGTACGCTCTTCTCCTTCTATTAGAAGGTCAACAAACGCTGGTACAAACATTAGATTGAGACCACTGGGAGCAACAAACCCCCGTGCAATGGCAATAGCTTTCACGGCTTGGTTCAAAGCCCCAGCACCAATTACCTGGACTTCCGTGGCTCCGTCCTCCCGTAGCGCCCCAGCTATAGCTCCTGCTACTGAATTGGGATTAGACTTTGATGAGACCTTTAGTATCTCGATTCTGAGTTCTCCTTGATTCCTTAAGGTTCCTTAGATCCTTTTCTGACTTATCTGCAATCTCTTTTCTCCTTCAGATCCCCTTAGAGTCTCTTTGCTCGTTTTCCTAAAAGCTTTATCTTTTCTTGTATGCTTTCTTTAGTGTCTTTCTCTCTATTTTCGCACTCATTTTTCTAAGACTTGCTGCCTTAAGTCAATCTATAGTCCCATTCATGGCGAAGGCTTCGATCCGTCTAATAGCGCCTTTGCCCTCCAAAACCTGTGCTAGCCTGACGCGGTTTAGCTTCATTTACTACTATCTCCCTGTCTTTCAAAGAGTGGCCGTTGAATTTAGTTATCGCTTCTTTAGCTTCCTCGTCCGAACTCATTTCCACAAAGGCAAATCCCTTGGGTCGGCCCGAACCACGGTCTGTGATTACATTTACAGATTCAACGGTTCCAGCTTCACCGAATA
>SDBS01007958.1_pt1 | contig 10275 bp, 11 predicted proteins | sample 2277091 | NCBI WGS metagenome assembly SDBS01 (sample SAMN10404972, study PRJNA504765) | marine sediment metagenome | isolation source: marine sediment core GS10_PC15, 163 cmbsf | place: Arctic Ocean: Southern Knipovich Ridge | collected 2010 | reverse complement strand
AAAGAACGAACTTTAATTTTGATTAAGCCCGATGGATAAGCCATGAACAAATACCGCTGTTCGCATTGCAAACAAGTGATCCGGCGCAACTCCACTAAACAGTGGGTTAAGAGTTGGTGCGAATCGGCCGGACGAGTCACACGGTTGATGCTTCAGAAGCAGAAAGGAAGGTAGAAACATGACTATCTTACGATGGTTTCGCCGTGTGTGGTGTCGCTGGTTTGGACGCAAGCCGATCGTCAAGTGGGTGATGAGTGGCACGCGTACACTACCCGGCAAGTCGATGTCCTTGAATCTTGATTGTTCTTCCGGGCAACCAACCACGGTTATCCCCAGGAGCCTAACTCAAACAATGACTGTGTCTTTTGAGTGCGTAAGGGGCCTATTTTCGTCTAAGCCGCTTCGTCGTCCTATTCGCACAACAGATAGGTTTATTGCTAACCTACGACGGGTTGCGGAGGCGATGAAGAAGCGTAGGGCGGCAGCCGAACCTAGACATACAGGACGCGGCAAGCGTAAACGAGGGAAGAAGTGGAGCGAATAACCCATGACAGACATGAAATGCGAAACGTGCAAATACTGGTGCGACTACGTCGGATGCGATGACGGACTTGCCGACCTCAACTACGGTGACTGCCGGCGATACCCCGCCGTCTTTGGCCCACGTAAGGTATCTGAACCAACAGCAGCGGGCCGGTGGCCGCTCACAAGACGCCGCGACTGGTGTGGTGAATGGACGGAACGCACAGAGGATACGCCACAAACAACCACAGCGAACCTCAAGGGACGCAATGACAGAGCCTAATCGAACATGCCTATCATACTGGTTCCCATTGATCGAAGCTGCTGGGTTGCCAGTGCCGCGGACTGAGATTGTGAGGACCAGTTGCGAACTCATGTCTCTGCTGGACGGCGAGACACCGGACGGCTTCGTGAGGTTCCGTAAGGATCTTATGGCGGCCGCACTGTATACTGGCCTCCCCTGTTTCCTCCGCACGGGGTTTACATCCCATAAGCATCAATGGCGGGATACGTGCTACCTGTCCTGTGAAGAAGACCTAGACCGGCATGTATTCAAGTTGATTGAGTTCTCGGCTATGTGCGACTTTATGGGTTTGGCTACCGACGTCTGGGCCGTCCGTGAGATGATACCGACAACGCCAGCCTTTGTAGCCTTTCAGGGTATGCCGATCGTGCGGGAGTTTCGGGTGTTCACGCGTGATAATAGAGTCTCATGTATCCACTTTTACTGGCCCTTCTTCCGTCCATGGGTGGCGAGTGTCATTGAGGGCCCGAATCTGCGAGACAAGCTTATAGCGTTTCTTCGTCGATGCTGGGCAAACAGTCCTGATACCACGTCGTGTAATGATTTGCCCATTCCGGCTTCGCTGTCGAATTACGCGGGTGTAGTCGATGACGTACTTGTGAGCAGCAACTTCTTCGCACAATTCGATGACCAGTTTGGCTTGGCGTTTCTTGAGCCGCAGGTACGGCAGCAAGAGTGTCGCTACATTGGCGGCCTTTTGACACGAAACACGCCAATACCACAATGGCTGTCCGTTCGGTGTGCTGGGTGGGACGAGTCTCAAGGGTGGCCCGCCGAAGGTGTCTTGCAGGAGAGTAACGCCCTCTTTATGGACCTGCTTGATTTGGATGAAGGCGACGAACGTCTTGGAGCCCTTTTTGAGCTTTTTTCCGGGTTGCTTGACCTGGATGCAAAAGCTGCCGTCAGCATCGAGCAATCCAGCACAATATGCGAGAATGGTTGGCTTGTGTTTCATGGCTTGCATGATACCATAACGGGTGAATGCACACAAGTGGTAGCCACATTTTTCCAAGAATGCCCAGTGGCCTCTGGTGGGGCATATAATTGGCGGTCGAGCAGCCAGCAGATGGCAATACTATCGCCAGCCGAACGGGCTAGGATTTGCGAAATGGCGGAAGAAGCGGCCCAAGCCACAGATTACGGCGATTGGTCGATTGACTTCCTGGAGGATAGCTCCGGCAATTGGTGGCTGACTGACATGGCTGAGGCTGCCAGATCGTGGCATTGGCCTGGATGCGAGGCGGCTGTATAATGAAGGCATGTCATCGCTGCGGAGTTGGCAACCCCGCGTGCCCCTTGCTTAGAGCTTGGGGTTTGCAATGGCTTGGGCCGCTGAGCCGTAATCAGCGGTTAGATACTCCCTGGCGTTCCTTGTGGATGTCAGGTATTTACTCCCCGTTGGACTTGCCGGACGCGGCCCCGGCGGGGTTATAGGTAGCGGCGGCGTAAACAACGAAAAACGCCTGATAGTGTTGTATTTGGGCGGCGTCGAGGTTTGGGCGGCAGCCCATTCAGCCGGTGCAGTTCCGGCCCGCTACCTGCTTTTCTACGGCCAGAGATACATTTAATTAAATGCATCTCTCTAGGGTTGATCTTCCCCTTGCCCCGCTGGAATGGTACTATTCTAGTATGAACCGATTTATTAGGCGACCGCTGGGCTATGTTTGCCATCTGATTTTACGGCTGATAGAGGGCCGTGACACAGACTACCATCAGGGTGAGAACGCCCGATTGAAGGCAGAGAACCGCGAACTTAGGGTGACGATTGACGAATTGCGGGCCGAGGTCCGGGTGGGGGAAACCGAAGTCAAACTCCTAGGTACGGCCCTAGAACGGAACCGCACTCAGATGATAAAAGACATCGCAGTCCACCAGCGAGAGGCGAACGTCGAGCCAACACCGGCCCGCCGCGGGAGGCAGTAGCTTATGCCATGTATCGCAATACTTGACGAGATCCAGGAAGAGTCGAACCGTATGGCTCAGCACTTCCGGGCAATCAACGTCCAGCAGCAACCCACTAGCTCGTCGCTCCTCGCCGGCACCGCCTCCACGTTGAATAGGGCATTTAGTTCTACGGAGGATGCCCGGCAGTTCGCACACTTCACCGGCTGGGTGTACGCTGCGATTCGGCCGATAGCCCAGACGATAGCCGGGCTGCCCGTTCGTATAGCCAAGGTCAACCGCAACAGTAAGCCGACACGCAGCACTCTAACGGACTCTGTACTACCGAAGTTTCTCAAGGCTGTCGGCCGGGACGTGGAAGTGTTCGAGGATCACGTATTGCTGAGGATCTTGCACGATCCAAACCCGCTGATGGTCTACTGGCATTTGATCTACATAACCATAACCAACTTGGAATTAACCGGGAAGGCCTTCTGGTACCTGACAGAGAACAAGGACGGTCATAAGGAAATCTGGCCCCTACCGTCGCATTGGGTTATGCCGAAGCACACAGACAAAGAGGTGTTCACAGGCTGGACGATTCGCCCGGATGGTTTTGGTGAAGGTATAGATGTGGACCCGGAAGAAATCGCGTACTTTTACTATCCCGATCCAAGCGATCCGGTGGGTACGATATCGCCAGTGTGGGCACAGATGCGTGCCGTGCGGTCTGATGAATCTATCCAGACGTCTCAGATAGCTAGTTTCGACAATGGTATCTTCCCGGGCATGGCGATTATTGTGGGAAATTACATCGATGATGATGACATAGATCAAGGCCGGCCGTTGCTAGAAAAAGAGCAACGTCAGGAACTCTACGATGCCATTCACCAGAACTGGGGCGGTGTGACTAAGTCCGGTGAGCCATTGATTCTCGACGCCTGTATTCAAGATATAAAGCCGATCACAGCCACTATACGAGAAATGGACTATTTCAACAGTGGCAGGATTACCAAGGCCCGCATCACCCAGGGCCTCGGAACGAACCCGGCCATCATGGGTGAACTTGAAGGGGCCAACCGAGCAACGTCTGCGGTAGCCCGTCAGCACTTTGCTGAGTTCACGCTTAACCCGAAAGTCGAACTGATAAGCCAGATCCTGACAAAGAGCGTTGGTCCTTGGGTGGCCGAGTCAAACGAAGAGATTGCCATCTGGATCGAGCCGTACCGTCCTGATGATCGTGAAGAGCGACGGAAGGACTTAGCACTATTATCTCAGACTGGGTCCGTGAGTAGGAATGAACTGCGTGCCACCTTACAGGACCTCCCTCCGATTGTCGGTGGTGACACGGTATTGGTGAACCAGAACCTACAGCCGATTCCCATAGAGAGCGAACGGTCGGTAAAGCCCAAGTCTCAGGCCCTTCGAGACGCCATTATGGATCCTGAGATGGCAAAGGCTCGGTGGCTGAAAAACCAGGAGCAGGCCGAAGCCGAACTCATAGAAGTCCTACTCAAGCTATTCAAGGCACAGCGGAAAGTGATACTGTCCAACCTCCGGGAAGCATTCACCGAGGATACCGGATCCGTTGCGGCCGACTTGCTATTCAACCAGCGGGACTGGCACGAAAGGTTTATGGAGGCCATCGTGCCGGAACTAGCAAAGCAGATCGTCAAGGGGGCAATGGCAGAACTCGCGCGTTTCAATGCCAGCAAGCAGGCGGCCGTGGATATCGAAGACTTGTTGATCGACTTGCCGTCGGAAATAGCACAGCAGATCCGTGAAGAGATCGCCACGATACCTACCCGCCCGTACTGGCAAGAGATTCAGGTGACGACGCGGAACCAGTTGGCCTCTACGCTCAGCGAGGGGATTGCCAACGGTGAGAGCTTACACGAACTGATGCTTAGGGTGGAAGATAGTAAGATCGGGGTACTGGGCGACGAACCCATGACTGTTCGGGCGGCTCGGATTGCACGCACCGAAACCACCGGGGCACTCAACTCCGGTCACGATACTACCATGAGGGGGTTGGCTGCCGATGGGTTGATCGAGAAGAAGGAATGGTCTGCCACTAAAGATGGGTTTACGCGGGATACGCACATGGATGCGAACGGCCAACAGGTTCCCGTAAACCAGCCATTCGATGTTGGTGGGCACCCAGGTAGGTTTCCAGGCGACCCTAACTTGCCGGCTGCTGAACGTTGCAACTGCCGATGCACCACCTTAGCGGTACAGTTTTAGTGTTTTAGTCACCCTACTTTGGAGGCACCTCTCCAATTGCGGCTTAAAAGAGCCACGACCGCACCTCGGCACCCTGGGATCGGACGGACAGTCCCCGGCCCTGCTGCTCGGGCGCTTCGCGCGTCCGACAAACGAAGCGGTCTATGTGGTGAGTCCGTTTTTTTGTTTTGTATCGGTCACCCTACTTTGGGTGCACCTCTGTAATCAGCTATTGACATTAGACGGAAAGATCCGTATTGTGATAATAGACGCTGGAAAACAAGAGGCCCAGATATTGGATTCGACTATCCATAACGGAGAGAGGGCACAGCGTCTACTAGTAGAGCAGATGACAAAACTGATGGGCAGAGACTTCTTCGGTAAGTCATCGATCCAGCTAACGTGGTACGCTGGGCAAATTACCGTTATAGATATTGACGTTAACCAAAAGTTGACGTAAGCGTACTGGCGACCGTGAGGCCAGAAAGACTGGACTCGTTACATGCAATTGTAGCGAGTCCTTTTTTATTGGGGAGCATAAACAATGGACGACTTCCAAGCAATCATCGACAAGTCAAAGAATAGTGGTAACCGCTGGGGTATCGGTACCGCTGCTGGCTACCTGCGACGACTGGAGGCGACGGGCGGACTGAAGAGCCTGAACGTGAGCCAGGCCGCATTCTCTAAGGCCATGGCAGAGGCCGAGAAGAAGCTGACGTTCTGCGACCCGGACATGGTTGTGCTTGGTTCTGACGATGACGACGGCCACATCGCCTACAAGCTGACGCCGATGGAATTGCCCGGGGGCGAAGTCCTGAACGTGCCCCAGCCGGGACGCAAGCGACGTAACGCCAAACGGGAACCGACACCCGGCTCGGTCATGGAGTTCGATGCCGTCATCACCAGCAATCGGGTTGATCGTGACGGTGATATCCTCGAACCCAAGGGGGCACGTGTCGATCCGAAGGCGCCGTTGCTCTGGCAGCACACCCCATGGGAACCCATCGGTAAGCTACTGGAAGTCATTAAGCAGAACAGCAAGCAAGTCCGGGGGCGGTTCGCAATCATCGACAACCCGCTCGGTCGTGATGCAGCTCAGTTGATAGAGTTCGGTGCCTTGCGTATCAGCCATGGGTTCCTTCCTGACGAATGGACAGATCGGCTAGACAAGGAAGAGGACTGGATCGGCTGGCATATCACCGAATACGAGATCATGGAGGTGTCGCTGGTCAGTGTGCCATCGAACGTCGACGCCGTCATCACCGCTTTCGATGCACAGAAACTTGCCCATCCGCTTATGAAGGCATGGGCAAAGTCAATTAAGGATGCGAGGCCGGTACAGGGAACAGGTGTGGACTTCGACAATGACGGCGTAAACCCAGACAAGCCAACCGATGCCGAGATACCGGAACTGAAAGATGCTGGAGAGATCGAGACGGAAATCATTGAGACGGAACACATGAGAGGCTTCGACGGCAGAGGCGTGCTGAGCTATTACGCCTTTTACGCAACCGAAGTGGAGTGTAAGAAGATGAAGATAGTTACTGATAGCAGAATACGCTGTCTTGCTAATAAGACAATCAAAAAACTATTGACCGGACACTAAATCGTTAGCGGGCGATCCCGCAAAAGTTATTTTTTAGAAGGAGGTTCCGTCATGGAACTAACACAAGAACTGAGGGAATACGCCCTCAAAACGCTAGGCGTGGCGGAAGATGCCTCCGAGGAGGATATTACGGCCGCATTGGCCAAGGCCATGTCTGACGGCACACTCGACCCCGGCGACTACGCCAAGATGGCGGCCGGTGGCAAGGACGCAATGGATGTCCTTGCAGAGAAACTGGCCGAGGCCAATAAGCCGGTCCTCGACGCAATCGGTCAGATGGCTACTGCCGTTACTAAGCTGGCCGAGAACCAGGCCAAGCCAGAGCCCCCCAAGACGCCTCCCAAGGAAACCGACCTCGGCGACTTGGATAAGCGGATTGAGGCTCTTGCGGAGAAGAAGGTGACCGAGTTGCTGGACAAGCAGCAGGCTACCGCACCGCAGAGTGCGGCACAGGAGCTTATGGCCCGTGGTGCCAAGGCTCAGATAAGAGAGGTCAAGGCCATCGAGCGATACGACGGCACCAAGACGGCCGCGAAGTGTCCGGAGTTCACTGCCAGCGGCAGGCCTCACCCGATGGCAGGCCAACCGGCAAGGTACCTGGGCCGGTCACTCGACGTGACTTCGGAACGAGACTATGCGATCATCGGCGCCTTCACGAAGATGCAGTTGATTGGCATGGATCGGCTGAACGATCACGAAAAGCAACTCGTTCAGTACGCCATGTACGAACTGCCGTGGACAGGTCCTGTCGGTTGCCGAGGCAATCCCGACAACGGCCGCGAGCTTGACGGCACGAAGCTGACGGACCTGGACCGCAAGGCACTCATTGACGACACGACTTCAGGCGGTTCGTATGCCGTTCCGACGCCGTTCGATGCGGCCATCGTCTTGATCCCGGTCCTGTTCGGCGAGCTGTTTCCGCATATCGAGGTCATCAACCTGCCGATGGGCAGTTCGGTTGACGGCCACTCGATGACGGATCCGACGATCAACTCGAACTACACGGAAGGATCAGCGATTAGCTTGGAGACCACGACCAGCCTCGTCAGCAACCTGGATACGACCATCTTTGGTTGTGATGCGTCGGTTGAGGTCGGATTGGACTTTGAGGCCGACAGCCCAGTGAACTTCGGATCGTTGCTTGCCGAGCGAATGGGCATCAAGCTCCAGGAGTGGCTCGACAACCAGATTGCCAACGGTGACGGAACGACCGAGCCCGAAGGCATCTTCACGAAGTCGGGCACCACGAGCGTTTCGACGAGCAACGGAACGAGCGGCCCGTACGTCGTGGCCGACTTCGAGAAGTTGTTCTTCGGTCTTTCCAAGGCCATGCGTGCTGCCAAGGGTGCGAGTTCGGTCTACGTCACGACCGATCGGCAGTACCGCCTGTCCCGTGCGATCTACATCGGCTCAACCGATGAACGTCGGATGTTCGGTATGGATCACGCGGCATACTCGATCTTCGATACGCCTGTGAAGATCCAGGAAGATATCACGGACGGCATCTACGGGTACTGCAACCTGGCCTACTACCGGATGTACCGCCGAGCTGGAATCAACATCTCGGTGTTGACTGGTGGCAAGACATTGGGCTTGGCAAACACCAAGATCATAATGATGCGTTCACGCTGGGGTGGTCAACTCACCCGAGCCGACGCATGTGCGAAATTGACTGACGGCCCACTCAGCGCCGCCAGCTAACAAAGTACCGGCCACCGCCGGGCACGTCCCTCTGATACACGGACGTGCCCGACTGGTGTCCGTTGCGACCGAACCTTACGAACCCCTTTATCTAGTATAGGAGACATTCTAATGTCAAATGACCACGGCGAAATTGTGATTGAGTTTTCGGCGAAGAAGAATGAGAACATCTTCTTTGATCCCCTCGGCAAGATTGTACGGGGTACTCTGGATATATCGAAGGTAATGTCCAAAGGTAAGTCCTTGCCAACTGTCAACATCCCCGGGATGCGTGCTGGCCTGACGATTTCCAGGAAGCGTGCTCGCCTGTTCGACCCGTTGGATTTCCCGAGCAATCAAGGTTTGGTTGACAAGATCAACGAGAGGCAGCAACGGGCTCCAGCACCAACTATCAAACCAGCCTCGCCGGAAACCTTCGAGAGCCTGACGGACAACCAGATGGCGACGTGGCTCTACTGGTTCAAGCGGTACGTCGATACCGGCAAGGCTTTCCATGTAGCCGGTTCTGCCAAGCTGGAAGGCGTCGAGATACCGGGCGGTGACCCGATGATTGATAACTTCCATGATAGTAGCCACAATGCACCGCGGCGGCTGTCGGAGTTCAAGAAGATATTTCACAGCGACGGCAATACCGTACCGGAGCCCATGGTTGCGGTTGAAAAGCAGGGTACTGCCGGAACGTAATCAGGTGCGACATGAAGTTAGCCGTTGCACGACCGGGCCATGACAAGTGGCCGAAGTTCGACTGGGTTGCCAAGGCAGGTGAAGCGTTGGGGCATCAGGTTCAGCGGTTTACCTTCAAGGATGACTTGGTCAGCGTCGACGCCGAAAATGACGTACTGCTGTTCTCACACAAGTCAAGCGGCATTGGTGCCCCAGACATCGTGAAGGCGGAACCGGGTCACTCGGCCATCTGGGTGACGTGGCAATTCGACCTGATGGCGTTGGAAGTAAATAAACCGCTTGCCGAATCACCGGCGTTTAACAAGTGGACGTCACAGAAGAAGTGGGAACCGACTGATAACCTGCGATGCCTTCGGGCGATGGATTACGTAGGAGTGAAGGAACGGGGCCTACTTAAGGAATATGCGGCACTGGGCGTAAATGCTTTCTGGATGGATCAAGGCTGTCCGTCGAATATGCCTCAGTGCGAACACCGCGAAATACCCGAGTGGGACGTCTTGTTCTTTGGTTGTGACGGTGGCGATCGTCGCCTGAGAAAGCAGGACGTAAGCAGCCTCCTAGCGGAGGGGTTCACGGTCGCTTGGGCGGGACACGTCGGCGCGGGCATTCCGTCCGGCGTGTTACCGCTCTCTTTCTGTCCGGCGTTGGAACTTCCCATGTTAGCCAGCCGGGCGGCCGTGGTGCTTGGCGTTGACTTCCGTCACGACTTGGAAGGCTACTGGTCGGACCGGGTGTGGCTTGCTCTTGGCATGGGTGCCTGTCATGTCCGGCGGCATACGGACGGCCTACCCGGCTTACCAATGTCGGTCTACCAAACCAGCGAAGAGTTAATCAAGCACGTGTCTGAATTGCGAGCGGATCGTGGCTGCCGGGAAACAACCGGCCAACTTGCAAGATCAATCGTAATGAAACATCACACATACGAATCACGTCTAGAGGAATTGCTATGCAGTCTCCCGATAAGAAAACATGTCGAACCTGTCACGGCAACCTGACAGTCAGCGTGACTGACAAACGAACGAAGAGGCGCAGGCAGAGACCGTGTCCTACGTGCCAAGGGGCAGGCAAAGGCTACGGCACTAAGTAACCCAGCAGGGAGGCGGACACATGACGACCATGTTATTGTTTGCGGCGGCTGGAGACACAGTCGCTAACTCGCAAATCTGGACGCCCGTTTTTCAATACGGTTTCGCGGGTTTCTCAGCCATCTTACTGGGAATTATTGTATGGCTGATTCGTTGTTTACTCGATGCGTTATCTGAAAACAGCAAGGTGATCCAAGCCAATACACAGGCCATTATCGACCTCGGGAAAACTGCTGCTGAGGAAAAGCAACTATTACACAAGCTATACG
>SDBS01007957.1_pt1 | contig 10276 bp, 24 predicted proteins | sample 2277091 | NCBI WGS metagenome assembly SDBS01 (sample SAMN10404972, study PRJNA504765) | marine sediment metagenome | isolation source: marine sediment core GS10_PC15, 163 cmbsf | place: Arctic Ocean: Southern Knipovich Ridge | collected 2010 | reverse complement strand
CGTCTGGCTTTTCTTATCATTACTGGCCGGGGCTGCTGCTTACAGTTGGCAGGATGACATTAAGGAGGCGGCCCTCATGTTTTTGTTGTGGCCTTACTATGCACTCCTGACTGTGGTGGCGGGAAGCCTGGTGCTAGTGGTATGGGCGTGCTGGCGTATTAACTATTGGATAAGGAGAAAGTAACCATGCTTGAGACTCAAACAATACAGACGCAACCCAATGGACTGAACCGCTTGAAGTCCACGCGCGGCTACCTATGCGGCGCTATGGACCGTGTCGCTGACGGTGGAGCAGAGTGGCGAATTGACATTCAACGTGAATTGGCAGACCTTGACGCCTATTGGCTTGATCCTACTCACAAGCCAATTGACATTGGTATTGAGGATAGCCAGACGCGAGAAATCGCTAACCACATGAAGGCGACTGGCAACTATGAAGTTGTAGACGTACAGATGCACCCCATCCGGTGCGTTGATTTACGCATGGTTGACATTTCCGATTTCATGGTCGTGAACATTGATATAGAAATCCATGCTTGCGGAACATACGAAGAGTTGTTCCTCGCCAACCGGCAAAAGAAACCGATCATTGTTCACTTGGAACAGGGGAAGAAACACACTCCCAATTGGTTACTGACCACTATCCCTCACCAGATGATTTTCTCAGAGTGGGAGGATGTTTACCAGTACATGCGACATATTGCATATGACCCTTTCATCCAGCCGTCCAATCGCTGGTATTTCTTCAACTTCGATTTGTGCCGCAAGTTCAACGCTGACGGCACAGAAACAGAGGTGCAAGCATGAGAGACAACGCTCTTCGCCGCTTCGCAGCCCGTGTTACGGCTGTCAGAAACGCTGTTGACACTTTTGATTCCGCCGGTGGTTTCGCCCGGGGCTTCCTAGCAAGGCGGGATAGAGCGGCCCTGGATAGTGAAATCTCTAATCTACTCCCAGCTATGTTAGCTGTGAAGGCAGAGGGCCGGCGGCAGGCAGAGGCAGCCACCCCAGACTACAAGGAAATTGCCCGTGTATTTGGCATAGCCCTTGGAACCGCTTTAAGCGCTAGAAACGGTGATGGGTGGGCAGCCACGAAGAAGCAGGGGGGGCGGGTAGATAGAGCGCTCCGAGAAATCTTCAAGATTGATGTTGACAAACCCGACTGAGTGAACTATACTTTAGTAGACACCAAGACAATAACCCACGAGTAGGCTGATGGGCAAGCCAAGGATTAAGACTCTCAAGCGTTTCGGCCATAAGGGTCAGTTTGTTAAATGGCCCTCCGACTGGCAGAAGCGTATGTCCCACACAGGTAAACGCCGATTCGATACCTACTGTGACTTGATCGTTGGTATGTGTGCTTGTGGCGACCGTCACAGAGAGGATGAAGAGTGGCTTGACGAAATATTGACGGAGTACAGTTCCTGCATCGAGCCACATGCAGCCTGGCTGGCCCGTGTCCGGGAAGAGGCGGCAAAGTAAGATACCATGACGACTACCACACTCAATCTATTCGCCACCGAGTCAGCCGCGATAGACGTACAGGCGTTGGCACTCTTTAATCAAATTGATGCTAAACATACCGTCGCGCCGCGCAACCCCCTCGTTGTCGCAATCAAAGCACAACTCGCAAATCTCAGCATCGAGTCTGCCATCGCCATCCTGCGTACTTTCAAATATGGAAAAACCCAACTCTGTTTGGGTAGAAACAAGTGGATTGCCGGCGACTTACTAAACGAGAAATACTTCCCCAATTTGCCTGGTCGGCTGGCTAATCAGACGCCTGTTTTCTGGTTTTATGGCGGGCCACCTGGCGGGTTGACTTGGTACAAAGGCACGCTGCAAACGGTGGTCGATGATCGCATACTCTGTGAAATTAACCAGAATGGTCCAGAGGAAACAGCTAGGGTGCTCGGTATTGACATGGCGGGAGTTTAGAAGATGATCGTACGCAGAAAGCAAACCGAATTTCTCGATTACGAAGTATTGTATCGGAGCCTTGAGTATTTGACCGTAGCCCGCGTCACTCACTACCTCACCTACATCTTTGATTGTGGAACGCACGAGATTCTATGGCGTACTTTACCCACCACCCCTGTAGAGATTGCGGGCGACCCCTTTTTCTCTGAGAGGTTAGCCTCTCAGGAGCATATTTGGTTCTGGGGCGGACCGCCGGGAGAAGCAGACTGGTTTAAGGGCACTCTCTTAACGATGCTCATAGACAAGCTGCATTACTGTGAGATGATGGGGTACAATGACGTTGTAACCAAGTTTGAGGAGGCTCTTTATCGTGGTAGCCACAAAACTGGACAAACTGAGGCGCAAACTCCCACTGGTGCATAAATGCTACCCCTTGCTCAAACAAATTGGCAGGCCGACAGTAGAAGAGGCGGATCACTTACTTGGGCGTCTTGGCTGCGCAACAACCAAAGTTCGCTACAACGGAGAATGGGAATGTGTTTACCTAGTGCTGGCCATGCTGAAACCCCACCGTTCAGCCTCTCTCGTTCCGATTGTATTCAGCGGCGGGCCACCTCGGGAACATGGGCAGATTCTAAGGGCGGGGGTTTTTCAGGGGAGCCTCTACACATTCCTACTCGACCAAATCCTATACAACGTAGCGATAATTGGTTTGGAGGCGACGGTAAAAAAGCTGGGTATTCCAGTCGAGCAGTCCACAATATCATAACTCAGCAAACTACCCCCCGCCTCCGCCGGGCGATGACACGGCTTACTTTTGAGTTCTACACAGATAAGTTTGCAAGCATAACAGTCTTGGACGCGTCCTTCTTGCTGCGGCTTCTCGGATGCGGTCAGGATGTGATCTACCGTTATTCTGATTACACAGCTGGTTTTCGTCTAATGTCTCCGATTGATGTCGCCTCTCTTTATCAAGAGTCCCCCCTCTGTGTGGCATCGAACTACCGCCCGATGGAGTTTGTGGGCGGACCCCCCGGCAGACTTAGAAGTTGCCGGGGCACCCTCTTGACTATGCTGCTTGACCGGATTATGGTGGTCGCACTGCTTGAAGGGGTTTATACGATTGATCGGATTATCCCACCTACATTACAATCCAAACTTATGGCTTGACAAACTCCGTGAGTCATGTATACTTACTATAGAGGCACACCATGACGACTATTAACGAAATGAAAGCTGACTTAGGTGCGTTTAGCGTAAGGTTCGCGCTGCAAAGTATCAGCAGAAAAGGCGGCGGGAATAAGCTGTTCTACTTCGACTCTAAAACGTATACGCCGAGGACCGCCCTCGCCGATTGGGAGAAGTGCTTGCTCGGTATGGATTGTGGCAACCTGGGAGTCGTTCGCTTTTACGGCGGCCCTCCAGGGGAGGGAAAGTGGTACAGCGGCACAGTGCTGTCCATGCTTTGTGACATGGTTTTGTTCGACAAGTTTACTTTGAAAAGTAGCGAGGAAGGACAGTGTGCATGGCTGAGTGCCTGAAACTAAATCTCCTGCTAAAGATAGCTGATTGCTGGTCTGTTGACGAAGCAGCCTGGGTATTCGACGCCTTTTGGGGCGAGAAGGACGACACTTTTTATTGGAACAGTTTCATCACTGACGTGGAAACACTACGAGCCGCTAACCACGGGATGGCTCACTCAGTCGCGCTTGTATTCAACGGTGGTCCCATAGAAAAAATCAGGGGGTATCGGGGAAGTTTTGCGATGTTTGTGGTCGATCGGGTATTGGTAAGCGGGAAAGATTGGGATTGGCTTCTGCATTTCAATCGAGATACCACGACGCATATTGCGGCGCAAAATCTGGTGCCCACTTATTTCCGGGACCAGGTTGATTCAGCCACCAGCTACACTGAGGACGAGCGGGCAACAGAGTTTATAGAAGCCAAAGGGCAACTGTGTTCTTTGAATAGTGCAGGGCGGCAAGTATCTCAAACTTGCTGTAGGCCGGAAGAGAAAGACGACGGCATTATGCGCCGTTGGACTAGCAGCGGCCAGGTTGTTGGAAGAGAGGGAAATGACGGGAGACTTGGCTAGATAGTGGTCTGAATCTAGGCTGGTAGTAAACCAGTTGCCTTACCAGGCTCTGGGGGTTCGATTCCCCCTCTTGTTGGAAACGTCATTTCTTTCTCTGTCGTACAATGACTTCGTGGGGTGGTAGCTTAACATGAGAAAGCAAGCCGGACTACCGACCCGGCTGATGGGGGTTTGACTCCCTCGCACCCTGCCTGCTAAACCGGACAACAAGTGGCGGCAGCGATACAATCAGGGACGCCTGCGCTGAGGCTTGGCTGCTGGGTTTGATCTGTCCTGGCCCGCCGCTATAACACAACTGGAGGCTACCATGTCAAATAGACGAACACTCAAAGAAGTCAAGAAACTGATACGATGGTCTGAGATTGCCTTCGTGACTTCGCTAATCATTACTATCCTTGCGATGGTTGCCTTGGGCTACTTGTGCCACACGGCAACTGTCCCCAGTTGCTTGAGCGCCCCTAATGGGATGCTTGCTGCTGGCCCTCTTTTGTCGCTGGTGGCTGTTATCATTTCCGCCACCGGGGGCGGTGTATTTTCTGCTTGGCTATGGTTTGACATTCCTGAGCGATGGCTTAATGGAGATATGTAAACATGCCACGGGACTACCTAAGAGGAAAATGTGACCGCTGCAACGCCCGGGGCCAGGTCTGGTCCTTTCGCGTGAAGGATGTACTAGCCTCCGACAGTTCACCAAAACAGATTCTACTATGTGGCAAGTGCCAACAGGTGCTTCGCCACGCCCGGAAAATTATCCGAAACCCCGGAACAGCGAGATAACAATGGAAACCACTAAACGAAAAGTCTTTGAGGATTTTAGTGGCACTTGCCATGACCAGCGCGCGCGGGAGGAAGGTTGCCTGGACCGGTATATTGATTGTGTGCGCAAAGTCCATGTGGACAAGAAGTGCCCCGACGCTGACGCAGAATACTTACGACAATGGCTGCTGGCAAACGGTGCCAAAGAGTCAGACGGGTACGTGTTTGTTGTAACTCCTTGGTAGGGAAGAACCATGAAAGAATTGACAAGAGAACTGATCGAAAGTCTCGGCCCGGGCGCGGAGCTTGACGAGCTTATTTTAACGTATGTGTATGGCGGCGAAGGGCCCGGGATCGGTTTCTGTCCGTCCCGCGTTCCTGGCTGCGGCTGGCAACTTCGAGCTAAGTTGCTTGAGGATAAGAAGTGCGTAGTCATTATAAGAGCCCACCATGTGGAGTGTGGTTGCACCATTTATAATAAGTGTTGGGCAATCAGGACAGAAGCCAAGGCTAACAGTGACGAGTTGGCTATCTGCCGGGCCGCGCTGTTGGCCGTCTTAGACAAGAAGCAATACAGGGAGGAGTACCCCGATGAAAGAACAAACAGTACAAGCGACTAGGCGAACCATTCGGATGCGGCGTTGGAAGGTTGAAGTGCTAGGGGAGTCAGGGGGGAAGTGGAATTATGTTGTGATTGCTGCGGCCCCTATGGACGCCCGCATAATGGCTTTCATTATGAGTGGTGCCTTCCCGTATGTCCGAACCGAAATGGTAGAGGGTGATCTCGCGCTGGTGGAGACGTACACAAAGATACTGGAGGTTTCAGGTGGCTAAGATTACCCCTTACACTCTGACGTTGAACATTTCCCTGGAAGCTGAGGACGACCTTGACATCGTGGCAATGACGACCGCGCTAGGGCACGTCGTGAACGAGAGTATGTATACCAATCATCCTAGCTTTTTCAGTCAGATGTTCGACCACGCCTTAACCGCCCAACTAAAGCAAGCATTTAGGAACATGGTGGAAACAGCTTGTCAAAGGATTTTCCAGTACAAGATGGTTCCGACTCCAGGCGGGCGGGGCGAAATGGCAAAGTGGCTTATCGAAGCAGACAATCGCCTTGAGAAGCTACTCTGTCCTGGTATAAGCACCGGCAGAACAAGAGTCACAATCACAAAAGGACGGCCCCAATGAAACTAATCTTCTGTCCAATATGTCACGACATAGTAAGGCTGACTACACAGAAGGATCGCTCATGCTTCTGCGACAGTAGTTGGGGGAATTATGAAGCGGACGGCTTGAACGCTACTTATGGCGGAGCGGCAGTCCCGCTCGGATTCGACAACAGTTCCTTCGTCAATGCAGTAAAGAATCAACCCTCGATCGGCCTGGGAAAAACGTTTGAAGCTTTTGTCATCCCTGCCAAATGCAACACCTTCAAGAAAGAGAAAGAGTAATGTATACACCAGAGCAAGTTGCCGCAGCCATTGATTACGCCGTGCTGAAACCAGACGCCACAGATCAAGACATCCTGGACGGGTGCAAGGTGTGTGAAAAGTACAAAGTGGCCAGCATGTGTGTTCGCCCAACCGATGTAGCGTTGGCGGTGTCAAACCTCAACCCAACAATTGCAGTCTCGACTGTTATAGGTTTCCCTCATGGAAGCAACTACCCTGATGCTAAGGCGACTGAAGCCTCAATGGCTATCAGCGAGGGGGCCACTGAGCTTGACATGGTTATGAACGTCGGTAAGTTCCTTTCCGGCGACTATGGTTTTGTGCGGAGAGACATTGAGGGAGTGGTAGACGAGGCTAAGTACGCGGATTGGAAGGTACTTGTCAAAGTCATCATAGAGACTTGCTTCCTATCAAATTCGCAGATTAAGAAAGCCTGTCATCTATGTGTAGAGGCCGGAGCAGACTATGTGAAAACCTCGACCGGGTTCTTCGCCGGCGCAGAACCCTCGACGGTTGCCGTCATGGTTTCGACCGTCGGTAGGACAGCAAGCGTAAAAGCATCCGGCGGTATTAAGAGTTGGGATGACGCGGTTGGCTTCCTTGACCAAGGTTGTACGCGCCTCGGCATTGGGGCAGCAACAGCAGACATACTGGAGCCGAAGTTTATTTCAAGTCACCTGGAGTGCGAACACTGCGGGTATGTACCTTGCGGCTGTGGAGGGTAGGGTCGTGTTAGTAGCTGAGTTTATAGGCGTCATCCTTTCCTGGATAGCTAAGTGGTATAAATCAGGCAAAAATAACAAATCCCGTTACCTCGGCTTTTATCTATCCATTGGCGTCAGCCTCCTCTGGGCAGTTTATTTCGCATTGGCCGGGATGCCTTGGCTGACGCCAAACTCAATAGGAGTAATCTGCTTAGCTGCCCGTGGTATATGGAACAACAAAGATCATTAAGAGAGGATAAGAGAATGTCAAAGATTGCGTTCTATCAGATGGAAGTATGTAAGGGTGGGCAGTGGGCTCCCCTACCCCGGCGCGTCATTGCGTGCCCGCTTAGCGGTTTCAGAAAAATGCTCACCCATGTGGGTCTTCTTGCCGGTCAACGCATAAAGCGAGTCGGCACGCACACCTGCGTTGCTGCCACAATCAGAAATCAATCCCCCCTGCCAAACTTATTGTATCTCCCGGCGATTAACCAACTCCATCCTTGGGTGGGTGTGACGTAGTGGAACCTAATTTTCAAGTCGGTGATCCAGTCGAGACTCTTGAGAATCCAAAAGGATTTGGAGTAGTGACTCATGCAAACAGTGGCTATGAAGCGGGCAGTGACGCCCCTTCCCCCCCCCATCCCCTGCTTGGCGTCAGGATGCTAGGGGAGAAGGCAGGCCTGGCTTTTCGCACGGACGAGCTACGCCTTTGTAAATGTAAAGATCGAATCCCGCTTGGAGTATCACAATGCCAGACGTAGTAGAAAACATGCACACTGTGTACCTTTGTCCCACCTGTGCCCGTGCGGGCACAGGAGGTGTTCAGCTACACCGCATCCTCGAAGATGTTTGCAACCTAAGGTACTTCGAGTGCTGCTGTGGTTGGACCGGCCCTGAGTCAAAAGCCCAACAACACTCTTATCCGTGCAAGGTGTCCAAGACAGTGGAAATGGATGTTCCGGTACTGATAAATATGTGGGAGTCGCTGCGACCAGAGAAAGAGTCCAAACTTGACCCCGAACGTACCCAGGTGCCTTTCGTCCTTACCGGGGACGCGGAACGCTTTCCTAGCGCTATGAATGTGTGGATCGGTCAAGCCTTGGATTTCCTTGTCAACAGGGGGTTTTTACCTGTAGCTCATTACAAACTTGATGATCCAGCATAAACTCGATGCTACACCAACTAGCTGATAACATGATTGAGACGTGGCGAAGTAGAATCGTTGGCATCAGGCTGCGTCACGGGATCGCCTTACTAGGGGCGCTCGGAAGCTACCAGCTTGATAAGGTTACCATGCTGACGCCAACAGGGTTTTATTCTGTTGCCATTTATGATACCCCTTCACATTTTCATCCGTTGTCACTATGCTCAAGAATTCGTCCGGTGTATTTTAACGGCGGACCATTTGGAGGCAGGCGTCACCGGGGCACTTTAGAGACTTTGATTTTGGATAGACTACTCTTGACTGCCACTGAGAAAGGTGGCGACCAAGTTCTTAGGATTGTGAATTATGTCCGAGACTGCTACGCAAAATAAGTTAGATCGAGCTTTACCGCCTGGCCTATTTAGGACTTACAGAAGTTTCGCCCATTCATTACAACTGGGGGAAGCCTTCCGCCTCCTTGGCAGGTTGGATAGCTCGTATCTTACCAGCAAAGTCTACCCAGATATAGAGAATCCAGTAGCACTACCTTTCCACCAGTGGGGGACCACAACTGATTTATTCAAGCCGGTAAGAAACCAGCCCCCTATGTGGTTTTTCGGTGGCCCGCCCGACCATCAAGATTGGTGGTTTGGGACGGTAACTACCTATGTAACTGATTGTCTTTGTATTGCAACCCTTGCACAGGGTAAGCAGTTTGTATTCGGCGAAGTTGTTCACACAATCAAAGGGAGAAAAACATGAGAATCATCGTCAGCTTTCTTGTACTCGTAGCTCTGGCAGCCAGCGCCTATGGACAGGGCGCGGCCCGTCCAGTTCCAAAAACAATAACCACCCTGTCTGATGCTGACTATGCTATCTGGGCACAGTGGCAGAATCGACAGACTGATCGCCGAGCAGCACAGGTGTCGGCTGATTCCACCACTCCTCGGCACAACTATGCTGACCGTGTAACGTCGAGCGGCTACACCCGTGGCGTAATGATTCCTCCGAGAGATTATCTCCCTGCTTTCCGGTACGGTGAGAATCGTGGCGAGACAATGACGGCAGGCAAAGTCAGGTATCCGAATCCAGATTACATTGGCCCTGGCATTGCTACATATTACAACCCTTGGGTGAGGCCGGGCGAAGGAAAAGGTACTCCAGCATGGGATACTATCTTCGTACCCCGCAGGGTAGGGACAATAACAATGCAGGAAGTTCTTGACATCTTAGGTGGTCCAGCAGACCCAGAAATTATCTTCCGCATCATGCTGGAGGGGTACTTTAGTATCGAAAGGCAAGCCAGTGAGTAACTACATTTTTGTTTATGGTACTCTGAAGCACGATGAAGTCAACCATGACCTCCTAGGCTCCGTTAAGTTTATTGGTTGTGGCCTCGTTCCTGGCTGTGTCTTAATGGATTTAGGGGGCGTGCCCGGCATGATACCAAGCAGTAACGCCATTGTTATTGGTCAGGGTAATCACTATATCGCAGCCGGGGAGGTTTATCGGATCGAGGACGAAGATATGCCAGCCTTACTGACCCGGACAGACATGCTGGAACATAACGGAACAATGTATCTCCGAGTCAAGGTCAACGTAATGGTCAGAGGCCACGGGGAACTTGAGTGTGTGGCTTACCTCTATATGGTAGGGCTAGGACGCGACCCAATTTTTAATGGCTGGTGGCTGCCAAAATGCAAAGACGGCGGGCATAGTTCGGGCGGATAAGAGGGGAGTCGAGAAGTAATTAGTTTGTGGTGGGTCGCAACTCACTATGGGCTATGTCATTGCGGACTCCGCCCCCTCCCGCCCGCCGCCAACCGGGGAGGGTCTAATAGAGGCTTTGGAGGTTTGAATATGAGTAAGGTCACCTTTATCTGCGGCGCTTATCACAGCGACAGCAAGGCGGCTAACAGGGCGTGGGCAAAGTTGCTCACTCCACAGTATACGAGACAGTTGATTATATTTTGCCCCCAAGGGGCTAGAACAACGAAGCGAGGTTTCTCAGATGATTCGAGTAGGTAAAGTAACCGTGGCCCAATGGTTGTCAATGAAGCGGCCCAGCACAATCAAGTCATACATTGCAGTCAAAGGGCGGCTTTGGCGGCTGCGGGGATTTGCAGTCTATGCAGACGGGGGTATTGACCCTATCTTATGGAGTTGGGGTTTAGCGGGCAAAGCGGCGTTTAGCGC
>SDBS01007956.1_pt1 | contig 10277 bp, 11 predicted proteins | sample 2277091 | NCBI WGS metagenome assembly SDBS01 (sample SAMN10404972, study PRJNA504765) | marine sediment metagenome | isolation source: marine sediment core GS10_PC15, 163 cmbsf | place: Arctic Ocean: Southern Knipovich Ridge | collected 2010 | reverse complement strand
CTCAGCTTCCCTCAGCTTGTTGATGATCTGCTCTGGAGTGAAGTTCCTTCTGGCCATTTGTTCCCCCCTTTTGTCCTTCTAGACTAACATTATAACTGGACTCCTTTTTGGGGGGCACGTCAGATACCCGCTATACAGGGAAAGAAAGGGCGCACGCTCAGCGGCCAGTTGTATCATGGGAGAAAAGGCTATCAAATGCAGCGTAATTGATGAACAAATGGACGCGGTTATCGAAGCAATTGTCCTGGAGCCTTCGTGGAAAGAAAAGATCATTGCCAAGATAGCTGCCATTTCCGAACACGACCGTGTATTAAAGGAAAGAAAGTATATAACCGAGAAACTGAGGCGATTGGCTAGGGCTTACGTGGACGGACTCGTCGAGGAAAGGGAATACAATCTCCAGCGAAAGTTGCTTCAAGATAACCTGGAAGCGCTTGTAGTACCGGAGATGGATGCCACGATTAAAGCCGGGGAACTGATTGAAAACTTGGGAAACATATGGAAAGAATCGACACCGGAAGAAAAACATAAACTACTAACGATAATGCTGGACGCGGTCTATGTTGACCTTCTCAATAGCCGGAGCATCGTAGGGCTGCTGCCCAAACCAGCGTTTTACCGGCTGTTCGAGTCTCTAAAGCAGAAGCCGGACTCGAAGGTGACTATCTTCAATCCAAAAGAAAACGCCCCGGATTCACCGGAGCGTGTGGTGGGTATGGTGGAGACGGGGGAGAGTTGAACTCCCCGTCCAGGAAAAGCTACCCAGAGTATCCTACAAGCTTAGTCAGCTCTTTTATCTTACCCACCTAACCTCTGCTGACCTAGTTTAGCCGGGCCAGTCGATGTTTCTTTCACCACCCTTATCGACGTCCGGGCGATGGCACCTCAATTTTTCTTCACCCAGTCCCGACCCATTGAGGTGAGGTCGGGGTGGATGTGCCACCTTTTATTTAGGCAGCAACGAGTACTGGTTCTTTGCCAGTTGTTTTTTTGCCACTTGTTTTATGAGATTAGTGGCACCTCAGCCTGCAACCCTGTAGTATACTTCCCCTGTCGAAACCACGCGTCCCCAAACTGTATCCTTACTCCTATTATACCACTTCTAGGCAAGGGCGCCCAAATCTTCTACGGCTCCAGCATCACCAGCAGATTCTCTCCCGCATAGAGTGAGTCAAAAGCCTTCCCCACATCCTCAAGCGGCATGGTTGCCGAAATCAGTGCCCTGCAATCTACCTGCTTGTACTGCATCAGCTTCATTGACTGTATATTGTACCTGAGCGATGGGTCGCAACAAATAAACCTCAAATGCTTCGTCAGCCAGTAAATTGGATTTATTTCTGCAGGTTTGGGAAAACCGAGGAGGGCTACTATCCCCTCGCGCCGGACCGCCATCGTGGACTGCTGGATAACGTCTGCATCGCGGACACAGATAATGACAACATCGGCGCCCGCCTCGGTAATATCCAGAATCTGTTCGTAAAAGTCACCCTCATCCACATTAAGGGCATAGTTAGCCCCCAGTTCCAGGGCTTTATCCAGGCGTGACTGAATGGGGTCGGTAAGAATAATCGGCGCCGCCCCGGCAGCCTTAGCCGCCAGCAATGTTAATTGACCAATATGTCCACCACCAACAATAGCCACCGAGTCCCCCGCCTTCATTCCCGACTCATATATTGCCGACAGGCCTACATTCAACGGTTCCGTTAGCGCCGCTTCCTCGTCCGTGACGCCGTCGGGTACTTTCATACGACCCTGGGCAGGTCGCAGGACATATTCTGTCATCGCCCCGTACATTGATGCCCAGCCGGTACCACCGCGAATATCCTCCATGCGCACCCGTCCCCCCATGCATAGATGATGTAAGCCACGTCGGCACCAGTAGCACTGACCGCAGCTTCCCTTGAGGTCTACGGCACGGTCACCGATTGACCAGCCCTCAACTCCCTCACCTATCTCCACTACCTCCCCCACCCACTCGTGACCCAGAATAGCCTCATCGAGCTTAGAACCAAGGAACCGTTCTTCCCCACTGGGATTGTCCCACCCGGTGTGGTCAACAAACTCAGGGTCAGTGGCGCAGATGGCACACCGTTTTACCTTGAGCAGCAGAGTCCCCGGGCGTACTTCCGGAGTTGGTACTTCCCTGATCTCAAATTGCCTTCTACCTGTAACAACTGCTGCTTTCATAGCTCCTCCTTCTGAAAAATTAATTATTAATCTTCTACGGATTGAGCATAACCAGCAGGTTTTCCCCCGCATAGAGCGAGTCAAACGCCTTGCCTACGTCCTCAAGCGGCATGGATGTGGAAACGAGTGCCCTGCAATCTACCTGCTTGTACTGCATCAGCGTCATTGCCCGTATATTATATTTGAGCAGGGGGTCGCAACCGATAATCCTCAAATGCTTCGTCAGCCAGTAAATTGGATTTATTTCTACTGGCTTGGGAAAACCCACGATAGCTATCGTCCCCTCGCGCCGGACCGCTAGGGTGGACTGCAGGAGCACATCGGCGTCCCTGACACAGATAATGACAACATCGGCACCCGCCTCGGTAATATCCAGGATTTGCTCGTAAACGTTACCCTCATTCACATTAAGGGCAAAATTAGCCCCCAGTTCCAGGGCTTTATCCAGGCGTGACTGAATGGGGTCGGTAAGAATAATCGGTGCTGCCCCGGCAGCTTTAGCCGCCAGCATTGTTAATTGACCAATGTGTCCACCGCCAAGAATAGCCACCGAGTCGCCTGCCTGCAGACCGGACTCGTATATCGGTGACAGTCCCACGTTCAGCGGTTCGGTTAGCGCCGCTTCCTCGTCCGTGACGTTATCGGGTACCTTCATACGGCCCTGGGCAGGTCGCAGGACATATTCTGCCATAGCGCCGTTCATTGATGACCAGCCGCCACCTTCAAAGGGCGTGCCGCGTATCTTGCCCCCCATGCACAGGTGGTGTAAACCGCGCCGGCACCAGTAGCATCTACCGCAACTTCCCTTGATGTCCACAGCACGGTCACCGATTGACCACCCCTCCACTCCTTCGCCTATCTCCACCACCTCTCCCACCCACTCGTGTCCCAGCACCGCCTCACCAAGCTTGCGGAGCTTTGCTGCCTCGGGATTATCCCACATGGGATTGTCAACATACTCAAGGTCTGTGCCGCAGATTGCACAGCACTTTACCTTTAGTAGTATAGTCCCCGGGCGTACTTCGGGAGTTGGTAGTTCCCTGATCTCAAAACGTCTCCTGCCCGTAACAACTGCTGCTTTCATAAAACCTCCTTTTGCATAACTCATCTTACACCTGCGGTTTTAAGAGCACCGCAATATTTTCACCATTATACACTGAATCAAACCCCTTCTGCACATCCTCAAGCGGCAAAATCGCCGTAATCATCGGTTTCACATTTACCTGCTTGTTCGCCATCATCTGCATGGCGGTAACCAGCGGGTTCTTCTGGCCCGGCGGCCCACTGCGAAACGAAAGAAGTCTTATCTCTTTGACCAGCCACAGCGCCGGGTCTACCTCCGTCGGCGGGATAAAACCGGCAATCGGGATGACGCCGTACATCTTGACCATTTCCACTGCCTGGTTTAAGACCTTGCCCTCACGGACACAAGGGATGACGGCATCCGCTCCACCCCCGGTAATCTTGAGCACTTCGGCGACCACGTCAACTTCTTTTGCGTTGAGAACGATGTCTGCGCCCATTTCCTTTGCCTTCTCAAGTCGGGAAGCATTGATATCAATGGCAATAATCGGGCGGACGCCGATTGCCTTTGCATAGAGCAGCGCCAGCAGACCTATCTTACCGACACCAATAATGACCAGCGAGTCGGTTGCATTTAAGTCAGCCCAGTTGACCGCGCTGATGCTCACCCCCATTGGTTCCACCAGGGCTGCCTCTTCATCAGAAACAGTGTCTAGCGCCGGCTGTACGTATCCTGGGGTTCTCAGGAAATACTCGCACATGCAGCCCTTCGCACCGTAGCCCTCGTCTAAATACTGGTTTCGCGGCACGACGCGTTGTCCAACCTGCCAGCCGCTAACGCCTTCGCCTGCTTCCACGACCTCGGCAATGTACTCATGTCCCAGGATACCCCCGGTTCGTAGTGTGGCCACTTCCTTCCAGAGCTGAAGTGCTGCCGACCCGGCATGGGGTCCCTGGTCCATCCGCGACTCAAGTGTACCGTCAAGGTATTCAAGATCACTGCCACAGATACAGGCATATGCTGTTCTTAGCAGTAGCGTACCCGGTTCGACCGATGGTTTCGGTACCTCCTCACACTCGATGCGCTTCTTTCCCTTAACAATCGCTGCCTTCATAAGACCCTCCTTGCTAACGCCTGCGTTTCTTCATAGCTCGTTCCATCTCTCTCTCCGTTTCACGACGGGTTATGGACTCCCGTTTGTCGTACAGTTTCTTGCCCCTGGCGATTGCTACCTCAAGCTTGGCAATGCTGTCCTTGATGTATAATCTCAGTGGGATTAGAGTTAAACCCTTCTCCGCTACGGCACTGGTAAGAGCAGCAATCTGCTTGCGGTGCAGCAGTAGTTTGCGGGGGCGTGTTGGCTCATGGCTCATGTAGCTGCTGGCATCATAACGGGCAATATGGGCGTTCAGCAGCCACAACTCTCCCCCTTCGGGCCTGACATAGGCGTCGCCCAGACTTACTCTACCGGCACGGATTGACTTTATCTCGGAGCCGGTCAGTACGATACCCGCTTCGACACTGTCCTGTATGTGGTAATTGTGGCGGGCTTTGCGGTTGGTAGCTATGATTTTTATCGCCATGACTTCGCCCAAATCATATCATAGTTGAAGTCTGACATAAATCGCTATCCAGGAAGTATCAGCGGATTATGCAGCCTCTTTCATCGCTACAGAGCCTGTGATACAATCTGGTATGCCTCCTGAATCAAGACAACCCGTTGCGAGCTATGGTTGGGGTAACTGCCCAGAGTCAATCAGGGAGCTGGTTAATGACATACTCAAGCGTTACCAGACGGTTCTGGGTGATAATCTGACTGGCTTCTACCTTCATGGCTCGTTGGCAATGAATTGCTTCAATCCTCTGTTAAGTGACATAGACTTTCTGGCGATAGTCGAGGAGAGGCTAAAGGTCGGAGAACAGAGGGCCATAATACACTATCTGCTTGAGCTTTATGAGAATTCGCCATTCAAACGTATCGAGATGAGCATTGTCCTGCAAGAATACCTGAGGAATTTCGTCTACCCAACTCCCTTCGAGCTTCACTACTCGATTGATTGGTATGTGCGTTACAAGACTGGTCAAGCAGACTATTCTGAAGAGAACTCCGATGAAGATCTGGCGGCACACTTCGTAATAACCAGAGAGAGAGGTCTCTGCCTCTATGGCAAGCCCGTTAGAGAAGCATTTCTAGAGATACCAAAAGCCAGCTACATCAAGTCGCTATTGAAAGAAGCAGAATGGATTTGTCAACACGCTGAGCATAACCCTTTTTACGCAATACTAAACCTGTGCCGGATTATAGCGTTCCTAAAACACAACAAGGTCACTTCAAAGAAGGAGGGTGCGGAGTGGGCACTATCAAACCTACCGGAGGAGTTTTCACCCCTCATTAACTCGGTACTGCGACGCTATCTAAACACAAAGGAAGTAGAACAGCCAGACATCAGCAACCTGTCTGATTTCATTGAGTATGCAAGGCGCGAAATCAACTCGCTGATGGAATAATGACGCCGATTATGTAGAAGATAGGAGGTAGTAGATGAACGTTGAGATTCGTGAGTATCAGCCATCCGACTATGACGTCTGTTACTCCCTTTGGGGAGAGTTGACACAACATCACGCAGACATCTATGAAGACCCCACCATTGCCGGTGATGACCCGGGTCGGGGATTCGTGGACTATATCAATAATCCTGAACGCCGCGCCACCTGGGTAGCAGAACTTGATAACCAGATCGTGGCTTTTGCAGGATTACTCATCAATTGGGAGGCACAAATAGAGCCAGTCGTAGTGTCTTCAGCATACCGGAACAGAGGAATAGGCACAATGCTCATCCAATATGTCGTTCAGAAAGCCAGGAAGATGGACGTTCCCTTTTTGAGTATCCGACCAGTTGCGCGGAATGAGAAAGCAATCTCCCTGTTCACCAGGCTGGGATTCAATCTGATGGGGCACGTTGATTTGTTTCAAGACCTTTCACCAGCGTCCAATAGAAAGTGGAAGCTGGGTATAACAATACATGGTAAGGAACTACAATACTAACAGATGCCCCATCATAACCGGGCAGAACCGTATCCAGAGTAATAAGTAGCCGGGACTTATCTAAAGCGCCTCAGCAACCAGTTCGGCGATTTCCTTAACCTCGATGTTGTCTTCCTTATTCATCGTCACCACGCTGTCGCCAAGCATGGCCATACAATAAGGGCAGGCAATCGCCAGTACGCTGGCTTCTACATCCAGTGCCTGCTGAACCCTCTGGTCGGAGAATCTCTCTCCCTTTTTGGTTTCCTCCCAGACCCTGCCGCCACCGCCCCCGCAGCACAGGCTGTCTTCGTGGTGGTCGTACATCTCAACCAGTTCCACTCCGGGAATACTCCGTAATAGCTCTCTGGGTTCATCGTAGATATCGTTGTGACGCCCCAGGTAGCAGGAATCGTGGTAGGTAACCTTCTTATTCAATTCCTTGGTGAGCTTCAGTCTACCCTCTTTAATGAGTTCGACCAGGTACTGAGTGTAGTGGATGACTTCAAAATTACCTCCCAGTTCCGGATACTCGTTCTTGAAGGTGTGGTAGCAATGCGGTGAGGCGGCAATAATTCTGGTAACGCCAGCTTCATTGAGAGCATTGATGTTGCTTTCCGCCAGGCTTTTGAATAGCTCTTCGTTACCCGCATTGCGGATGCTTTCGCCGCAGCAGGATTGCTCGTTACCCAGGATGCCAAAATCCACCTCTGCCTTCTTTAAAATATCAACCATTGCCCGGCCGGCTTTCAATGATTGCGGGTCATAGGCGTTATAACAGCAGGGGAAGTACAGTACCTCGGTTCCCTTGGTGTGAGTCTTGACGCCGAGGTTACTCGCCCACTCGGTGCGTTTCTCACGCTCTTCGCCCTGCGGGTTGCCGACACCCGAGATGTTTTTCGCGGTAATCCGCAGCGAATCAGGAACACCACCGATGCCTAACTCCACGATGGCTCTGCGGAAGGAGCGCCAGACATCTATTATTTTTACCCCCCGGGGGCAGCGGTCAACACAGGCATTACAGGTTGCGCACAGCCACATGTCTTCATCTTCAAAATCAGGTAAGCCCAGCTGCGCCTGATGCATTGTCTTGCGAACGAGAAAGCTTCTTACCGTGTTCCAGGGACAGGTACCGGTGCAGGTGCCGCACTGGTAACACAGTTTGCAGATTTCACCACCTTCCTCTTTAATGATATCTATCGCTTCCTGGAATGGTGCCACTGCTTCCATTTTGACTCTTCCTCCTCCTTCAAGGATGTAACCGGCTTACTTGAATATACCCGCCGGACTGACCAGGTGTCTTTTCCACCAGGCTTTTGTGGTTTTGTCTTCCACACCAAGGGCTAACCCCATAAGTTCGCTGAAGTGTAAGATGGGTATCTTCTCCGGACTCGGTTGCCTGATATCCAGATTCGCCTGGCAGAGTGGGCAGGCGGTAACTACTGCCGCCGCCCCGGCTTCCGTCGCTGCTTGACATATATCTCCCACAAGCTTTATCACAATGTCAACGCGAGCCAGCAGTAAATTCCCACCGCAGCACTCTACCTTGTGAGACCACTCTACCGATTCCGCTCCGAGGGCATTCAGCAAATCGTCCATTATTCTCGGATTTTCCGGGTCATCAAACTGCGTGATTTCAGGGGGCCTGACCAGATAGCACCCGTAGTAAGCCGCCAGCTTCAGTCCGCCGAGTGGGTTCTTAACCCTCCGCTTGATTTCATCCAGTCCTACTTCTCGGGCGAATATATCCAGAAGATGCCTTACCTCGGTAGTTCCCTTGTAGGGCATGCCAATTATCTTTTCTATCTCCTGTCGCAAATCGTCGTCAGCACGCAGCTCGTGGTTTGTCTGCTTGAAACGAAGAAAGCAGGCGGCACAGGCCACCGCTATGTCCAGCCCTTCTTTTTCCGCCAGGGCCAGATTCCTGGCTGGCAATGCCAGAGAAAGTCGGTAGTTGGTATTATGCCCTGAAGAGGCTCCACAGCAGCTCCAGTCCTCTAGCTCCACCAGGTCCACATCCAGTATCTTCGCCACCGCCCTCATTGACTGGTCGTACTCTTTGGCGGTGACTTCCAGCGAACAGCCCGGATAATAACCGTACTTTACTTCTCCCATAATCTAACCTGTATTTTTCTCCGTCTCTTGAAAGATGCGTCTTACCTCTTTCGCTCCCTTAATTCTGCTGGGAAGAATAGCCAGTTTACCCTTGAGAAACATCTTAGCTCCCAGGATCATGTCCTTAAACAGCTTCTTGAACTTGAATATGTCACCGCTGGCGAGTGTGTAGCGCAGGATTAGCATTAGTTCGTGAATCTTACCGTTGCTCCTGATGCCATCGAGAAAGGTGCTATGGAACAGGGGGAGTTTGGTCTGCTGTGTGCGTCCTTCTCTGAGGGCAATCTGCCTCAGTGTGTCCATCACCTTGACAATATCTATGTCGTTGGGGCATCTGGTGGCGCAGGTCTCGCAACTGGCGCACAGCCAGATGGTTGTGCTGTCCAGCACCCTGTCCTTGAGACCAAGCTGGGTCATTCTTATTGTCTGGTGTGGGGGATAGTCCATGGCATAGGCAACCGGACACCCCGAACTGCAGGCTACGCACTGGTAGCACCGCTCGAGGTGGGCCTGGCTTTTCTCCTTTACCTCTCGTGCGAACGAGAGGTCGCCAGTTTCCTTGCCCTTCTCGCTGGTCAGGCGAATCGTCATTTCTCTCCTATCCATTCCAGCTCATCTTCCCTGAAAACGGCTGCCGGCAACTCATCCTCCAGACTGCGCCCCGGGACGTAATCGAATAGTTTCTGCACATCACTGCCAATCAACTGGAATATCTTGAGCAGCGGAATATCACTGGGGCAGGCTTCTTCGCAGGCCCCGCAGCCGATGCAGGAAGCACCCATGTGAGTCATCCTGGTCAGGTGGAAAAGGAGGGTATCGGTAGGCATCCGCATCGCCCCCCTCTTGTCAGCCATTCCCAGGTATTTGTCGGCTTCCAGTTCAAAAGTGGGGGAATCGAAGAAACATTCCCGACAGTAGCAGACCGGACAGACGGTCTTACAATTGTGGCATTTGATGCAGGAGGCAAAGATGGTGGAGATATTGTCCAGACCGCCAATTTCTTCCCTGGTCTGCTCAAAGAATTTCTCTCTCTCCTCCTTCATATCGGCAAGGAGCTTTTCAACCGCGGCTTCTCTCTGCTTGGCCATCTCGCTGTCAGTCTCGGCAGTGAGCCCCAGCCCTTCCAGGATTTGCTCGCCCTGTTCGGTGTCCGCTTGCAGGATAAGCCCCTTCTTCAGGTCTATCCCCACCATGCCGATGGTCAAATCGGCGGTTAACGGCACGGGGTATTCACATATCTGGCAGCCCGCTCTTAGTTTCTCGTCTTCTTTCCCCTGCCAGGCGACTTTCACAAAGTCGTCGGAGGTGCTTTCGTTAGCAAACTGCTGGTAATCTTCTACTGAATAGGCGCCGGGACAGTCCACCCCGATGATGACAAGGTTATCTAGCTGGGCTTGCTTTAGCTTCACCAGTTCTACCAGCGCCCTTAATTCACAGGAGCGCACAACCACTGCTGTTTTCTTACTTACCGGGGCAAGTCTGGTCATCGCTTGTAGAATGCGGGCTGACACTACCGGCATCACTGGAGCCAGAACATCCGCCTGCTCAAGGTATTCCGGGTCGGTCACCAGGCTCTGTACTATGTTATTTCCTGCCGGGTGCGCCAGAGGGACCAAAACTGCTTCTACCACCTTCTTGCTGAGCAGGTCCTGCAAAAAGGTGTTGATTGCCTTGCGTATCTCTCCGTCCTTGATGGGTAGGGTTACACTCTTCGCCATTCTTTCTTCTCCTCAAAGAGCCCGATTGTTGGCTAATGCACTGGGACCCTGTTTCTTCGTCTCCTCCGTAATTTCCCTGACTATCCGGGCGAATTCCGGACCTTCACTGGCGCTAATCCACCTTGCCCGGATTCGTTCGTCCTCCAGCCCCAGAGCTTTGAAAATAGTCTTTAGCATGGCACTTTTTCTTCTTGCCTTGTAATTACCG
>SDBS01007955.1_pt1 | contig 10278 bp, 6 predicted proteins | sample 2277091 | NCBI WGS metagenome assembly SDBS01 (sample SAMN10404972, study PRJNA504765) | marine sediment metagenome | isolation source: marine sediment core GS10_PC15, 163 cmbsf | place: Arctic Ocean: Southern Knipovich Ridge | collected 2010 | reverse complement strand
ACTCTTATCAAGTATTATATGAATAAAACAATTAAAGAATTCACAGAAAACATGCAGAAACTTGCAATTAGAAATGCTGTCAATAATTTAATACAATTTACATCAGAACTTGGTAAGTATAAAGTAGAGGGTGTCAACAAACAAATTTTCGAAGAATGCGTGGAAAATATAGTCTTATTACTCCATCCAATAGCTCCTCATATGACTGAAGAAGCATGGAAAATTCTTGGTAAGGAGGGCTATGTGAGTTTAGCCACTTGGCCTTCATATATTAAAGGATTACTTACAGAGGAATCAGACTATAAATGGAAATTAATGAACAATATTCTTGAAGATATTAATAATATTAAACTAGTAATGAGAAATGTGGAATTAAAAGCTATTTCACTTATCATTGCTGATCAGTGGAAAATGAAGTTTTATGTGTCATTAATGTCATTTATAGAAGAAACTAAGGATCAAGGAGAAATTATGCAAAAATTAATGCAAAATAATGATTTAAAAAAATATAGTAAACAAATTGGTAGAATTACAATTAGAATATTAAAAAATATAGGTAAGTATCCAAAATTCGCTCTAACTTCAAAGGATGAATATCAATTTTTCGTAGAAATTAAACCAATTATAGAGAAAAAGTATGAATGCACAGTTAATGTCTCCTATGAGCATGAATCAAAAGATCAAAAAGCAGCTCAATCCCTTCCAGGAAAGCCAGCAATTATAATTTCATAAAAAAAATTGTATTAAATTATTGGAATAACATAATATTTTTAAAATAGTTTTTTTCCAATATTTATTTATAATTATTTATTTCAAGTTTCATGCTAATCGATTTTAATCTTCATGAAAAAATTTTCTTTTTGAATATTGGGAGATATAGAAGAGACAGTGATAGCTTTTTTGAATGGAAATCCAAAAATTTTCAAAAATCAAGTTTTTTTGAAGTAAAGTTAACCAGAAATGCCCCAGAAAGGAATATTTTTTACTGTATCACTAAGGGTGATATAAAAATTGTTTATTATGTAAAAAATGAAACGGTATTTTCTATATGCGCTGACCCTGAACTTCAATCTCAACTGTTAGATGCTCTCTTAGAATATTTAATTGAAAAATTTTTTTATATGTATGATGAAAGTTTGTTAACAAGTTTTTATGGAGATACATGCGACATCTTTAATGGGTTTAATACTGTTATCCAAGAAACTTTTAAGGACTATAGGAATATAGATATAATTAAAACTGCTTTAATTACCTGCAAAGGATGTGGAAGAACACTAGCAGTCATAATTAAAAAGAAACTAATAGAAAATTCTTCAAAAGCTACTACACCCTTAGTATATATACATTCAGGACATGCTTTACTTTTATATATTGACCGAGAATATAAAATTAGGGGTAGTGAGTTAGTAGCGATTTCATATTAACCTTTAATATTAAAGATTAATTATTTTTACACTAAAGGCTAAGTCACTAAATAATAATTTTGGATTTTATTAATTCAAATAGAAAAAGTGAAGCGATTTCTATTTTATTTTATTAACTTAAGATTAGAAAAATTATTATAAATTTGAAAACATTAAAATTAGTTAAAATAGCAGTTTAATTAAATTCTAAATATAGAAATAAAGACTATTTAAATAAATGACGATCTATGAGATTAGTATAATATCTACTACTGGTTTTCCCTATTTTAATTCTCTAATTAAACCTGTACCAGAGGGAGTCAAAATTTATTTAAGGTTTTTCGATTTCTCTAAGGATGAATCAATAGTTCAAGATCAATTTGACCCTGATTCTAAATTTGACCTTATCGCAGGTTTAATCTCAGCATTATATGAGTTTGCCAAAAATATTGATAAAAAAATAGAAGTACTTGAATTCAAACCTAAAAAAGATAAAACCTCAGTAAAATTTGAGGAAAAGAAAAAAAAAATAAAATATCAAGGAGATGTATTGATTACAGCACAAACAGAATCTTTTTTACTGCATAAATCAGTTCATGAAAAAATGAAATTAATCTATAATTTGTTTATAAATTCTAAACTTCCTCTTGATTCTGCAGATGATATTCATAATAGTGAAGAAAATATAATTTTTGATATTTTAACTGACTCAAAAGCAAGAGAAAATATTTTTAGCCATCAGAATGAGTTAAAACGTTTATCAAACGATTTTTTAAATAAAATGACTGATTATGGCCTGTGGGGAATTAGTATTGCTTCATTTGACCTTTCTCCTATATGCGTTTTTGGAAAAAAATATACTTTAGAAAATGTTAATCATATTTTAAGACATATTGGTTACATTCCCGAAATAGCTCCATTGGAATGGATCTATAGACAATCCTATTTTTCTGATGAACAAATTCAAGTTTGTATTATTAAATCAGATGTTGGTCCAACTGTTGAAGATCTCTTATTTGAACCATATTTTTATTTACTTTTCGCAGATCCTCTGAGTTATTTTGGGGAATTCCCGTTAAAATTAACTTCAGCGTTTAATAATATTCTTGGCTAGCATATTTTAAATAATAACGTTTTATTTAAAAAAAATAATGGAAGATCGTTATATAATTATCAACTAGTTGAAATTTAAAAGTTTTTTATCATATACTTTTTTCAGCAGCTTTAATTATTTCAGCTAGAGAATCTGCTTTAAGAGATGCACCTCCAACTAAACCACCATCAATATTTTTTTTGTTAAATAAATTTTCTGCGTTTAGTGGTTTAATAGACCCCCCATACTGAATCCTCACTGAATCTGCTGTCTCATTATCAAATCTTTTAGATAGGAGTTCTCTAATAAAAACATGAATTTCTTCAGCTTGCTCTGGTGTAGCTGTTTTACCAGTACCTATTGCCCATATCGGCTCGTAAGCTATAACTGTTTTTATCATCTCAGTATTACTAAGATCTTTAAGTGTTTCATAAACCTGAAATTCTATAAATTCTTTTGTTTTTCCTGCTTCCCTCTCCTCTAAATGTTCACCAATACACACAATAGGTTTTAAATCCATCAATAATGCTTTTTTAAGTTTTTTATTAATTAAAGTATTTGATTCTTTGAAAATATCTCTTCTTTCACTATGCCCTAAAATAACATACTCAATCCCTATGTGTTTTAAAAATCTTGGCGATATCTCACCAGTAAAAGCTCCTTTTTCTTCAAAATACATATTTTGTGCTCCAATACTGATATTTGTATCCTTAGTGATTATATATGAACTAGCTAATGCAGTAAATGGTGGTGTAATGACTATATCGACTGTATCGATTGATTTTATTAAAGGAATTAGATTTTTTAACATTTCTTGAGCTTCTTCAGGAATTCCTCTATTCATTTTCCAATTACCACCAATGATTGGTCTTCTCAACATAAGATACCTCGTAAATGTTTTATTTTGAAATATGCAAATTTTCGCTATAATTCAATTATGTTTTAGTCTATTGAACTACAACACCCTAAAGGGTGATGGATTCCTTCTTCCTTGAAAATTGCCCAAAAAGACTCTGAAGAATCTTTTTAGGTCTTACACCATCTCCAAAGGCGTGACTTCCCGTCGTCCCAACGGTAGATTGATGAAAAATAATTGGTTATCTTATTTATCATCATTATTGTGTATTATTTTTTTCTTTTATTTTAAAAATATGGAATGTATTAATTTAGTGATTTTTATACGCATTCATCCATGTCCTAAAGGACATGGTTTTCTGCTCAGAATATGATAAACTTTATTTGGATTTAAGAAGTTTTTCTGGTAATTTAGTAGTTTCTAACAGTTTTTTTACTTCATTGACATCGGGACTCATAATTACTGGTAATCCTAATTGTGTACGCCTTCTTTCTATAGCAGGTTGCATGGGGATCGCTTTCCCATGTTCCAGAACTGCTGACGCCTGACCCGTATAATGAGCAGGAGCTTCACCTCTTTCCACACTCATGTTTTTAAGAATCGTGAAAATTTCAGTAAGTTCAACTTTTTGAGGACATACTTCATCACATGTATCACAAACCGTGCAACCCCAAATACTAAAAACATTTTCTGGACCGAATATTTTCTCTTTTAAACCTAATAATGCATCTAAAATTAAGCGTCTTGGGTTATATTTTCCTTCAGTAACTTGTGCTACAGGACATGCACCACTACAAGTCGCACATTGATAACAATATGCTAGAGTACTGCCAATACTATTGCCAAGAATTTGGTTTCTAAAATTAAAATCTATAGTTGCCATTTTTAATATAATAATTATTCCAGATGTTATGTATAATAACTATTTCTTGATTTTAAAATTATTTTTTTTCAAAATTGAATTTTTATTAATTAGAAATTGATGAGTTATAAAAATAAAAAAAATAAATAAAAAAAAATACGGTTTAACTACACTTAAAGAATCGTTAATAAGACAAATTTTTAAGTCATTAAGATACTTTTGGAGAGAATCCATTAAATCTTAACACTCATATAATTTTTAAATTAAAAACTCTTAAAAACTTATTAAAGTAAAATTTAAGGTTGAGGATTTAAGATATGATGAGCGAAGTCCAGAAAAGAATAAATAAATTAAAGCTCTCTGTAAAGCTTTTAGAAAACCATTTACAAAAATTCAGCCATTTAATACAACTTAAACAACTACACTATATTAAACACCAAATTAACTCATATAAACGTGAACTTGGAATAAGGAAAGATTTCCCAAATTGAAAAAAAATCAACATTGTTTTTTCCTATTTTAGTATTCATTATTTTAGCAAAAATTTTTTAAGTGCTATTTTTGTTTATTTTCACTTTATTTTTCACTCTTTTAGATTTATATTTAATTAAATCTTAAGATAGTAATAACTCTGAATAATATTTTACTGAGTGGGATTAAATCTAACATTAATTTTTATTATTTTAAGAATTAAAACGAAATTCTTCTCGCTATTTATTCTATTTGTTAAAAAAATATTAAAAAAATTGAAATAAATGGAGTTATTAATCTTAAAACGAATTTTAGGATTGAGGAATAAATAAATTATTAGCTAACCTTTAAATTAATTAAAGATTTTTTTTTAGCTTTTATTGATATGAAATGGTATCTATTTTTAAAGGTGCTTTTTCGAAAAATTTTTATCATGTTAATAATGATTAATATAACATGTTTCTAAATCTAATTTTAAAGGATAGGTGTTTTGAATTAAATTGGAATATTCTGAAAGGGTAAAGGGATTACCAGCATATATTTTTGTAGAGATAGAGAAGTTAGTAATAGAAAAGAGAAAGATGGGTGTTGATTTAATACCTTTGGGAATAGGAGATCCTGATTTAACTACTCCCAGTTTGATAATTAATGAAATAATAAAACAGGTTAAAATTCCGGAAAATCTAAATTATCCTACAAGTATGGGAGAAGAAGACTTTAGAGAAGCAGTAGCCAGATGGTATAATGTAAGATTTAAATTAAATTTAGATGTGAAAGATGAGATCACTAATTTAATAGGAGCTAAAGAAGGGATTGCTAATATTGCAAGAGCATTTGTTAATCCCGGAGACATAGTTCTTTGTCCCAATCCGGGATATCCAGTTTATGAAAATGGAGCAACAAAATTTTGCGATGCTAAGCCTTTTTTAATGCCTTTATTAAAAATCAATAATTTCCTTCCTGACTTAGAAGCAATTGAAACAGAAATTCTAAAAAAGGCTAAACTAATGTACATTAATTATCCTAATAACCCCACTGGTGCAATTGCTCCAATAAAATTTTTAAAAAAAGCTATTGATTACGCTGAAGATTATAAATTTTTGATTGTTCACGATAATGCATATTCAGAGTTTACATTTGATGATTATATTGCTCCAACATTGTTACAACTAGGTGAAAACCACATTGAAATTAACAGCGCCTCGAAAATGTTCAATGTAACGGGATTTCGATGTGGATGGGCTGCGGGTAGTCGTGATGTAATAAGAGGATTAAGAAAAATCAAATCTCAAATCGATTCTGGTTGCCCAATGTTCATACAAAGGGCTGTGATTAAAGGATTAAATGAGTATAATTCGGAGAAAAAACCAGAAATTGTTGAAAAATCAGTGAAAACATATGAAAATCGTAGAGATATCCTTATTAAGGGTTTAAATGATATTGGCTGGAAAACAGATAAACCCCAAGCAACATTTTATGTTTGGACCCAAATACCAGAACAATACTGTGAAGTGAGTTGTATGGACTTTGTTAAAAAATTGATAGACGTTGGAGTAGTTATCACCCCTGGAATTGGTTTTGGTCAATATGGTGAAGGTTTTGTGAGATTTGCTTTAACACAACCTGAAGAAAGAATTAAAGAAGCATTGGAAAGAATAAATAGATTATTAAACTAAAAAATTAAAAAAAAAACTAATTATATAAAATATCTAAAAGCAATTCTTCAATCGGAAGATTTCTTATATTTCTTCCTAAGATACGCAAGTTTTTTCTCCTCCTTAGCCTGAATATTTTCTGTAAAACCATCTAAACCTTCAACCATCATCATGACGGGAGTTTTTTCCGAATTCCAATCTTTATAATAATCTAATATCAGATCTATTTTATCTGATTCTTTTTTCAGTATTTTTCACCTCATCCTGTAATTGATTTTTCACATGGAGAAAAATTTTTTAATTTTGACCCACTTCGAATAAATTTATTGTAAGATTGTTATAAAAGAGAATAAATCAACAAAAATATAAGAAAGAGGTCGAGATTTTAATTTTATTCTCTCTTTATATCACGGATTACCGGTACTACCAAAATCTTATACCAAAATTCCATGATATGTGAAAAACTCATCGATATAAATATGGTATAAGTCCTTTTTAAACTTTACCCATGTATTTCCCCTTTGTTTAATTTCTCAATAACTAATTTAAAATCCTCTATAAAATATCCTTAATAATTTTTTAATTAATTTTTACTTTCAATTAAAATGGTTATTATAGGGATCATTGATCTTTATAGAAAATGAGAAGAATACTGATAAAAATTCCTAAAAAACTGCTGTGAATATTTCAAATGATAACATTATAGATTATTCCCTATTTTCAAGTAAAATAACTTTAGATTATATTTCTTATCCAACTTATTATAAATTTTATATACTTGTGATAAATTTATAAATCTAAATTACTATTATTCTCAAAAAACTATTCAATTTAGTTTTTACTTTGAAATCTAATGGAATGAGTGATTCGGAAGAAAGAATCAAAAGAGCTACCGAAATTCTTCAAAAATTTTGGTGGTTTTCTTGGTTTTTGATTATTGCTCCTTTAACTATTTCAGTGATAAGTTTTTTTATTTTAAATCTATTTAAGCCAGGATTTTATATTGCATTAATTTTCTCTGTATTAATCTTTGTGTTCGCTCTACTATTTTTTTATAAGGCTTTTGATAAATACAGAAATAGTCCCTTTTTTCTAAATAAAAAAAATAACCTTAATGCAAGAATCCATGTTTTGTTTTTAATTTCCATTTTATCTTTCATATTAACTCCAATATTTATTATTATTTTGCCAAATTTATCGTTTACTCTACTTCCACTGATAAGCTACGCAGTTCTCTACAATATTGTGTATTATTATTATTCTTTCCAACCAATAGATTTTTTTAACTTAACTGAGGAGGAGTTCAAACATGCAGCCAGTTTTGATTTAATAGCTAAGCAACCATACAATTTCTTGGTTGTTATAAATCACATCATCCAAATCATTTTTTTATTTTTTACAGCTTATACTAACTTTTCTTGGCTTTTTGCTCTTGTAACAAACTTAATCTTTTATTTCATCACATTTATAAAGACTAAAAATCAAATTAAAGAAATTAATGAATCAATAGCTAAAAAAAGTCCATTCTTAAAAGATTTAACATCTTTTAAACGACGCTTTGTAGTTTCTATACTAGGTCTTATTTTTTTCATATTAATTCAAATGCCTTTTGTTATTATTATAACATTCAGTCTATCAGGAATTCAATATTCGAGCTTAGATCTGATAAATAATTCTTTTTTAACATTAATTTTCATCTTGTTCTATTTTAAATCTAGGTTTTATGTTGAAAATTATTACAATTCAAAACTCGATCTTTATGAGAAGCCTAGTAAAATTGAAAAATCGGAGGAAAACTCCTCTCTGTTAAGTACTAAATATCAAAAATACAATTCTTATTTATCTGTAATTTTAATTCTCTTAATTACATTATTCTCTTTTCTGATTCAAATACCCTTATTAATCTTAATTATTCTTCCATTTATTTATATACTTCTTCATTATGAGCAGAAGTATGAGCTCTGTTCAAAAAAGTATAATAAATATGCGTTTTTATTAAATTCTATTGCTATTTTAATAATAATCTCATTTGGAATAATACCACCTATAACAGAGACCATCTTATTAAATTTTTTGGCATTTTGCATTTCTTTATATGTTGTATTGCAGGTATTTGTTAAATTAGAGTATTTCATTAAAGAAAATGTTATAATAATTCAAAATTTACTTGCTGTTGCTAGCTTTTCTTTAATAATATATACATTCTTTCCTATATTTAGTGTTGAATACACCATTTATACATCAAACCCTTTATTAATTCTCATTTCAAATGTTCTCTTACACTTATTAATAATTTCAGTGATCTTTTTAATCTCTCAATATGTTTTGGGGGTAAGATACTTTTATAGTAAATCCCCAAAACTATTCAAGATCTTAGTTTTGATAAATAGTTTTTTAATCGAATTATTTATTTCTACACTCATTTTATTTAGAATCTATTTCTTGATCGAACTAGTTCCTTTTCTATACGGAATATTAATTACGTCTGTTTTATTTCCAATTTTTTTCATATTTTTTCTTTACATAAATTATAGTTTACATGTATTTCCCTTAGGTTATTTTTTGAAATTATGCTATTTTGCACTCTGGATATTTGTACTTGACTTTTTTATATCTTTATTGATAATATCTCTATTTACTACCTATTTTATTTTAATTACGCTAGACTGCATTATTACATCTATTGTTTATTACAATATCTTAAGGTTTGGGTTGAAATTGGAAAGAATTGATGAATCTAAATTTAAAAAATACGTAAAAATCAATTCTTATTTATTAGCAGTTGAACTTTTTTCTCTATTTAGTTTGCTATTTTTTAGTGTTTTTGTAACTCTTTCGTTAATTGAGAGTATAATTTATTCAACTTATTTGTCATTGGCTTTAGTCTGTGGAATAATCAATCTATTTTCGAAAAAAGAGATCTTTACTGAAGATCTTTGTATAAAAATAAACACATTTATTCTGCTATATACCTCCGTAATAGCGTTTTACTTTTTTTCATTACTTTCACTTGAAACCTTATATGTTTTTATAATTCCTCTTATGGTTTCTAATATAACTTTTTACATTCCAATCTTATATTTAAGGAAAAAAAAACTATATCCTAAGTTTATTTCTAAATCAATAAAAATAAATAGTATATTATTTGCAACCACGATATCGTTAATTCCAACTATTACCGGTTTTGAAGTATATTTTTCGGGTATCTACTTCGATTTAATTTTTTTAATAATGACAGTTATCAATCTTACTCTGTATATTTTGTTACTCCTTTTCACAATCAATTACTATGTATTAAAAAAAGTCAGTAGTGTTGAAAAACAAGCAAATTTATATCTGAAATTGCAGGTGCTTATAACATTTTGTATTGGTATTACGACAATATTTTATTATTCATTTTTCTTACTAATCGGCACCTTATATTATTACATTATCCTACCTTTAATTTTTACTTCTTGCTTCCTATACATCCCTCTCTTTTTGTCTTATAAGAGAACGATTTTCAATATGGAATATATAAAAAGAGCATTAATTTTAAATACCATAATTCTAACTGGGTTATTCACTTCGATTCCAGTACTAATTGGTTTGAACTTAATCTGGTTAGGTTTTGTTTTCAATTTCAATATTTTTGTATTGAATATTTTAAATTCCTCCATATATATCTTCTATGCTTTTTTATTGATTCTTAGTAATTTATCAAAAAAACTTAGTATCAAGGATAAGTTCATCTCAATTTTAAATCAACTTAAAATTATTATTTTATTTAGTGTTTCTATCACAACTGTCTTCTTATATCCGTTTTTCCTTTTAATAGGCACCTTATATTATATTATCTTACCTTTAATTTTTACTTCTTGCTTTATATATATCCTTTTATATTATTCATACAAAAACGCGATTTTCAACATAGAACATATAAAAAGGGCAATCATTTT
>SDBS01007954.1_pt1 | contig 10279 bp, 11 predicted proteins | sample 2277091 | NCBI WGS metagenome assembly SDBS01 (sample SAMN10404972, study PRJNA504765) | marine sediment metagenome | isolation source: marine sediment core GS10_PC15, 163 cmbsf | place: Arctic Ocean: Southern Knipovich Ridge | collected 2010 | reverse complement strand
GCGGGATTGACATGACCTGGTATAATTACCACCAAATACCTCCGGAGCTAGTTCTCTCAATTTGGTATAATTTTGAGCAGGTGATTGTTTTTGGGCAATATATTGCCAATTAGCCCCTCTATCCAAGGCTATATTAATTAAATCATATCGATCATGTTTTGATGCTGCAGATAGCAGTTCATCACTCGAATATTCATTGATCCATCTGCTCAAATTAAGATAATAAGACCAATATGTATTATTTTTCTTATACTTGTTGATCATATCCAGATCCATATTAAATCTTTGTTTTATTTTATTTATCCAAAAAGTGTTATTACAAATTCTTTTTGAAAAGTCGGAATTTAACAAGCAGGCTTCAGCTAGTTCCTGTTCATCTAAATATCCCAATATTATTTGTATAACATCTCTGGGTGTTCGATCCATTTTCCTGATATGAAAAATTTTTAATCGTATTTTTGTAGATGGAATAAAGGAGAAATAAAATATTTTTGAATAATAATTTCTTATTCAAAAATCTCTTCTATTGACGCAATATTAGTGATTTGCATTCTCACAATATAATCGTAGATTTAGATTCTGATCCAGCTTATATACCAAAAATAATAGATTTTGTTGAAAGTTGTCACGAAGAATATAATTGTCCATTAGCAGAGGTCGAAATTAAAACAAAAGCTGACGATATATTATCGCTTGGTGAGATGTTCAAGAGATTCTATAGTTATACGAATGAAAGAGATAATATGGTGGATAGGGTTATTGGTTTGATGTTGGTACCTTCTGAAAGAATAACTGCCTCTGAATTGTGTTCTGTTTTAAGAGAATATCGGTGATTGGTTATTTTTTTTATTAGATAAATACAACCAATGAAAAATGATAATTAATATCACTGAAAAGAATAAAACAAAACTAACCATGGACGTAGTAGTTGGGTCTATTGACCATCACAAAGAATATTATTACAAGACGACTAAGAATGGCAGAAGGATGTATTATCATAGATCATCCGCAGGCCATAAAGTAATTGCTAAGGCTAATATATCCTCTCATATTGTAGATCAAGTCCAGGAGTTCGATAAGACAAATATAAAACAGTCTACAGACTGGCTTCGGGCTAAGGTCAAGGCAGTCAAAGATCTCGAAAAATGGACCAAGGCTCTTATAGATATAGATAAGTATAATCTGTCCAAGATCAACTATGATAGATCTAAGAAAGTATACACTGACCGAATAGCTAGTTGCAAACAGGCTATTAAGACATACGATGCTCATAACGCAAAACAATCAGAAGAGAGGTACGCCGAAGAAACAGGGAAGTATGGCGGTTTCAAGAATTACTTCAAAGAGAAATACAGTCAGTTCAATTACAAGTCTTCAGATCATAAAGAGGAGAAACCACGTATCCCCAAGCCAAGAAAGACTCTTTCACCATATGCTACATTAAGAGAGGAAGGCATTCTTCTTCCTACTGATACAATCGCTCAGTTCAAGGATGTTAAGCGTCGGTATAGAAGGTGGCTAGTTGCAAACCATCCAGATAAAGGAGGAAATGATGAACGATGCGCTGCTGTCATCGAGGAATACCAGCATTTTGAAGAATCTTGTAAATAGTGAAAATAATTATGGTGGATAGGGTTATCGGTTTGATGTTGGTACCTTCTTAAAGTAACTGCCTCTGAATTGTGTTCTGTTTTAAGAGAATATCGGTAAATTATGATGTTGGTATATTTATCTTCTTTGAAGTTTGGACAAAATGATTGATATTTATATATTTTGTCTGATTATTTAGAAATAGTTTGTTGTTGAATGGGGAAGATACATTCCAGGATTATCCACTTTGAAGATTTTCCGTATTCTGTCGATGATCCAAACGCCAAACCGAAGTTCATCTTCAACGGTATGTTTCCACAGGGTATTGGAACTCCTGATAAAAGCGCTGATGAAATCCAAAAAGTCTTACATGGTTACGGTCACAAAGAAGATTTTTCAGGGGTAGGTTGTCAGTGGCATTTTTCTCGTAATATTTCTGCATGTGAATTTAGTATTTACGATGATCCTGGAATAAAATGTGATAAATGTAACGGAATAATATGTAAACATCATGCTTATTTCACCATACGAAAAGAATTTGGGAAACGTCACACAAGATATAGAGAAATTAGCAGAACTTGTCGAGGTTTCTGTGAGAGTAATGAAGAGTTTCAGAACAGACTTGAAAAATGGAGGAGATCGTTTCATGAAATCCATTACCTGTCATAATATCTATCCTGAAATAGTTGTTAAGCCTAGAAGAGTGTTAATGTGAAACATAATTGTGAATGAAGCAATTATGTTTTATTTAGAGACAAATGTATCTCTATTGTTATATTCCTTATATTTGGTAAGGCGTGATTGAAAGTGTTGTCTCTGATTTCTCTCAGTTCCATTGTGCACGTGCTGGAATAATATTAACATATTTATAATAAATCTAAATAACAAATACATTAATAATTATTTATATGGGTTACAGTACGACAGACAACGTCCACTAAAATTGCAAGTACAATCTCTAGGAAACATCCATTCACCAGTCATCTTATTTTTTTCAGGTTTATAACGCCCTCCAAAATCAAAGGCTTGTTTTTGATCTTGAAGTAATTTGGAATACCTATTTTTTGCATCATCCAATTTTCCTTCAAGTTCTGTAATTTCCCTTTTTGTGTTTGATATTTGTCTTGTCGTCATCGTTTTACTTTTCTGAAGTAAAACCTTTTAGTATTCACTTTTCTAAACCTTTGTTCACTTAATAATAATAAAAATATTTTTTGCCAGAGTTCTTATATCGACTGTTGGATCGTAAACAAGAACTATTTAAATTCTGGGAGGTACTAAGTCAAAAGTACCGAATAATTTCGATCGAAGATACGTATGATTATTTAATAAGATATATGTTATTATTAACAAAACATAATATCATTTGATATTATGTTCTTAAGGCTTTCACTTCTTCTTGAGTAAGATTTCCTCGTTCTTTTGATGAGATCAACATTAAAAAAATAAGAATCAGAAATGATCATATAAATATTCTTCATTGACGGTATTTTATTTGAACGAAGTATCACGCAGATAGTTTCTTCAATATTAAATAAATTTATTAAAATTAATATTTGCTACTGATAAAATATCAAGATGACTGATAAGTACAACATAGAAGGTAAGATAGGTGAGGGTAAAACATCAAACGTATATAAAATAACAGACAAGATTACGGGTAAAAAATACGCTTTTAAAATTATAAGAAAATACCCTCATAGGAATGTTGAAAATGAAATAGCCATACAATCTAAACTGAACCACCCAAATATTCTCAAAATAATAGAGAGTTCAGAAGATGAAGATCATTTTTATATCATTTTGGAACTATGCGGTAAAAATTTATATGAATATATTAAAGAAAAAGGATATATTGAAGAAGATGAGGCTATTGATATCTTTTACCAAATAGCATCAGCTGTTAAACATTTGCACGATAATGGTATCTCACATCGTGATATAAAGTTAGAAAATGTTGTGAAGTGTGGAGCACTGTGGAAACTAATAGATTTTGGATTTGCTACTAAGGAAAAATTTCTAACCGAACCAGTAGGAACGTTAGATTATTTAGCTCCTGAGATAGTAGAATCTCAAAAATCCAGGAATTTTCCGATAGATGTGTGGACATTAGGTATTCTATTGTATGATTTACTATATCAGAAACCTCCATTTTTGGAGAAAACTTATAAAGGTACTTATGATGCAATAGTGAATAATGAACCAGATTTTTCTAGTAGAATTATTAGTCCATCGATAGAAAAATTGATTAAATTAATATTAACCAAAAATCCAGATAACAGAATAACTATAGATGAAATAGTAAATTATTTAAAATTATTACAATAAAATCTCAACAATTTTTATTGTAAACGTTAAAAATTTATAACACAGAAAAAGATGGATCCTAACTGTTCATTTTTTGTCCACAAAAAATGAATATTTCATTAGATAGATGAGATATAATTAAAATAATCACTTTACAAAACTAATAATGAACAATGAATTCATTGAAGCAGCTTCAATAGGGGACGTCCAAAAGGTTAAACTATTATTAATTAACCCTGAGGTTAATCCAGCGGCTGATAACAACTATGCCATTCGGTGGGCATCGCAAAATGGTCATTTGGAAGTAGTTAAAATACTTCTCAATGATAAACGTGTTGATCCAGCGGCTATTAACAACTGGGCCATTCAGATGGCCTCGATAAATGGTCATATAGAGGTGGTACGGTTATTACTTAGTGATCCAAGGGTTGATCCAGCGGCTGTTAACAACGGTGCCATTCGGTGGGCCTCGTATCATGGTCATTTAGATGTAGTGAGACTATTACTGGCTGATCCACGAGTTGATCCAGCGGTTTGGAACAACTGGGCCATTCAAAAGGCCTCGGAAAGGGGTCATCCAGAGGTGGTTAGGTTACTTCTTACTGATCCACGAGTTGATTGGCGATATGCTACTAATCTTAAGACAGAGTTAATTAAAAACACTGAAAACAAGTTAAAGAGTGAACTAACCACAAGTTACTTAACATTGGAAAGAACCAGCCCTCAAATAAAATATGATCAAAAGGTTAAATCAGCAGTACCCAAAGAGATATTAAAACAAACAGTATACGAAGGGCCTTACCAGGAACTATGTATGACAATAAAAAATAGCGAAATTCCACCAGTAAAATTGGTAGCACTAGCAAAAATATTAAAAGTAAAATATGATGATAATATCGAATGGAGCAAACTATGCGATAAGGTAAAACATGCAATATTTGTATCACTATATCTTAACGTATAACCCATAGTTATATATTATCAAAAATCAAGGAAATTCATGGGCGCTCACGCAATCAGGACCACTACAATCCGGGCATACACTATATCCACACTTTCCACAAGATTTAACACACTCATAACAAAATCTCTCTGAACCGCACCAACAATCTTTCTGACATTCAATACATACATCATCAGTTCCACATTCCCAACACGAATTCAAGAACTATCCTCATTAATATCAACATAATTTAATATCACATAATTAAAATTGATTTTGAAATCAATCTATTGAATCAATAAAAATGCAACACATTATTGTCATTGGTCTTTCTTCCAGCCTCGGAGCTGTTCTTTATCCTAAACTTAAGGATAATTTTATCATCTCAACTTTTTTCAGAGAAGTTGAAAATGAAATGCCCGAAAAAAATAAATGGAAAGCACAATTATTCAACTCTGTCAATGGTTTTTGGTACAAAACTCCCGAGGAAATGCACAAAACACTTGATATGCTTATGAAAGATAATCGCACTGATATGCTTCTCTATCTTTCTTCTGTCGGAGATCTTACTGTTTTGGAAACATGTAGAAATCATAATGTTCCTAATCTAGTAATTGGAAGCGGAGCGTTCACCGATTGGTTAGCAGGTCGTATTGATATTACAAAAGTTCCGAAAGAATTCGGTGAGTATGTTCAAGGCAAGGCCAGAGAAACATTTTTGGCGTATACGATGATCCATCCTGGATTTTATTTGGCTCCAAGGGATGCTTTGTACGTGGGTAGCGGTCTTCATGTCAATACTTTCAAGTTTATGTTTAGCGATAATTTTGACGAAACTCAGAGTTGGGGAAAAGATAAATTCGTAACCCCGATGAATCATTTGTGTCAGCTCATTGAAAAATGGTGCATGAATCCTGAAAAATACAAGCAATTTCAAGGACCTTTTGGAACCGATTCGGCATATCCTCGTTGGTATCTCAGAGAATTGGCAGGACTTGATGTTCCAGAAGATGTAAAATTGAAAAATCCTCTTACAGAAGATTCTAAATATCAGATGGATGTGAAAAGAACTAAGAATATATTTGAAACGGAATTGACAGGGGACGATTTGAAAAGAGCGTGTGTAGAATCGAGGGAATGGGCAGGAAAACAAAAACTATCAGAGAGCCAGCGAAGCTCTTGGAGAAATATGGAAAGCTTAGAGAAGAGTTTAGAGGAGAGTTTAGAGACGAGTTTAGAGACCATGGAGGTCATCTCTGACAAAGAGCTGGTGGCTCTGCAGGAGAAAGCCATCCTCAAGGAAACCTGCGAGGATGGCGTCCTCAGTTTGTGCTTCTTGGACGACTACAAGGCGGAGATATATAGAGATAAGAGTTACACGTTCGTGCGAGACGGCAACCATGAAAATTCGGGCTTCCTTAGAGACGTGTCCCCTACGGAGTTCGAGGCGTTGTTGCCGAAGGTATGTTCCTTTTCTTCCTCCCCTTGGTAGATCCCTGAAAGCGATCATCCCAGCCGCAAATATCACGATTCATGGTGATGGGTCTGTATTGTTACCGAAGGATGTGAATCAGGGATTGAAGACCAAGCGGATCGAAAGACTGCCGGTCAAAACATGCAACCCAGTTCTTGCCCGCTAATTTATAACTACTTATACAAAAATATATAATTGTTATATAACAATTATATCAATGACATACAATATTAAGTAAAATAGGAAAGAATATAACTATAGAATTTACATCGACTCATTTAATATCAATATATGTTGATATTAAATTTTAATCATTTTAGATCAAAAAGGAACACCAAAAAGCTACAAATGCTACAATGCTGAATTAGCGAAGGTTTTACAAAGAGGCTAACACATTATCAACCATCAGATTTTTGTCCAGGTTATACAAAGAGATTTACAGAGTCTCGCACCTGTTGCGAGTGTTCAAATGCGGGAATTTGGGGGATGGACACCATGCTTGCTAAAAGATCCTATGTTAGAAGCTTCGAAAGGTTGGGCGAGACCGAGAAATATCATTGGTATACCAAGGAGCTACGAAAACAACTTTCGATCTCTTTCAAGGTTCACGTTGAGTGTGAACCTTGCCATGAGTGTTTTGATATTAATGTCTGGAAACACTATCCATTAATAACTGATACTACTGACCTTAAAACAGCTAAAATTTACGAGATCGAAGCTAATACCCCTTTTGATCACGATTTTCCATCAGAATTCTTCTATCAACTGTTGGATCGTAAACAAGCACTGTTTAAGTTTTGGGAGGTACTAAGTCAAAAGTACCGAATCATTTCGATCGAAGATACTCTATGATACATTTAATGTATATAATATGTTACTATTAACATATTATAATAAATCTAAAAGTATATTAAATATTATTTATATGGGTTACAGTATGACAAACAACGTCCACTAAAATTGCAAGTACAATCTCTAGAAACATCCATTCACCAGTCATCTTATTTTTTTCAGGTTTATAACGCCCTTCAAAATCAAAGGTTTGTTTTTGATCTTGGAGTAATTTGAGATCAAAGGTTTGTTTTTGATCTTGAAGTAATTTGAAATATCTTTTTTTGCATCATCCAAATTTCCTTCAAGTTCTGCAATTTCTCTTTTTGCATTTCAAAAGTATCGAATAATTTCGATCGAGGACACACTGTAATGTATTTAATGATATAATATTTTATTTAATAACAATAAATTTTTATATCTAACCAGACAAGTTTTTTATATAATTAACAACATCTAAATGTCCTTCTTCTTCTGCCAACTGTAAGGCTACATCAAAATTATTCGCTCCTTGCTCTTTTAGATATTTAAAAAGTTCTAAATGTCCTCCATACGCTGCATTTATAAACGCATAATTTAGATCATCAGCTCCCAGCCCTTGTAGATATTTAACAAGATTTAAATGACCTCCTCTGGCTGCAGTTGCTAAAGCCTCATCTAATCGTGTTTTTTTGCTATCGTATTCATACAATGTATAAAAAGTTTTAGGGTTATAATCTTTAGTCGGGATATATGGAATCCCGTATTCTTCATTTAATTTCGCTATATAATAAATCATATCAAGATAAAATTTTTTCCAACTCTCAGATCCAACCTTAAGAGGTACAATAAGAGGATATCTTCTCTTCATGATCGCTTCGAAAAAACGAGGATCGTTAAATTTTTTATTCACCGATAACATGTTTAATATCGTTTTGTCATCAGCAAATTCAACTAAATATAAATAAACATCTTTCGGAAGACGCGGTTGATCAACCATTTTGTACTTTAGCTTAATTTAAATTTAAAAAGACCAAATATCCGAAAAAGGTAAATTAAATCTTTCCTCAACGCATATATTATGATCTACTATCATAATATTTATATCTAACTTATATTTACCAATTTTCCATCTCCTCTATTTCTTTAGGACAATACTTTGACAGCACCTCACACCCATCTTCTGTAATTGCAATATCGTCTTCAATACGAATACCGATGTTCCAATATTCCTTTGGAATGGAATCATCAGGGTGAATATAAATTCCTGGTTCAATGGTAAGACAGTGCCCTGGTTCCAGTACTACTTCCCATCGATCAATATCTCGACAATCATGAACATCAATACCAATCCAGTGACCAACATTATGCATGAAAAACTTCTTGATCCAATCGTCTTTCAACAAACCCAATTCACGCAATCCATCCGATATTACCTTATTAGCATGGTCCTGTAAATCACGAAAAGTTTTACCGGGTTTAGCCATTTCTATGCATTCTTTATTGGCTCGCAATACTATCCCATAAATCTGTTCTTGCATAGGAGTAAACATACCACTAACAGGCCAAGTTCTGGTAATATCTGATGCATAAAATTCATGTTCACAACCAGCATCTACCAATACTAATTCATCATCTAATATTTCTTTCGAATAAGCATCATAATGCAAACACAAACCATTCTCACCGGCAGCCACCACATGAGGATAGGCCAATCGACGACAACCATGCTTAAACATCTTGTAAGTCAGAACGGCATTGATTTGGTGTTCGGTTAGTTTTATATTTGCAATGTATTTCCTTCTCGCATACTGTTTTCTTGCGTATTGCATTGCCTTCCAATGAGCTTTAGCAGAAATTACACAAGCTTGTCTCATTAAACTAATTTCCTCTTTATCTTTAGCCAGTCTTAACTCTTGAATATATACCTTAACGTCGTTATGTTCGTATATAGTTTCATGAGAATCCTCTAGATCTTTATCTAGTTGATTAATATTCTCTACATCATCTACTGAAAAATATTCTAGAGTACCACTAAGTCCGAAATATTTCCCAGTCCATATTTCATTCTTTGGATCTTTAAAACGGACATACAGACAAGTTTTGATCTCATTGTCGTACTTTTTAATTACCAGGGTCGATTCTGGTTCCGGAAATCCCGTCAAATAGATCATGTCCGTCAAGGGACGATACAGGTAATCGATATCATTACTCATGTATTTGATAGGAGCTGATCGAATAACTATCCAACCACGTTCAAATGGAACCTTCTGACACAATCTGTTAATCCTTTCTCTGTAATTGAAGGGATGAGGTCGGTAAGTTGGGTAGTCCATAGTTTTGAAATTAACTATAGTTATTAATTAGTTTCAATTTTCTCATATATTAATGGCTTTCTCGCCAACAACGACAGTTTTGGCGGTGCTACTTGCCCGTTCGCGACACGGGGACCACCACGGACAAATATTACGCTCCAAACAATAGGCACATACCATTTCATCGCATTTATCACAATATCCTCTTTCATCTTCACTCAGATAAGTGTTACATATTGTGCAATTATTACATCCACAATGATGAGTATAACACATATGACAATCTGGACAAACACAATCCTCACATACTAAACAATCTATTCCCATAGCACAAGCCGAGGCTCCATCCGGTAATGCGCCACCATCATTTTCACACATTTTTATTTCTTGCTCAGATGATTATTATGAATCAATATTGGATCTTTTTCACTTTTTCACCTATAAACCATCAATTTCTTACAAATGCTGTTGGATTTCTGCGAGCAATTAGCACATTAATTTGATTTGAATCCTAAATGTAATTCGTTTATATATAAACTACTCAAGGATGATGTCACGATTATTAGGAAATTCGATACATTACCTCCATAAAGCAGGTGTATTTATAGCAATTGTTACAACAATTATAGTCCCAAAAACATATTTAAATTATATATTAACAGCATGGCTAGGCATGGTTTTAACAAATTGGTTATATGGAAAATGTATTGTAACCAAAGTTGAAATGTTTTTAACAGGAGAAAAGAAAACAATTGTAGACGGATGCCTTAATAGTCTAGGTTTTGAAATATCAAATAAAAATCGTAAAAACATTACATTAATCACAGGAACGACTATGTT
>SDBS01007953.1_pt1 | contig 10279 bp, 8 predicted proteins | sample 2277091 | NCBI WGS metagenome assembly SDBS01 (sample SAMN10404972, study PRJNA504765) | marine sediment metagenome | isolation source: marine sediment core GS10_PC15, 163 cmbsf | place: Arctic Ocean: Southern Knipovich Ridge | collected 2010 | reverse complement strand
TTTTACAGGAACAAAAAACGGAGCTTTCGCTCCGGCATAATTTCCTTTCCACTTTTCACATTTCACTTTCAATGGTCTTTAAAAGTTTCGTCAAAAAACTCCTCCAGCTTAATATCCAGGTCATCGCTGGTGACCTGGGTCTCAGGCTGCTCCAGGGGCTGTTCAGCCGGTATCTCGGGGACGCGCGGAGCTTTCTGCGTTGGCACACTGTTGGGCGTCCAGTCGGCTGGGATGTCCATGGAGGGTATGTCAGAGTGGGCGTCTTTCCTGGCTTCATAACCCAGGTCCGACGCCATTTCCATGACGATGGCCTCATCTATCACCCTCTGCCTCATGAGAAAGCCCTGGAAAAGAGCGTTGTCGCAAAGAATATTGATCTTTCTCGGGAAACCGTCGGAATATTTGTAAATAAGCTTCAGCGCCCCATCTGTGAAGATGCTTTCCCTGTTGCCGGCGATGGCCATCCTGTGAACAACGTAAGCTTTAGTAGCCTCATCAGTGAGAGTCGACAACCTGATCTTCATGGCGACCCTCTGCAGAAGCGGTGGATCCAGCGACATAGTATCTTCTATTTCCGGCAGCCCGAAGAATATGAAGGTGATCAGCTTGTGCGCCGTGACTTCCAGATTCAAAAGCCCTCTGAACTCCTCCATGAGCTCACGGGAGTTGAGCATCTGCGCCTCATCAATGAGTACAACGGCCTTCTTTCCAATTTCATGAAGGTGAAGAAGTTTGCGGTACAGCTGCCCAATGATCTGGAGCTTCTCGGTGGCAGGGTTCTCAATGCCCAACTGCTGAGCGATCCTTCTGAGCAGCCATTCCTGGGAAATCTCCGAATGCAGGATCACCAGAAGGGCAGATTCGTAGGCCTCGGAAGGAAGACTGTCGAGGACTTTTCTGGCCAGGGTCGTTTTCCCCGTGCCAATGTCGCCCACAACCACAGCCAGCCCCTTCATGGTTTCTGCCACGTACATGATCCTGGTCAGGGCTCGCGCGTGCTGGGCACTGTTGTAATAGAACCGCTCGTTGGGAGCATTGGAAAACGGCTCTATCTGAAGTCCGTAAAAATCAAGGTAGCTCACTTAATTTCCTCAGTTCGGTTATACCGGTGTGGAACGGGATTCGACTGTACGAGACGCGGTGCAGAGTTTCGAGCAGCGGCTGGATTCTTCCCATGGTAATTCAACACGATTCTCCCGGAAATTACCATCTTTAAAAAGCCGACCGGGATCAATGGTGCAGCTTTTTAAAGATATGAAATCCTGTCTTTTTTGGGTTTAACCGGACCGCTCTGAGTCTCGCCGGAGGATTCCCTGGCCATCTCCTCCACCTCGCGTATAAGATCGGTAAGCATATCGTCCATGCCGTTATCAACGGACGGATCAACCGATTCCTCTTCCGGCGCCCCATCTGCGATGGAATTCTTCATTCGTTCAACGGCCTGGGCAATTCCCTCAAAGGTGGGATCGTTCAACAGTACTCGTTCATAGGCGCTGAGAGCTTCGGACCACTCTTTCTGCCTCTCCCTCACATCACCCAACTGGTAGAAAAGACCTGTCTTGCTGCCTTCATTGGAAACCTCAAGAGCCTGCCCAATTGCATTTATCGCTGACTCGTACTCCTTTTTTTCCACGTAGCACAAGGCCATCAGGCTGAAGCTGTCCTGAGCCAGCGACGGATCCCTGGTACCGGACTCAAATTCCCTGATGGCATCATCGTGAAGCCCCATATCCTTATAAGCTATCCCCAGGTTGTAATGGGTCTCATACTCCTCATCGCCTAGAGTTTCCTCGATCCCCTTCTTGAATTGGCTGAAGATATCCTCGAAAGAGACAGGCCCATCAGCGGCTCCCGAATCGGCTCCCGTATCCATCTCATCGGCAAGTTCAATGCGAAGCTCTTCCGCGATATCAAAAAAGCCGTCCATGTCCTCAGGAATTGAGTCCTCTATAATGAGCTTGCTTTTGACCACCTTGGCTGAACCCGGGTCGAACTGGGAATCAAGCGTCGCCTCGACCGGGACGTCGGGTTCAACAGGCTTACCCGTCGCACCCATCCCCTCGATGGAAGCCAGACCCTCCGAGGCTTTCTGGTTCTGAGGATTGCGCTCCAGGACAGACATGTATATCCGCAAAGCCTCATCGTCGAGTCCCTGGGAACGGTAGAAATCCGCCTCCTCAAGATCCTCCTCAAAGAGGTTCTGGTCCTGAGCCTGTACCTCCGGCAGCTGAGAGACAACTTCCATCTCCCGGGAAGTAAGACCATCGTCTGAAGGCAGCACATCCGCTGTGGCTCCGGATTCCAAGGCCGCGATCCTGTCGGCCACCGTCTGGTCATCCGGCGCCATGGCCCTTGCTTTCTTCAGGGTTTCCTCTGCCTTGTCCCCGAGACCATACCTTTCATAGACGTCTGCTTCAGCGAGAAGTTCCTCCAGCGACATTTCGTCGGGTGCCTGGCTGACGACATCCACAGTCGGCATTTCACTGATGTCCACCGGTTCCGGATCAACACCGGTACCATCGGAAACTTCCACCACATCCTCAACATCCGCAAAGTCCTCCCCGAGATCCTCAAGGACGATCTCGGGCATCACCCCTTCCTCTATCTCCTCCACGACAAACTCCTCAAGAGCCTCGTCGCCTAGAGCAAGTTCTTCCGCTTCTTCCTCATCAAGGACTTCGATCTCTCCATCGATGTCATCTTCAAGAACAGCTTCCAGCTCAATCTCTTCCGCTTCAAGAAGCTCGACCTCCTCGATCTCAGCGAGGTCCGCATCGAGGGCATCATCTTCCATGGATATGGACAAGGCTTCGGGCAATTCGGCAGCGGGCTCAACGGGACCGGCCCCTTCAAGAAAACCCTTGGCTTCTTCGTTCAGGGAATCAAGCTCATTGACTTTCCGGTAGGCTTTGACGGCGCCCTCTCGATCACCGCCCTGCTGCATGGTCCGGCCGAGGAGAAGCAGGCTGTCTATCTGGCCCACACGGTCCTTCCTCGTCTCCGCCACCGATACGAGCCCCTTTATGGCCCTCACCTCTCCGGGTACGTTGGCCATTATCTGGCGATAGAAGGCCTCGGCCTCGTCGATCTCTCCATTCCGGAGATGCGACTGGGCAACGAACAGGAACTCCCTCATCACCGATTCCAGTTCTCCCGCGTTGAGAAAAATCTTTATCGACTGTGCAAGCTTTTCCTCACCTTCCTTTTTGTCCCCCAACTGGAACAAAATGCGGCCCAGAAGAAGAACCATGCGTGGATCATCCGGCTCGATCTTGAGGATAGCCTCGATTTCGGCCTGTGCTTCGTTGTACTGTCCACTCTCAAGATAGTGGGCGCACAGCTCCCTTCGCACCGCTGTATTATCGGGATTCAAGGCCGTTATCTTTTCGAAAAGCTGGGAGGCCCTGTCGTGGAATCCTCTTCGGCTGAGGGTAGCGGCCGCTTTTGCAAACGCCTCGGCAGCCTCTTGTTTCCGGCCTTTCTTAGCCAGTGTTTCCCCCAGCCTGACCTGGAATCCCAGGTTTTCAGGATCCATGTCAGCCATGAGTTTGAGGACATCTATCTGCTTGTCCTCGTCGTTTTTCTTTTCATATACCTGAAAAAGGTTCTCGAATTGGGACAGGGCCTCAGCCTCGAGCCCCTGGCTTTTATAGAGTCCGGCCAGTTTTTCGTAGGCGGACAGTAGCTCAGGTTCCAGGCGAAGTATGGTCCGGTAAACAGCTATGGCCTTGGGGGGGAAATCCTGCCTCATAAAGCCGACGGCAACTTTTTCGTAGTTCTCGATCGCTTCTTTTTTTCGCCCGGCTCTGGCCTGAATATCAGCCAGGCGCAAAATTAGCCGCTGGTCCTTCGGATCCACCTCCACAAGCTGCTGAAAGGTCTTGATCGCCTTGTCCAGGTTATTCTTGGACAGGTGTTTTTGCGCTAATTTGAGTAGCTTTGCCTTATCTGCCATTTTCTCTTTTCACAATCTTGATAGGGTCGCAAAAAGTCCAACCGGGACTTTTTGCTCAACGGAAAACGAAAAATTTCATTTTCGCTTTCCTCACAGATCAATGACTTACATTCCCGTTCATTGATCCGGGCGCTCCACACGGAGCGCGTTGATGACTTTTTACGAGGTCATCAATCTTAAAGGGTGAACTTTTTTGCGCTAACCTTAAATGTTATCATAATAGTCACATTTTTAAAACGTCCTGCATCATGGGTGAACGGTGAATAGGAAATTCACGACGGAGCGTTTGAACCATTCACGATTCACGGTTCATGTTTCGCCTATTTTTTCATTTCCTCAATAAAATCGGTAGCATAATCACCCTTCCTGAACTTCATTGTAGCCAGAATCCTCTGGTGGAGCGGTATAGTGGTCTTGATACCCTCGATGACAAACTCCTCCAGAGCTCTTTGCATCCGTGCAAGGGCCTCCTCCCGGTCGCGACCATGGGCCACGAGCTTGGCGATCATGGAATCGTAGTGTGGCGTAATATAGTAGGATTCGAAGGCCGCGGAATCCACTCGAATCCCAGGACCGCCAGGGGCATAAAAGAACGTGATCGTTCCGGGGCAGGGCCGATGGTCCTCAGGATCCTCAGCGTTGATACGGCACTCTATTGCATGGCCCTGGATCCGGATATCAGCCTGTTTAAACCCGAGGGGATGACCTGCGCTTATTCGGATCTGCTCCTTTACCAGATCTATTCCCGTGACCATCTCCGTCACTGGATGCTCGACCTGGATCCTGGTGTTCATCTCCATGAAGTAGAATTTCCCGTCGTTATCCAAAAGAAACTCCACAGTCCCGGCATTCACATAACCGGACTCCCGGGTCAGTTTGACTGCCGCATCTCCCATCTGCTTGCGCAACTCCTCGTTCACAGCCGGCGACGGAGCCTCCTCAATGAGTTTCTGGTAACGGCGCTGTATGCTGCATTCCCTCTCGCCGAGGTGGACAACGTTCCCGTCGTTATCGGCCAGGATCTGGATCTCCACATGCCGCGGTGACTCGATGAACTTTTCTACATAGACCTCCGGATCGTTAAACGAGGAGCTTGCCTCGGATTGCGCCATGGAGAATGAAGTCCTGAAGGAAGCCTCGGAGTGTACGACCCTGATACCGCGACCACCACCCCCGGATGCGGCTTTTATGATCACCGGAAATCCAAGCTGCTTTGCACCCTGCAGGGCTTCTTCCGGGTCGCTGACCCCCTCCACCCCTCCCGGAGGTATGGGAATACCGGCTCGTACCGCGCAGTTTCGGGCCTGGATCTTGTTGCCCATCAATTTAATATGCTCGGAACGTGGGCCGATAAAGGTAATACCGCTGGCCTCGCAGATCTCAGCGAACTCCGGGTTCTCCGCCAGGAATCCGTATCCAGGATGGATCGCCTCGCAGTCAGACACCTCGGCGGCGCTAATGACGGCAGGGATGTTCAGATAACTGTGAAGCGGATTGGCCGGGCCGATACATATACCCTCGTCCGCAAAACGGGTGTGCAATGCATCTCTGTCCGCCTCTGAAAAAATGGCCACCGTCTTGATTCCCAGTTCCCTGCAGGCCCGGATAATTCTCAGAGCTATCTCACCCCTGTTGGCGACGAGTATTTTCGAGAAGAGTTTCAAGGCTATCACGCAAGGTCGATGATAAAGAGAGGCTGACCGTATTCAACGGGCTGGGCGTTCTCGACCAGGCTCGTTGAGATCTTACCGGTGACCTCACACTCTATCTCGTTCATGATTTTCATCGCTTCCACGATGCACAACACTGTTCCCTTGCTGACGGCGACTCCCACCTCGACATAGGGGGGTGATTCCGGCGAGGGAGCCCTGTAGAAAGTTCCCACGATGGGGGAGGTGACAAGAAACTGGTTGTCATTCACGGTAAGCTGGTCCCCCGTTGTGGAGGGGGGCGTAGGCCCCGGAACACCTTCAGGCGCAGGGACTGCCGACGGCAGCGTCTCGGCCACCGGAATTTCTCTGTATCTAACCTGTGCGGGTTCCTCCAGAAGCCCTCCCTTTTTTACGCGAATCCTGTTATCTCCCCTTTGAAGGGTGAAATCCTGGATACCATAACGGTCCAGAAGTCTCAGAATCTCCCTGATTTCCTTAATATCCATTAAATTCACTCCTATCTAACGCGTTCGATGTATTCCCCTGAGCGTGTATCAATCTTCACAACGTCTCCCTCCCCCAGAAAGAGAGGAACGTGGATTACGACTCCCGTCTCCATTTCAGCCGGTTTGGTTGCTCCTGTGGCGGTATCGCCCTTTAAACCAGGTTCAGCCTTGACTATGGTAAGTTCAACGAAAATGGGTAGTTCGACCCCCATGGGCTTTCCGTTGTACATCTGGACAGTAACCTCGAGTTCTTCCTTCAGGTATCCTTGAATATCGCCCAGGTCCTCAGCGGTCAAGAGGATCTGTTCGTAGGTCCCCAGGTCCATGAAATGGCACCCGCTTTCATCCCTGTACAGATACTGCATCTGCTTTTCCTCGAAATCGGGTCTCTTGACCTTCTCCCCGGACCGGAATGTCCTGTCAAGGACGTTACCGGTGAGCAGACTCTTGAGTTTGGTCCGGACGAAGGCTCCTCCTTTGCCCGGTTTCACATGCTGGAATTCGGTGATGGTGAACGGTTCACCTTCGAGTTCAACCTTCAGACCTCTCTTAAACTGGTTTGTACTGATCAATTCGTTTCCTCCACGTTCGCTGTTTTTCGTGAAGCCAGTTCATCCCGCGCCCCCATAAGCGCGAGCTTGTAACCAACGGGACCAAAACCCATGACAACGCCGGATGCTATGTCTGAAACGAGGGATTCACGTCGAAACTGTTCCCTTGCGTGAATATTGGATATGTGAACCTCAAAAAACGGCAGCTCAGTCGCAAGCAAAGCGTCCCGAACGGCAACACTTGTGTGTGTAAATGCAGCCGGGTTGATAATAATTGCCTGGTACCTCCCTGAGGGGGCGTTTTGGATCGCCTCAACGATCTCCCCTTCGTGGTTGGACTGAAATGTATCCACCGAAAGGCCCCATTCCTTACCGGCCCTCACAAGATCACTGTTGATCTCATCCAATGTCATACTTCCATAAAGCTTGTTTTCACGGCTTCCGAGCAGGTTAAGGTTCGGTCCGTGGATCACCAGGATACGGGTCATTCAAACTCCCTTATCAGGCGCGGGACCGACAACCGCATCAGGTAACGGGCCTTTCCATGATTGCCGTCAGGCCCCAGAGTCACAGCGATGAAATAATCATCCGTGATAAGCCTGAGGATGAAAATGTTGTTACGTGTGTTGATAGAAACCTCCTGAACCTGGCCGGCGGAAAGGGATCGGGAAGCTTTCTGTATACTCTTGATGGCAGACGCATACTCTATTCCAACGGTCTGAATGCTGCAGGCCGGATCGACGATGTGCTCCCCAATGGCGATGCCGTCCATGCCCATGATCACCGCTCCCAGCACCCCCTCGGAACGCTCAACGATCTCTTTCAGCACCTCTTCAAAGATCATGGTCGCTTAATCCTTTCCGCATTTTCAAGCCATCCCTCCAGGACACCCAATGTTTCCTCACTGTCATCCTTCTGAGGTGGCTCCGGCCGTGCCACTTCCGGGGACTGGACCTCCTGTACGGTTCCAGCGTCGGGTGGCGTCTGCGCCTCGAGGACATCCAGCTTCAACCTTACCGTCTCATTATCCGGCGTCTGGTCCAATATCTGCCGGTATATGTTCGTAGCTTTCTCTATCAGACCCTGCTGGGCATAGAGATCAGCCAGCGTTTCTGTGGAAAACTGTTCCTCACGGTCTGCACTCCGAGAAGGTTGTTCAGGCGGGGATGTTTGAGTGGCGGGCGCAGAAGCGGGCGCGGACTCTGGTGCGGGCGCAGGTGCGGGCTTGTCCGCTGTAGCCTCGGCGAAGGTGGATGCAGGCTCGGGCTCAGGTTCGGAATCAGGCTCGGGCGCTGGTGCGTGTGCGGGCGCGGAAACTGGCTGGATCTGGGCACCCGGAGCTTCTGCGGTCGCCGTTTCTCCAGGCGGACTGACCGGAGTTGACATAAACTCTTCCAGTTCGATAACCGCTACCTCCATTACCTCTTCCACTGTAATGGACGCATCGTCTGAAAAGTCCTCCACGGAATCTTCCATGGATTCTTCCACAAAGCTCTCACCCTCCCGGATGAAGGCGGCTGCCTCAGGACCCAACTCGTCGAGGGAGTCGATCTCAATGGTCTGTTCGCTCTCCTCCTCGATCACTGTGGCCTTCATATCTTCCCCGGTGTGCCCAACAACGGTCGCCTCACTCCTACCTGAACCGGCAGGAGCAACCTCCTCCTCAACAGGGAGGGGTGTAATATCCGCCGGATCGGCGGTGCCCCCCCCTGAGAAGGAAAATCGGCCATCGACTTCACTTACCGATAAAGGAGACAGTTCGATCCCGTCTACCGTTGTGGGTTTCTGCTCATAGGTTACTATCTGGTCTTTCCCGGCAGATTCGGCAGCCTTTCCTTTGTATTCCATGGTCTCTGGAGGCGTAGCCTTGCTCTTCATCTCATCAAGGAGCCTTGATACTTCCTCATCCTCCGGACTCAGAAAGTTTGCCGCCTCAAGAGCTCTCAGCGCACCCTTGCTCTCGCCCTTGTCCATGAGGACTTTGCCAAGAAACTTTTGCCCCAGATAACTCTCCGGGGTTTCGCTTATCGCCTTTTGCAGGACCTCGACCGCGTTATCGAGCTCCCCTTTTTCATAGAGTGCACGACCAAGCACGACCAATCCTCCGCTATAGCCAGGGTGCACTTCCAGCCCCGTTTTGGCTATTTTAATAGCTTCATCCAGACGCCCCGCTTTGCGCTGAGCCTCTGCCAGGGGGGCAAATGCCCTTGACTGGGGATCCTCCGCCAGCATCTGTTCGTAGCGCCCAATGCTATCATCGCTCATGGATTGCCTCCACCTGCAGCCTGCAAACCGACCTGATTGAAAATTCCTTATTGAGAATTTTCAGATACACGCTCTTTTTATCCTCAATCCTCAATCCCCAATTCTCAATTAATCATCCCATAATGCTATGGGATTTAGTAATTCAAGTCAAATAGTTAAGGGCCGTGACTTGTGATTGGTGATTCGTAATTCGTTAATCGAAAATTCAATGCCTTACCAAAAACCCGGTATCCTTCGAGGCATTTGTGATTGAAGCGCTCATCTAATCACAACTCACGAGTCACGATTAACGGTTCCTAACCAATCACGGATCACGAGTCACGAATTACGGTCCTTCCAATGCCTCCACCAACAGTTCTGGATCCTCCAGAAGAACGAATTCGTGTTTTCCTATCTCCTTGATGAGAACCCCTAATATCCTGTTTTCTGAGCTCTTCTTGTCCCTGACCATGAAACGGTTCACATCCCGGGGAATCTCTACTCCAGGAACCGGAATGCGGTCTAAAAGATCAATCGCTCTTTGAAGCTGATCAGCGGGAAGACCGCACATTCGGATCGAGAGGTTGAGGGCTGCCCTCATTCCCAGGAGAACCGCCTCGCCGTGCCTGAGAACCCCATAACCCAGAGCAGCCTCAACACCATGCCCCAGGGTGTGGCCAAAATTAAGGACTTTCCGCAAGCCGGTTTCTTTTTCATCAAGTTCAACCACCTCCGCCTTTCGGCGGCATGCGGCGGCAATAATCCTCGTGACATCCAGGTCTCCGGAAGGTCCAAGGTCATCAACCGACTCCAGATAACTGAACAGTTCCGGATCGAGGGTCAGCGCGATCTTGATCACCTCGCCCAGACCCGAATACCAATCACGTTCATGCAGAGTACTCAGCACAGATGTATCAGCGAAAACAGCCTCCGGCTGGTAAAAGGTTCCCACGAGGTTCTTACCCTCGGAAATATTGATACCCGTCTTTCCACCAACACTGCTGTCCACCATGGAAAGCAGCGTTGTTGGAAGCTGAATGAGGCGGACTCCCCGAAGGTAAACGGAGGCCGCCAGACCAGCCAGATCCCCGACAACACCACCACCCAGAGCCAGCACCAGAGACTCCCGGTCCATTCCCGATCCAGCCATGTACCGGCAGAGCGATTCCAGATATTTGAAGGATTTGCTGTGTTCACCCTCGGGGACGATAAAACGGAAGGCAGGCTTCCCAGTCGTATCAGTAAGTCGGGAAAACGTTTCACCGTAAAGAGCGTGAACCCGCTCATCGGTGACCGTTATGGATGATGTAAACGGTCCTTTCTCCAAGTGGGGCACGAGGTCTGACCACGCATTGCCGCCAATGGTTATGG
>SDBS01007952.1_pt1 | contig 10280 bp, 7 predicted proteins | sample 2277091 | NCBI WGS metagenome assembly SDBS01 (sample SAMN10404972, study PRJNA504765) | marine sediment metagenome | isolation source: marine sediment core GS10_PC15, 163 cmbsf | place: Arctic Ocean: Southern Knipovich Ridge | collected 2010 | reverse complement strand
GGTAGGACGTAGATATACTTCCATTCCAACTTATTATCCCTTAATAATTTCTCTCTCAATTATCATAGGGATTCTAATTATACTACGAAAAAACCTGAAATATATTTCTTAAAACTATTCAAAATTTAAAAAACTGTTTTCCCTCACTCTCTCAATTTCTTTTTCACTTTTTCATGGTCATTTCAACGAAATGAGAGTTCTTGTAGTGGATCTAGCTAATACCTCCATAAAAGAGCTTCCTGAAACAATAGGAGAGTTGATTTCTTTAGGACACCTTTAGTTCTTCCATTTTTTGGTCTATTATTAAAAAAATAGATGAATTAATTTTCAAATATGTTTTTGTATGGATTCCACTTATCATACAATTGAATGTAGTCGTTGTAATTTAGCTTCACGTAGCAGTTGACGTTCCGTTTCTTTGCTCAACGGCACCTTCAAAGATATAGATAAATGTAAAATTCTACCTGATGTGTTTGTCTAAAAACTGTTTGACCTGCTTGATCAACGCTTCTCTACTTTCGGAATTACTCCACTCGGCTCCAGAGAAAAAATCTTCCTTTTTTGCTTCTAACTGAAGCCCGTACTTCGCGAGAACGCAGAATACTCGACCTTGAAACTTGGTAAAGTCCGTTTTTTCGTTAATTTCGTTTAACGCTTCTCGTTTTAGGAACTCTCGAGCTTGTTCATTTGTGAATTGCTTGCTATCCATAGTAATAAGAATTACAACGGTAAGATTTATACCTAAAGAGAGGTAAAATTTTTGGATGTAAATTATTTTTGTTTAAATAGGTGTGTTGTTATCTCTCTTGGAAAGATCAAGATAGTAAAGAGCAGAAAAAATAAATTTTATTTAATTTTAGGGTAATCTCATGGTTTTGCAAACTAAAAAATACCATAACCAAACTCGAAAATGCTGAGGATCGACAAATACAAGGAAAAAATCATCATCTAATAAATCCTTTAATTGTAAATTAGTATCCGAAATAAGTCCTTCGAAATCTCTTGATATATCATTAGATTGATAAACTATAAAAAACTTTGTTTTAATTTTAATCATCATCCTCCCATCTTCGTTTTAATTAAAGCAGTTTTCAATTAAGGCCTTATACTCTTGTAAAATCTGAAGCCAAGATATACTAATGGTATAAGATAAATTAGAAAATCTATTCCTAGTAAACCGGAGTATGCTAGAATGAATGCTCCAACTAGCCATCCTGCAATATATGGAATTTTCCAGATCGACATTTCTTTAATAAGCCTTATCATTCCATATAAGTTATATAAATGATAAATCCAAATGGAATAGTAAGGAATTAATCCTGAACTGACCAAACCGGAAATAACAATTGAAATTATTAATCCGGCAACTAGTTCCAAGAATGGACGTTCTAAACCGGAATCAAAATAATCTGACATAATTATCGAACACTCTTTGAATTTTATAAAACTGGGTTTTTGATAATAGTAATATAAGAAATAGAGTATTTTAATGTTATTAAAGAATCAAACAAGGAAATCTATTTGTTTATAGCCTTTTGTTAGATTTTATCAAAATCAAGAAACTCAAGATGTTTCTTATTATTATATCTAATTTTAATGGTCATCTTAAAACTAAGGATATTTTAACATTTTTTTTTATTGATGAAAAATTCATACAACCCTCAATATAACTTTAAACAGTCTGATCCTGGGTAAAAAGAGCGACTCCTACCTCACCAGTAGCGAAAATGCAATTCTTTTTCAACCAAAAAGATGGAAGGTAAGATAGGAGTCTTATTTTAATTTGAACCTTTAAATTACTACGGGAGGTCCTACGGGGGAGTAATACTTCCAAAGTTCAACCTGAGGAGAGGCTACGGCGGGATTTTCTTCCTTTTTTTGACTAGAATTGTAAAGCTTCGGAGAGTTCACCGACACCACTAAAAGTTCGTTCAAACTTTTAACGAAAAGATAGTATCCTAAATCCTCGTTGGCGTTAAACACCGGCGACGCAGATCCCAGCGTAATTTGGACTAGTTCTCTCTCCTCACCTTTTTCTTTGGTCTCAAAAACACCCAATTTGGACATTATTTTTTTCAGAAGGCCAGCAGATTTAACCAGACTTTTAAACCCACCTTCTCGAAACCGTTCAAAAACTTTCCTCTCGACTTGCTTTTGGATGGCTGACATTCTAATTCCTAACATATCACACAGGTTAGAAACTCGACAGGTATTGTTTCGAGTACAGAGCAGAGTTATCGAGCACACCAGTCCTACTATAACGTCGTCTTTCGTGTTCTTGATGCTCTCGTAAAATTTGCACAAAATTTTCTTAGATTGGTAGAAAAACGGCATGCCCAGGTTAAAGTGTTCTGTAAGCTCGAAGATCCTCCTAACTACGTATTCCTTGCGATTTCTCTCTTGATACTGAGGCCATATGCGGATAATAGAATATTTAAACGCGTTGAAGTCCTTTTTTGAGATGGTAGCAACTTCCAACAACTGCCTCTCTCGAATTGGCTTGTTGTTTCCTTTGCAATAAGCGTAAACTATACACGGAACTAGCATAATAGGGCTTCTATACTTGGTTCCCTTTTCTATGTGGGAGCGAATAAATTTAAAAAGCTCTAGTAAGGGATAGAGGTCTTCCATTGGGAACTTTAAAGCGGTTATAATGCGTTTAATTTCCACAATAGCAGAGTTAACTACCCTTTCCTCGTGTGCAAGGCGAGCGTCTAGCCTATTCATTGCTCCAAATCTAACCGAACTGTTTATTACGGACCTCTCGCTCTTGGTTCCTAGTCGAGTCCTGTTCATAACGGCGTATTGCAAGATGTCTTTGTCGTAAGGTCTATGGTATTCTAATTTTTGGACTTCCAAAACAATTCCACAATTTTGGCACGAGTAGCCCTCGTAAGTCTCTATAATGTCTATTGAACCGCATATATCGCATCGATCCGATGAGTTAAGCCCGGAGTTCACCTCTAACGAGTCAAGTTTAACTAAATCATAAGTTTCCATTTTTTTACCTAAAAATTTTACTTTTCCTAAGTAAAAGAAAAGTACCAGTTTGGTTTTTGAATATATTGGTTTGAGCGTAAAACCTAAAAAATGTTAGAGGGGGGGTTATTTACAGCAAAATTTAGGGCGATCGACTTATGTGTCCTTTAACTCCCTTGTAGGATTGCATAAAAAGGAATCAGATGGAAAACATAGAGTAAGCATTTTTTGTAAAAAATCAATGTTTTGCAATTCTATTAGGAACTGCATTGCATGTCAAATTAAGCAGAAGCTATCTACAACTATAATGCGAAGAAATTAAGGATTTTCTAATAGAAATCTCTCAAAAAAGTTTCTTTATTTCTCTTTGGGCTAATATGTTCAGAGATCTTCTTATTCTCCGGCTGTAATTAACTCTTACAAAATGATAAATTTTTCTTACTTGCGAATATTTTATAATTTTTCTATATAAACCTCTCCCAAATTTATGAAATTATTGCGAAATTAGAAACAGGGGTTAAATATTGATATAATAATATCAAAGTATCTGTTTTAGTAACTGAAAAAGCAAGAGAAATTGACAAATAAAGACACATAAACATAACATGTCTTTTCGAATATCATCTATGGTCATTTTATGAATTTCTTCAAAATCCCCTTTTACAAAATGTTCTTTTCTTTGTTTATCCAGCTCCCACATCATTAATTTTGGTGTTATATTTACTACTTTATTTTCTGGAACGCTTATTTTTGGATATTCAATAATAAAATGAGCATGAGCAATAGAATGTCGAGCATATTTGTGTGGTTCTAAAATATTATAAATATCAAAAACGGTAGTCTGAAAGAGCATACTAAAAAGATCGTTAAATTTGTCAATTATGTTATAAAGATAAATAATGTTAAAAGATCCACCATGATAGAGGACTGATTTGATTAGTTGTGATACGGCATATATCTCTTTTACAAGAACTAAAAAGCTATAACATTTCCTTTGTTCCAACTCTATTAGTTCTTTCTGATGTTTGCGAAAGAGTAGCTGAGATGCAATTTCCATTGATGATGATGTTGGTATAACGCCGTTGGTTGCAGTCGCCCCCATAAATACAAAATTATAGGCCGGAAAATAACTTGGGTCTATATCTTCTTCAATCCGTTTGATAACGTATCTAATGGCATCTACACAATATTGCCTTTTATAGGAAATGGCGATTGCATTAATTAGATGTCGAAATATAGGACGATTCAGATTATCTATATGGTTACTTCCTTTTCCTACTAATCTTAAGATAGTATTTTTTGCCTCATTCCTATCGTCATCCGTAATAGTCTCTTCTTTAATCCTCTTATCTGGAAAATGCAAACATTCTTCAATTAATTTATTGTACATATTAATTTCACACTACATTTTGGATTTAATACTTTAACCTTAAGTTATTTTGGTCTGCTTGAATTCATTATCAAGTGGCAATTTTAGCTTTTTTAATTTATATTCTTGTCTAATAATTGTCTATGATACTCTTCCACCTTCACCTTCGATTCATAATTTAAAATCGTTAAAATTAAAAGGCATTTTAATAACCTTAGAATTATTATTTATAGTTAAAATCCTTTAAAATTTTATCAAATCTAGTCTTAAATAATTCCGAATTCTTTTTCGTGGGATATGGAACCTTTTCTTTATTTAAATTTTGATAACCTCCTGTTTTTAATAAATTATAAAGTATTTCATGTAATTCTTCACCTATAATTATAATATATGTATCTTTGGAGATTTTTTCTCTTATTTTTGGAAGAAAAGATTTTCTTATCCATATATTCATAACATCTTTCCTTCTTTCGTCATAAATTTGCATTGGAAAAACATCTTCTAAATAAAATCCTTGTTTTGCTAGATTTAATAATAATTCTTCTCTTCCTTCAGGTGTTTCAAGTTCAAGTGATCGAGGAAATATAAGTGGAATTAAATGCTTAAACAAAATATCCAATTTTTTAGAATAAGGATTATAAAAATAAACGGTTTCATACTTCTCTTTAGGGGTTAAACCTTCTGTTAAAATTAAATATTTAAGTCTTTCAGGATAATATCTTTTTCTTAACCTTTCATAGAATTTTACTTCGTATTCATAAATTTTTAGAGTATCGATAAGCTCAGATTCCATTCTATTTAGAATTTGATTCTGCTGTTCCTTAATTTTTTGATTTATTTTTTTGGGTTTCAATATATTACTTATAGTACCTTGGATGTCTAAATTATTAATTAGCAGATTCCTTATTGCTATACCCAATAGATTGTTATATTCTGAGATTCTAAATAGTAATTTATTCCTAAATTCTTTTTCTAAGTTTGTATAGTGCTTAATCATAAATTTAAACATATAAAAAAGTCTTTCTTCAATTTCAACTGATTCCTCTAAATATGAATTTGAAATAGCTCTGGGAATTAAATCATAATATAGTAGTATAAATCCCCCAAAAATTTCGTTATTTTTTAACTTGTCATAGAGAATTTCAATATATGTCTCTCTAGTTTCTTTTGGAATACTTTTAAAGTGTCCCAACATATTATACGCTACTAAATAAACTGTTGAATCATCCATTAAATAATTCATCAATTCTTCTCTAAAGTCAAGATTTAACAATTCAAAATTAATAATAAGTAGCTTTACTACATTTTCTGGAGATTGGAATTTTTTGCTCTGATTAACGATTATTCTTAATATTATATCCCTTAAATCCTCTCGAATAGATCTCAGAACAAAAGGAATGTTTTGTGTGCAATATTCAAAAATAAAACTATGAGAAAAAAACCTCTTAATCCAATAAATTATATCCTCTGATTCCATACTATCATTTAATAATGATGTTAATCTATGAAAAAAGTGCATTAAAATTTCAGGATTTATAGATTGATCAAATATTATTTTTGATATCAATCGATTCCTATCTCCTTGTTTAATATCTCTGTACTTGTCTAAAATAAAATTTAAAATAAATGAATAGGATTTTTCTTTTGAATTTTCGATTAATTTATCGCAAAATTTAATAATATTCTTATAAATCAGATCATTATTACTAATTCCAGCAAAAACTGAAATGTATAAAAAAAAATCACCAGTTAAATTATGTCTAAGCTGACTTGGAATATTTAATATTAGATCGTAAGCCTCATCTCCGTGATACATCCACCATTCATTAATTAAGTGTGTTCTTAATGGATAAGGAGTTAAATAAATCTTATACTTTCCAAAAATTAATCCTCTTTGCTTTTGATATTTAATAATTTCTATAAATTCATTCCACTCTATTCTAATATAATCTGCAATCCATTTAGTTTCTTCAGATAAGGATTTCTCAGAACTAAATATATTATTATATGATAAAGGAATTCCTAATTCTATAGATGACTTGAAATTTGCATCAGTTTCCTGTCCGATGAAACCTAAATGACCAAAGAGTGATAAATAAGTAAGTACAATTTTATTTTTTTGAAAATATTGCGTATTAGTATCTATTTCACCACCTATTAATCGATTGACAAATATATTATCCTTAATTTCCTTGATATCTTCTACCATAATATTTGGATATGAATTATAATACTTTATAAGCATAGCTGAAATCTTAGGAAATCCACTGGCAAAATCAAGAATTTTTTCAATGGCGATTGAAGAAATCTCGTTTAATTCATTATTTATCATTCTTTTTAAGACTTCACGCTTTAAGTGATGTATTTGGAAATTTTTACAATCTATTATTGGGGTTTCTTCACTCTCTAAAGCAATCGAAATTATTGTAATTCTTGATTTTTTATTGAAAATTGAATTTATAATCTTATCATGATTTAATTTACTACAATTATCAATCACTATAATAACACTTAAATTTTCATTATTTTTTAAGAAATCATAACCCTCACTGAAAATAAAGCGCTCAGCTTCAATGTACATTACAAGATACTTTAAATCCTCTACGTTTAGTGCCTCATATATTAACCGGGTTTTACCTATTCCGGGCATTCCACTTATTCTAAGACAGTTTGAATTAGAATTCGAATCTCTTAAAAGTTCTCTTATTTCCTTTATATTTTTTTTTCTTTCTTCGTCTAGATAATATTCTACAGGAAAATCAATGTCTTTATTTTGGCTCCAAGAATCAAAATTCTTATAAGGCATTAAATCTGGCCTTAAATAAATTGTAAGAGAAGGAAACCTTCTACAAAACCCTAAAATTTGAGTTATTGTATAAACTCTGATCTTAGGATTATTATATCCTTTCTTTCTCAATTCTTCAATTATTCTTGGCTGTAATGATTTATTATAATAGTTTGCTCTTTTTGTTTTGTAAGTAAGTTCTGAAAATAAAACTTGAACATAAGTGCCCTCTTTATCTAGAATGTCTCTGATTCCTGACTTTATTTGCCCACCTCTTCTATCATTCTTGTATAATTCGTTAATTGATTTTGTAGAAGAAAACTTTCCAGATTTTATTTGAAATCCCGTAGTTCCAATAGGAATAAGCTCGTCTGAGTTAGGATTAGCATTTTCTATGTAGGCATCGATCCCCCCATCAGGAGAATAAATATTTAGAGGAACTTCTATAAGATTCGATCTTATTCCAACTCGTTCTGCTTCAAGCCAGATTAATCTACGAAAAAATTCAACAACTTTTCCCGCATTAAGTTCTTTTAAGTCTTGATCTTTTAATTCAAATGGAAGCATAATTTATCAATATATATAATTAAATTTTTGAAATTAAGATATTTATTAATTTGCTATTATACTTCAATATCCTCGGATTGAGTTTTATTCTGAGCTAATTTATCTATTATGATACCAAGAATATATGATTTAGTTTGTATATCAAATCTATTCTCAAACTGCTAGATTTTTTTGATTTCATTTATTATTTGTCCTTTTCTACCAATTCTTTCATAATCAATACGGTCTAAGTTGTAAAGATAAGCAATGTTCCTAATTTTTATTTCTGAATTAATCTTTAGTAGCTTCTATTAAAAAAAGGTATAAACTATACATTCAGACTTTTATTATATTCTTCAAATATGATATATGTAAAAAGCTAAACCCTTATTTTCATTAACTCTAAAGGCTTAATATCATTTCCACACCTACTTCTCTACGAGAGAGCACCACGGGGGAGAGAGACAAGAAAGTGAAAGAAATGTTAGGAAAAATTTTGGAAAAAGCATAAATTCCTGATGTGTTTATTATAGAGTAAGATAAAAATTATAATTGAAATCATCCTCATTGATGAATTTAATTAAATAAATAAAGTGTTAACAATATGGAAGATTCAGGTATAAGAACCAAAATTTTAAACTATTTTAATGATTTTTCAGAAGAAATAAGAAAAGAAATTGGTGAGAATAATCCTTTCAAAGAAACATATGAGAAATTAATCCCTGATTTTAAGGAATTTAAATATAATAAAGGAGGCATTTCTTACCAAATGGGTTCTAAAATAGTAAAAAGAGAGAAGATAGATTTTATTAAGATTTATTTTTTCTTTAAAAAATTTAACGAAAATAATGATAAATTTGAAGAGATCTTAGATAATTTAAATAAGAAATATGGAATAGAAAGACAATTCTTAAATCGTCTTTTTGAAAATCTTATGTATTCCTTGATCGAAGAATTATTAGAAGCTAAAGCAGATGAAAAGCTTGTTGAAAAAATTCAAATCCTATTTAATGATTTGGAATTAAAACCATCTAAATGTTATGGAAAAGCATGGATAGACGGTATTTGGCTTTCCCAAGAGGAGTATTTATTAGAAGAAAATATAAAAATCCGTAGGATAACTCCAGAAGATATGGAATATGTTCAACGACCAGATTATTATGGAAGTATTACGCCTTTACATAAATTTATGGAACCTACTACAATTCTTGAAGTAAATCTCGTACCAAATATATCAAAAGAGAGTATTATCAAAACAGATGATAAATATTTCTACTTTAAAGGATTAATGGAGAGAGAATTAATGATAGAACTTGATTATATCTCTTTAGCATTAAAGCTCTATAGGTTAGGTTCTGTTTTTATTCATAAAGTTGAGCGAACTTCAGGCTCGTTGATTCAAAGAGGTAAAACAATTTCAGGTGATTTTCAAAGGATTGCGAAGCGAGTCATATATGGAATTAAAGAATGTGATATTCCTAAAATAACCAATATCTTAGCATTGATCAAAGAAAAGAAAGACTATTTGTTTGTTCCAAAAAAAAATTTAGAACCATTTATCATAGCACTTCAGCGATTTAATAATGCCTTTTTAAATGCTGAAAGTAATGAAAGTTCAATTATGTTCGTGATTTCATGTTTAGAAGCATTATTTTTAGAGGGTGGAGGATCATCTGGAATATCTCGTAGATTAAAACAAAGAATTTCTATTTTACTCAAATTATTTGGATTTAATCCTCTTGGAATCAGTAAAATTATAAGAGATGCTTATGACATCAGAAGTAAATATAGTCATGGTTCAAGAGTGGGCTCTAATAAAGAGAAGATTAAAGACGTAGATGAACTCAAAATCAAAGTTATGGAGTGTGCCCGTATTTCATTATTAATCTATCTACAATTAGTTGGAAATATCCGTAGAGAGGATCTTTTGATTTTAATCGATAACTCATTATTAGATGATGTTTCTTATAATAAACTTAATAAGCTCGTAAAAGATAATTGTAGGATTGAAATACCAATACGTACTAATCAAATTCAGCAAATTTAATCTATATTCTTGATTTTTCACTAAAATTTCATCGAAATCGGACCTTGAATTTACCTTTCTAAACACTAGTGAAAAAAAAAGGAAAAAATAAATTGTAAATGTGATTAAGATTACATTTCTTAGCTTGTGCTATCCAATCCTTAATATCTTCTAATTTTGAAAGTTTTCTTATCACATTTGGTTGTTTCTTATCAAATTCATATATTATTACACTTATTTTTTGAACACTTCGACTATATAATATATATTGGAATAATAATTTGGAGAAATTTGGAGAAATCAATATAAATCCTCTTCAGAACTTCTCCCACTCGCTCCGATTTAAACAGACCCATGTTGGTTAAGAGTTTTTAGAACTTAATAATAGACTTTTTAAGTCTTGTGAGGAAATCATCAATATGGAAAGAGTAATTGCAGCGGGAGAGACAAAAAAAGTTGAATTTAAGGAGACTTTTAGATATGATATTAAAACGAATCAAAAAAATAATTCATTGAAAAACGAGGTATCCCGTGCAGTTTGTGCGTTGATAAATGTAGATGGTGGAGTTGTTTTG
>SDBS01007951.1_pt1 | contig 10280 bp, 10 predicted proteins | sample 2277091 | NCBI WGS metagenome assembly SDBS01 (sample SAMN10404972, study PRJNA504765) | marine sediment metagenome | isolation source: marine sediment core GS10_PC15, 163 cmbsf | place: Arctic Ocean: Southern Knipovich Ridge | collected 2010 | reverse complement strand
TATCCCCAGCGTCAGAGGGACGATAACGCTCGCTACCCCGAGGTTGAAGAATCCGAGGCGCACATCGCCGAGGAGCCTGAACTGCTCCACGAAATACTTCCAGAAGTGCTGCAGCTGGAAGGCAAACGAGGCCTTCCTCGCGAAGACGTTTATCGGGGGATACTGCTCCCTGCGCAGATGAGCGTACATAGCGTCCCAGTTCTGCGGATCGACCATGTCTATCGCGGGGTCGTGGAACGAACGGATGAACATGAACAGGTGGACAGAGATCCCGAGCAGAAAGAGCAGCGACGCGGTCAGCGCGAACTTGCCCTGCGATATCGATGTCCATATCAGCAGTACGCCGAATATCGCGAAGCCGACCAGTGTCAGAGTCGTGTTGCGGTGAAGCGTCATATCGGCCAGAATGACCGCCATCCCGAATGTGATCACGAGAAGCTCGAAATTGCTGAAAGATTTCTTCTTTACCATCAGGATCAGGAGGAATATCCCGCCGTAGACCAGGATCGTACCGAGATGAAACCCTATGCCGAGAGAGAGAAGGTAGATGATGAGAAGGATCAGTCCGCGTGAGCGCCCGTCATCGGAAGTGCCGCCTCCCGCCGCGCCGCCTTCAGAATGGGCCCTGAGCCATTTCAGCGCGAGATATGTGCACAGGCCCATCACGAAGGCGCTGAGAGCATAGACCTCGGCCTCGGTCGCGTCGGTCCAGTAAGTATCGCTGAACATCAGGAAGAGCGAGCCCACGAGCCCGCCTGTATGAGCGGCGATCCGCCCGGCAGTCGTCCTGGCCTCTCCGAACATGAACCGTACGACCTCGGAGATGATCAGGTAGACCATCATGACGCCGAGTGCGGCGGTGAAGGCCGAGAGGAGATTTACCCTCTGCGCCACCGAGAGGGCCAGTGGAAGCATCGCGAAGACACGGCCTACCAGGACGTACATCGGCGTTCCGGGAGAATGGGGTATTCCGAGGATATGGGAGACGGCGATGAACTCGCCCGCGTCCCAGAATGATACGGACGCCGCCATCGTCATGACATATACGATAAGACTCGCAAGAAACACCGCGGCGGCTGTCAGATTCGTTATGGTCCTGTCGGACATTCTCCCTGCCTTTCTTCTCTTGAGGCTTCCGTATTTATACTCCGGAATCCGTGTCTTTATCCATCGAAATCGACCCTGTGATCTGACGCTTGAGGAACAGGACCCCGCCGATCAGGCTGACTCCCACCATAACGATGTATGTGAGAAACTCCATCAGAAAAGCCTCTTCCTCGAGGAGGCCTATCCTCGTGAAGAGCAGTATGCCGGCCCCTTCCCTGAGGCCGAGCCCGTTGATCGATATCGGAAGCATCATTATCAGGCCGAGCAGCGGGACGAAAACGAAGAAGTACAGCATGTCGCGGGCCTCGGGACGGATTCCCAGCGCGATCGCCACGGCCAGGTGGGTCGAGATCCTCAATATCTGTATCGTCAGTGTAAGGGTTATCACTTTCCCGAGCAGCGCCGGAAAACTGCGGAAGGAACCGAGATGACTGAGGACCAGTTCGAGCCGTTCCCCTATCCCCCACAGCCTGATCCGGGAAAGAGTCCTCCTGACAGGCGTTGAGATCCTCCTGCTCAGCGTCAGGGCGAGGACGGGAACGATGCACCCGGCAAACACGAGGGCGTACAGTCCCAGGTCGGCCGATCCGCCGGTGAAGAAGAGAATGAGCGAGACAGCCAGAGCGAGCAGGCACAGGCCCGTTATCCCGATCACCCTGTCGAGGAGCGTTATCGCGAATACCTTGTGGGGATCATAGCCGGTCCTGACCACGTCATATATCTTGAACGCGTCGCCACCGACGTTGGAAGGCAGAAGGTTGTTGAAGAAGAGTCCCGTGAAATAGAGGCTGAATGTCCTCAGGACGGACATCTTCACCCCGCCTGCAGAAAGGAGAATGTGCCACTGCAGCGCGCCGAGCAGGCTGCTGACTAAAAATATCGCCACTGCGACAGCCATCCATACCGGGTCGATATCCGCCAGGTGCTCGAACAGCCTTCCCGGAGATATACGGTGGAGCAGGATCGCGATCAGCCCGACGCTGACCGTTATCTTGAGCAGCTGCCATCCCGCGCGTTTCTTATCCACTCCCGCTCCCCTCATCACCGCTGCCGATGACTGAGAGCAGGACCTGCTCTGTCTCGCGCGCGCATCTCTCCCATGTAAACTCTCCCGTCCTCTCGATCGCCGCCGCGCTCATCGTATTCCACAGTTCCCTGCCGGTGAGCAGCTTGACGGCATTCTCGCCGAAGGCAATGGCATCGCCGTAGGGTACGAGAAAACCGGTGACCCCGTCGACTACCGAATCCTTCAGCCCGGGACGGTCGCTCGCGACGACCGGGACACCGCAGGCATTCGCCTCGACGACAGTCAGGCCCCAGCCCTCCTTGGGGCTCGGATTGAAGAGCAGGTGGGCCCTGTTGAGCATCTCGACGAGATCGTCCCCGCTGAGATATCCGGTGAATTCGATCGCATCCCCCATGCCGAGTCCGCCGGCGTATTTCTCGAGCTCGGAACGCCACGGCCCGTCGCCGACTATGACGAGTCTCGCTTCGGGAACCTTCTTTCTCACAGTCTCCATCGCCTTCATGGCGATCTCGATACTCTTGTACTTTCTCAACCGCCCGAGGTGGACAATCGTCGGCCGCTCGTAACGCTCGAGACCGAGATCGCGGTACCTGCCGTGATCAAGGCCGCAGAGAATGACGTCGATACGTTCCGCGGGAATGCCCCGGGCGACGAGATCATCGCGCGTGCTGGGGCTTATGACCATAAACCTGTTGCTCCTGAATACAGACGGTATCAGCTTCTCGGCCGTCACTACATAGCTCCCGATCATCCAGTTGGCCTCACGGAATACAGTCGTGCCGAACAGGTGCGGAATGACAGGGACGACGGGTACCTTCGTGTAACGGGGCATGAAAAATGGGAGCTTGTTGATGTCCTCGATGACGACGTCGTAACTCTCCTTCTTCATGTGCCGCTTCGCGAAGAGTGGCAGCGTGAAGTTGGCGTCGAACCAGTGTCCGTGACGCAGGATACGCACTCCGTCGATCTCGTCCACGGCGGAGCAGCCGGGAAAACACGAGGAGATCTGGGTCGTATCGTGACCCCATCGGGCGAGGTGAGTAAGTATCTCGTGCAGATGTATCTCGGCACCTCCCGCCTCGGGATGATGCATGTCTCTCCAGTTCAGAGCGAGGATCATCATCGCGGCCGCGTCAGTCCTTTCTCGCTATCGTTCCGATGACCACCGTCGTGTAGAGCACGGGCCTCAGCGAAAGAAGTTCAGCGCGAAGGCCGGCGAACGCCTTCCGCGTCGATGTGAATATGCGCGGATACATCGGGAGCTTCGCTCCCGTGCCCTTTCTCAGTATCCTGTACCAGATCGGCGGGTTGAGCCATTCGCCGTATGTTCCGACGACGGTGAACGCCTGCTCGCGAAGCATCTTCTCCAGTTCGCGCGGGGAGAACTCGGTCTCCCAGCCGGCGAACCATTTCCCCGCCGCGATCATCGCGTGCTTCAGCACGGTGTAGTAGTGCCATCTCTGCGGGACGTCGACGAGTATGTGTCCTCCGGGTTTCAGGACCCTGCGATGCTCGGCCAGCATATCCCCGGGATTGCGGAAATGCTCGAGCAGGCCCTGGTGAAAGACGAGGTCGAATGTCCCGTCCGGGAAAGGCAGCGAGAAGGCGTCGCCGCAGCAGAGATCGACATCGGCCCCGTCGGGGACCTGGCTCCTGACCATCCCGAGGCTCGGCATGCTGTAGTCGAGCGACACGACCGATGCCCCCTGCGAGGCCATGAAGATACCGTCCCTCCCGGTGCCTGCGCCGACCTCGAGGACCCTCAGCCCTGAAAGCGGCCTCACGGTCATATAGTGCCTGCTGACGCGGCCCTCGTTGTCATAGATCCCGACCACATCGCCCGATACGTTCCAGAAATCGTCCCAGTGCTTTTTCTCCGATATCTTCATCATACCTGTCTCTAATTATTCGTCTTACGTGTTCCAACCCGTTAACGGCCCTCGAACAGGCGTTCGGCGAACCTCCCGGGCAGCCCCGCGTCTGTTATATCCTTCGCCTCGGCTTCTATATCGTACTCGAGCCGGTGAAGCGTGACCGTCCGCTCATCCGAGTCAAATATCATAAAGGACGCGCGGTTATCGCCGTCCCTCGGCTGCCCGACACTGCCGGGATTAATTATATAGCGGTCTGAAGGGTCCAGGGCAAAGGGTCTCCCCGGCTCGAGACTCTTCGGGCCGCCTGTATTAGTATACACCATAGGGATATGCGTGTGCCCTACAAAACAGAGTAAAAAATCATACGCCATGAATACTTCTTCAGCGTCGTAAATCGAGAATATATAGGAAAATTCCTCGGGATGCAGGGGCGATCCGTGGGCGGCAAGGAACTCGTCGCACTCGACGGTCATATCGAACTTCCTGACGAGGGGGCCGTTGTACTTCCCGTTCAGGAGTTCGATTGTCCAGTCGATAGCGGTGAACGCGTCCGAGTTGAAGTTATCCTTCTCGCTCAGATCCAGAACGGCCCAGTCATGGTTCCCCATGATCATGCTCGATCGTGGCAGGGCGAGCAGCCTGTCGAGGCACGCGTCCGGGTGGGCGCCGTACCCCACGGCGTCTCCGAGGAAGAGCAGCCTGCACGGGGAGAAGTCCCTGTAGGCGGCCAGCACCGCGTCCAGAGCCCTCAGGTTCCCGTGCACATCGGAACAGATGAACAGTTTCACCCGCCGCGCACCTCCCTCGACAGTCTGTCGAGGATCCCGTTCACGAACGATCCGGCCTTTTCCGAGCTGAACTTGTGGGCTATCTCTATAGCCTCGTCGATTATCACCCCCGTGGGCACTTCGGAACACTCGAGAAGCTCGTAGAGGGCGATCTCCATGATGATCCTGTCGACCACCGCTACACGCTTCAGTTTCCAGTTTTCCAGGTTGGACGAGATCATGCCATCGAGCCGTTCGCGCGAATCCGAGACCCCGCTCACGAGCCTGCCGGCATACTCCGACGCCTCCTCGGACGGCCCCCTGCGCTTGACCGAATCCGCCAGGGCATCCTCCCATTCCGCTTCGCCGATCTCGGCCGCATACAGGGTCTGAAGAGCGATCTCCCGTGCCTTTCTGCGTCTGCTCATCAGTCTCCGATCTCTTTCCAGAGACTGACCATCTCGATGGCGGACATGGCCGCCTGCCAGCCCTTGTTCCCGGCCTTGCTTCCGGCGCGCTCCAGCGCCTGCTCCTGCGTGTCGGCAGTTATTATACCGAAGGAGACCGGCTTGCCCGTGCCGACGCCGATCGAGGATATATCCTTGACTACCTGGCTTGCCAGTACGTCGAAGTGAGGCGTGTCGCCCCTGATAAGAGCCCCTACGCAAATCACCGCGTCGACCCCGGTTCCGGCCGCCTTACTGACCGCCTGCGGGATCTCGAAAGAGCCCGGCACCCGGTACAGCGTGATATCGCCGTCTGTGACACCGTGGCGCACGAGACAGTCGAGGGCGCCCCCGATGAGGCTTTCGGTCACCAGTTCGTTGAACCTGCCCGCCACGACGGCGAACTTCATACCTGTACCTATGAGTTTCCCTGCCTTTTCAACAGCCATCCTTCTCTCCTTTCGCGGTGGATTCGCATTTACAGTCGCAGCTCTTACTGTCATCTTCCCGGACCTCTTCGCGCAGCTCTCCGAAGAGATGTCCGAGCTTGTCCCTCTTCGTCGAAAGATACCTTACATTCTTCAGGTTAGGCGCGATCTCGATCGGCAGCCTCTCGACGACCTCGAGTCCGTAAGCACTCAGGCCGATTATTTTTCTCGGATTGTTGGTCAACAGCCTGATCTTGTGAAGGCCGATATCGGCGAGTATCTGGGCCCCTATCCCGTAGTCGCGAAGGTCGGCGGGAAACCCGAGCTCCTCGTTCGCCTCGACGGTGTCCCTTCCCTTGTCCTGGAGGGCGTACGCCCTGACCTTGTTTACGAGCCCTATCCCGCGCCCCTCCTGCTGGATGTAGAGGAAGACTCCCGAGCCTTCCTCGCATATCTGCTCGAGGGCGCTGGAGAGCTGGTCGCCGCAATCGCACCTGCGCGATCCGAAGACGTCGCCGGTGAGGCACTGGGAGTGCACCCGCACCAGCGCGGCCTCATCCTTCCAGGGCTCCCCCTTTATCAGAGCGACGCTCTCCGAGCCGTCGACCGTTCCCTCGTAGGCAATCAGGCGAAAATCACCGTACCTCGTCGGAAGGTCGGCTTCCGCCTCGCGCCTGACGAGCTTTTCCTTCCTGCGCCTGTATTCGATCAGGTCGTATACCGTTATCATCTTCAGATCCCACTGCCTGGCGAAAGCGGTGAGCTCCGGCCCCCTGGCCATCGTGCCGTCCTCGGCGAGGATCTCACAGAGAACGCCGGCCGGCTCGAGTCCGGCCATCCTCGAAAGGTCGACCGCCGCCTCGGTATGGCCGGCCCTCCTCAGTACGCCTCCACGGGCGGCCCGCAGGGGAAAGATATGTCCGGGGCGGGCGAGGTCGTCAGGTTTTGTCCGTTCGTCGACGAGCGCTCGTATCGTTGTCGCCCTGTCAAAGGCCGATATCCCCGTCGTTGTGCCGTGCACTGCGTCGACGGAGATCGTAAAGGGCGTGCTCATCTTGGCGGTATTTTCCTGGACCATCATCCCGAGCAGGAGCCGATCGAGCCTCTCCCCCGTCAGGGCGACGCAGATCAGTCCCCTCGCGTGTCTCGCGATGAAATTGACCGCTTCGGCGTCGACCTTCCCGGCGGCCATGATTATGTCGCCCTCGTTCTCGCGGGTCTCATCGTCGATGACGATGATCATCTTCCCCGCCTTGATGTCCGCGAGTGCTTCTTCTACCGTGCTGATATCCTTGACCACTTCACACCTCTCGTGATGTCCGGAACTTCTCAACGTACTTGGCCAGAATGTCCACTTCTATGTTGACCCTGCTGCCCGGTCTGACCTTCCCGAGGGTCGTCGTCTCAAATGTATGCGGAATGATAAATACCCTGAACCTGCTTCCTGACGGATCGGGCCCTATTGTCAGGCTGATCCCGTCAACAGCTATCGATCCTTTGGAAACCAGATACCTTCCCAGTTCGCGGCCCGCCTCGATCTCGATCCCGAGCGGATCCCGGATGACCCTGGTGACCCTCCCGACGCCGTCGACATGGCCGTTGACTATGTGGCCGCCCAGCCTCGCGTTCGCCTCGAGTGCCCGCTCCAGATTGACTGCCGATCCCGCTCTGAGCCGTCCGAGGTTCGTCACGCGCAGGGTCTCCGGAAGGACGTCGCATGAGAAAACGCCGCCGTCGAGCTCAGCCACAGTCTGGCACGCTCCGTTGACCGAGACGCTCTCCCCGATCTCGAGTCCCTCGAGAGAAGAGGCAATCGTGAGCCTTCCGCCCCGCGAGGACCGGCGCGTTGATACTACTTTGCCGATAGTCTCAATCAGCCCGGTAAACATCGCCGCCCTCCCTCGTGACCGCATCAAGATATCCTGTTATCCGGGCCCTGTCGTATACCGTCATGACGTCTCCGCCGATGACCTCGACATATGAGAGGCTGAGATCCCCGATCGCCGGCGGCACCTCATCCCCGTACCATCCCGTTTCGCCGGCGCCGGCTATCTGAGGCGAATGAAAAAGGACGAGCCGGTCGGGGATGCCGGCCCTCATCATCGATGTCGCTATACGCGCTCCTCCCTCGACGAGTACCGATGTGATCCCCCTTCTCGAGAGATCGCTGCGCCACGCGTCGAGATCGAGTCCTCCGTCACCGTACGGCAGCCTGGCGATCTCCGCTCCAGCTTCCTCGAGCTCACCGATCCTCGCGGCGTCGGCCTCTTCGGAACAGTAGAGTATCACCTTCTCCCCGTTCTCGAGCCAGGGATGACCCGAGGGGAAGGCCAGGCCGGAATCAAATACCATCCTGACCGGGGGATCGAGCGGCCGCTCGTATAGGCGCCTGTCGAGAGAGGGATCATCCGAGCGCAACGTACCCGATCCTACCGCTATCGCCTCGAGCTTCGCCCTCAGCCCGTGAACGCATTCGAGCGAACCGGAGCATGTGATGTACTTCTCGCCCGGGAGCGTTATCCTTCCGTCGAGAGTGACGGCGAGCTTGAGCAGGATAAACGTGTTGCCTGAAAATGAACGATGGACGTACGGAAGGTTGAGCTCGAGCGCCTCGCGGGCCATTACACCGGCCACTACCTCGATGCCGTTTTCCCTGAGCCGGCTCGCTCCCTTCCCGCGGACGCGTTCGTCCGGATCGAATATTCCGAAGATGACGCGCGCGATCCCCGCTTCGACGATAGCGTCGGTGCAGGGCGGCGTCCTGCCGTGATGACAGCAGGGCTCGAGGTTGAGATACAGATCGGCGCCTTCTGCCCTCTCACCCGCCGAGGCGATCGCTTCGATCTCAGCGTGCGGTTTCCCGGCGCCGGCGTGAAATCCCTCTCCGGCGATCGTGCCGCCTGAGACGATAACAGCTCCGACGAGCGGATTGGGAAAGGTAAGCCCGGTGCCATGGGCGGCGAGATCGAGTGCCTTCTCCATATACTGACGGTCGTCGTTCATAGCTCGAACGCGCCTTCCGGTCGAATATGCTTTCGGGGAACAAGGGGCGCGGGGACACGCACGGCGCGTACCCGCAGAGGGTTCGTATCGTAAACCACCTTCTCCCATCCAGACTGTAACTGTCGGCACCGGAATCTCACCGGATCGGTGGACCTTGCGGCCCATTCGCGGGCTTTTACCGCCGGTGGGGAATTACACCCCGCCCCGAAGGTTGTCATTTCCTACAAATCTACACGAGTTGCAGCTCTGTGTCAAGAGCCTGGCGGAGAGCCCTCAATCTCCTATGAGGGCCGAGACGAATTCGGAATGGTCGAACGGTTCGAGGTCCTCGGCGCTCTCCCCGACACCGACGAACAGCACCGGGATGCCGAGTTTCTGCTGGATAGGGATGATGGCGCCTCCCTTGGCCGTGCTGTCGAGCTTGGTCAGGATTATGCCCGTCACAGGCAGTTTCTCGGTAAAGGCCTCGGCCTGACGCAGGGAATTCTGCCCCGAGTTCGCGTCGAGGATCAGCCATGCCTCGAGGGCTATCCCCTCCATCCGGTCCCGAAGGACCCTGAATATCTTGCCCAGCTCCTCCATCAGGTTGACCTTCGTGTGCATCCGCCCCGCCGTATCGACGATCACGATGTCGACTCCCTTTGCCTGCGCCGACTGGACCGCGTCGAACGCGACAAGTTAAGAGTGTGGGTGTATGGCTCGAGCAACCATGTTGAAGAGACGAACAGAACAATCCACGCGTGGGCCCTCGACGCTTACAGCAAGGGGGCAACCGGTGTGCTTCCATGGCAGACCATCGACCGTGATGGTTCGGCTCTGAAAACCGCCGACCAGTTGGGGCTCTTCATTTTCGAGAAGAAGCCGGGCGAGACGCACCGGACGGTGCACCACTCGATGCGGCTGAAAGCATACAGGCGCGCGCAGCAGGACATCGAGTACCTCGAACTGCTGCGAAAGCGACGGAAACTCACGCGGGGAGAACTCGCCCGGTTCATCAGGCAGTACGTTAACCTCGAGGGGTCCGTTGTGAAGCGATACGGTGCAGATGCAGGAACTGCAAGCTACGAGAAACTGTCGCCCGATGGGTTCACCAGGCTGCGGGAAGCGGCGGCGGCCTTTATCGAAAAGTCGACGGGCGAAGGGGACATGCCAAAATAGTGCTTGCACACACGATTCACGACGGTTAGTATTGTCACGCAGTTTGTGGACCCATGCAGGCGCATTCCAAGGGATCACCATCGGATGACGACTTCGCAGTTATCAGCCAAGGCTCAGATGCCCAAGTGGCGGCGGGCCCAGAATCGAATGGGTTACATCTACATTCTGCCGGCCGTCCTGCTGTTCGGGCTGATGGTGGCCTACCCGATTGTTCGGTCGTTCTACCTCTCCTTCTTCGATTTCTCGCTTCTCGACGGCACCCCACCGGAGTTCGTCGGCTTCGGCAACTACGTGAAGATGGTTCAGAGCACACCGAATGCGGCTCCGTTCTGGAACACCCTCTACTTCGCCGCGATTTTCGTGCCGCCTTACGTCATGCTTTCCCTAATGATTGCGGTGATGCTGAACGCCGTCAAGAAAGGGTCGGTCTTCCTGCGGACGATGATCTTCACGCCCGTGGTTGTCAGTCT
>SDBS01007950.1_pt1 | contig 10280 bp, 8 predicted proteins | sample 2277091 | NCBI WGS metagenome assembly SDBS01 (sample SAMN10404972, study PRJNA504765) | marine sediment metagenome | isolation source: marine sediment core GS10_PC15, 163 cmbsf | place: Arctic Ocean: Southern Knipovich Ridge | collected 2010 | reverse complement strand
GCATATAGGGGCCCCACTTCATGGTCTGCCCGTTGGCTTCGAGGTGCCGGCGCAGAACGCCCTGGCGGAGGAGGCGCACGCGGAACTCATCGTCCTGATGTGTGACGGGCTGCATTATGTCGTCGGCGGCCTCGTACAAGGAGGTGACGCGCCCCACCAAGCCGTTGAGGCGCTGCCAGCGGGTGAGGGCTTCGAGGCGCATGTCCTGGGGTAGTAGCTCGGCCAGCCTGCGTTTGACCTGAACGAAGCGCACCGGGTTATCGTCGCGGTCGGCCGGGTTCTCGCAGCGTTCCAGGATGGTGACGACGGTGTTCACAGCGGCGGCCTCAAACCAGGGTTCGCAGCGACTCTCCAGGATGGCGACGATCTTGAAGTGATTCAAGAAGAGGCGCTGCAAGGCGTAACCGTAGTTGACGTCGAGCCAGGCGTTGGAGGTGACGATGCCCATGCGTCCGCCCGGCTTGAGGAAGCGAGCGGCGTGGAAAAAGAGATAGACGTAGAGATCGGCGTAGGTGGAGATGTCTGGCTGGGCGTGCGGGATGAAGGAGGTGAGATCGTGGCCACCGCGGCGCTGGTGCTGGAAGTCGGCCTGTAGGCGCCGGTCGGTGATGATGAAGAGGTCGGGGGCCAGGACGAACCAGTCATCAGCGATGACGCGGCGGATGGTCTCCAGATAGCCGGCCTGCTGGCGCTCGATCTGGCTGTTGCTGATGTAAGGGAAGTTGCCCACAACGGCGTCGAAGGAGGGGACCGGCTCGGCGACAAAACCCACACGTTCGCCCTCCGCCTTGAGGGGCGGGAACTGGCACTCCTGGCCCGGCCGGAGATCGAAGAAGTCCTGGCACAGGAGGCGTGGGAAATTGGCGGCCTGATCCAGGCGCAGGCCAAAGAGATTGATAGTGGCGAGCTCGGCCGGGAAGGGGGCAATATCTACGCCCCACAGCTGGCCCAGGAGACGCGTGTGCTGCTGAACACCCATCCAGTAGAGACGGTCATAGGCGCGAATGAGAAACGTGCCGGTGCCGGCAGTAGGGTCGAGCACCATGTCGTCCGGCTCACGGATACAGAAGGCGCAAATGATGTCGGCAAGCGGTTCGGGGGTGAAGAACTGGCCGAGGCCGTGCCGGTCCGCGCGCGGGATGAGCTGCTCGAAGACCTGACCGACGACATCCTGTGGCAGGTTAGCGAAGTCGCGGGTATTCAGATCGGCCATCAGATGTGCCAGCTCAGTGGCAGCCGCGGCGGGGTAGGGAAGCTGGTCGATCAGTGCCTCGGCGAAGACGGCCTGGTAGTCTACCTTGAGCGCTTCGGCGAACGCAGCACGCAGCCGGGGCATCACATACGAACTATCCACGCCGGTGAGGTTGAGCTCGGGCAGGCTGCGGAATGAACGGCGCAGGCTCTGGTAGAAGATGACCTTGCCCAGCAAGCGATAGATGGCCTGGCGGGTGACGGCTTCGAGGAAATCATCGCTTCGGGCGTCGGCGGGGATGCCCTGGCTAGATGGCCCAGGACTCCAATTGGTGCGCAAACTGGGGTTTGTAGCGCAGTTCGACCGCCAAAGCGTCCTTGAGATGTGGCTTGAGGACTTCGACGGCGCGCAGGAGGCGCTGGACGAAGAAGGTAGCGTCCGGGACGACGAGGTCCAGGCGGCCCTCCGTGTGCAGAGTGAGGAGGTCGCGCATGATCTCCTCGATGCGGCGCTGCACTTGGAGACGCATGGGGTGGGATAGGGAATCGGCCTGTGGCGCTATGTCGAGCAGGGTGGCATAGCGGCGCAGCGGCTCGAGCGAGACGGCAGGTGTGCCTAGTTTGGGCGTCGGTCGCAGGGCGGCGTCGCGCAGGTTGAAGACGGCCATGTAAGGGGCACGCTGAGCGCGTGCCTTGAGCGACAGGAATTCCAGGACAGGGGCTGCATCCACGGCAACATCGGGCTTGGTCAGGCCGACTACGGCCAGCGGGATATGCCTGGAACCGACAACGGCCCCAAGCAGCGGATGAGGATGGCCAGGGATTTGTGGCACTGCGAAGGTGTCAAGGACAGCCAATGGTTCTTGGCTGAAGGCTGCTTCCAGCAGGCTGAGGGCATCCGTCAAGAAGTGATAGGGTCGGGAAGTTTCCATCATATTCTCATATTGGGCACCGCCTTCATCGCCCGCCAGCCAGGGTGTACAGGCCCGGAGCCACTTTGCAGAAGCGCTGGGGTGAAGCGTGGAGGACCCGCACGATGTAGCGGTCGGAGGCGGCCAGGTGGGGATGGCGTTCCCGTATCATCTGGGCGAGCACGGTATAGTTCAGGGGACGACCGTGAGCGCTCAGTTCTTGCTGCAAAGCGTCCTCAATCTGGGGTCGCTGACGCTGGAAGCGGCTGGCGGCGGCCCAGGGCTCGATAATGTCCCAGATGTGCTGCCGCAAGTAGCGGGAGCGTCGTAGCGGGCAATCGTCCTCATCAAAAAAATAACAGTGGGAACAGTCGAATTGATCTTGTTCCAAGCAAGTGGGATAGCTGAGGCCGGTGAACGGCACGTGGTGGTAGTAGTAAACATGTCGGCGCTCTTGCTCGATGATGTCGTACTCGAGATCGTCCGGATAATCCAGATCGTCGAGATCGTCCGGATCCTGGCCGGGCCAATTGTGACCCTGCCACCGTGGCGGGTCGAATGCCATGCTTAAGTGCCTCCATGCGACCGGGGTGCTGCGGTTCGTTCGGTTTCAATCCGGATGTTGCGCAACACACGGTGACGCTGGCTCAGGACTCAGGTGCGTCCGTATCCAGGGCACCGAGTTCAGGCGATGAGAGATAAACACCAGCATCCTCGGCCGCGATCTCACCGTCCGGACCGTGGTCGAGTACATATTCCCTCAACACGTGATCGAAGTACAACATCAGCCGGCGCGGAGTCAAGGCCTTGTGATCGCTGATGAAGCGAACAATCTTCTCCGCTGCTGGTGCCGAGAAAGGCGACAGGGGATTGGAGGCTGGCGTGCAGCGAAATTGAGAAAACAGGTCGGCGACAAATTCGATGGCCTCGGCCGAGGTAAGTCTATCGAGCGCGACGGTTTGCGGCGACGCCCGGCTAATCAGCTCGGGAGTGAGCATAAATGTGAGATTGTCCTGGCGACCGAAAGAGAAAGTCAGCAGTAGACCAAGCCCGTGGGGATTCGCATTGAAGTAGGTGTGTAAGCCCACGTTGACCTGTTGCCTGGCCCGGGCAGGCAGCTCGCCGACGCGCTGGAACTCATCCACCATGACGAGAGCTTTCGCGTGCCTGCCGGCGCCCGAGGTCAGGAGTCTCGTCAGGATGGTCAAAGCGGCGACGGCGTCTTCAGGGGAGCGAATATTCCGCGTGACGTCGAGGATGGCGAGGTCCCTTTGGCGAATGCGCTGGGCAGTGAGCCATTGCCTGGCGAGGTTGGCCTTCCGTGCGTCCTGGCTGAAGGTGGAAAGGAGGGCGTTGGCTACGTCCGGGAAATCGGTAAACAGAACATGGGAGGAGACATCGTGCATGTCTCGGCCCACATCAACGAGCCTCTCTCTCAACAGATCATATGGCAATGCGGCGGCTATAGCCCGATAGAGGTCGGTGAATCCCTTAGGTTGCTTGGGTAACATCGTGTATACGGGAACAAGGTCACGGAACTTGGTCTTGCAGAGATGCTCGATATGAAAGAGAGTATGGGTTTTACCCATGCCGAAATCAGCCCAGAACAGATGGAGGGACGACGCTGGTACCAGCGCCATGCCACGCAGCAGGCGCTCGATCTGTTGTTGGGTGGTCTTGCGACCGGCCCAAACCGCAGCGAATTCGCGGTCCGGTGTGACGTGGAAGGGCCACTCGCGCAGGTTGAGTTGCTCGTACATCTATCTCACCGAGTTGGGTGGCTTCAACAGGCGCACGTGAGCCATGTTGCCCATACGGTCGACGCTGAAACGCACCTCATCGGGCGCTTCTTTCTGCCAATCGCGTAGCGCCTGACGGACGGAGGCAATCTCGAGCGCGCTGCCCTGTTCGGTAGCGGCATAGATGCCGGCAAGCAAGGCAGTGTCCACAATGGGTGTGTAGCCCAGCGGGCTCCTCAAGTCATTCCAGGCCCGAATCACCAAACTGCGCAGTTGACCCGGAGCAACAGGTGTGACACTGGTGGGGCAATGGGCGGCTGCCCAGGTCCGGAAGAAACCATCCTCCAGGAAGGTCTCTATGTTGGTCCTTGGTGTGAGCTCCGCAAAGAAAGCGCGAGCCTGGGCTGTCAGGTGGTATTGGTAGCGATACGGATCGTCTTTGTTCAGGAAACCCAGGTCAACGAATGGCTCGAGGCGGACTTTGATGGCTTCCTCGCGGGCGCCCCCGCCGGTATATGTACGCCCCTTCGACTGCCTGATGCTGTTGGATATCTTAAGCAGACGATCCAGTCTTTCGCGTTCGGCAGCGGGCAGGTCGCGATTCCAGAACTGCGCCCCGATGGCCTGCAGGATGTCTGGTAGCAAATCGCCAGCGTCGCGGTCGGAGAAAACATCGCGCTCTGACAATTGAGCGTAGAGCGACTTGACGATGTCTCCATCATTGTCCAATATGCAGTAGAGGAAGAACAGACGCTGCGCGGCTGAGAGTAGCAAGGGATTGGAACCAGGATCATAGGCCGCGAACGCAGACATCTCGCGCTTCGGAGTCAGGCGCAGCAAGATCTTGCCTCGCTCCAAGGCTGACCAGGTGCCGGCCCGAATTAAGCTCAGGTTAAGACCAAGATAGGGATACTTGCGCCAGTCCTCTGCCACCAGTTTACCGGTGCGCGATGGCAGGCACTGGTCGGCCAGATAAAGGTCTTGCAGTTCCACTGATGCCTGGACGGCGGTGTTGCCGCGTTCCCAGGCGGACACCTGGTCTCGCAAAGCGCGGTAGACGCCATCGGTGAGGCGGCGTTTGACGTAATCGGCCAGGTCGAGGGTGAAAGCAGTGCGCACAGGATCGGTAACCGTGTCGATGAGATCGTGGCCCAGCATTTCTAGATTCGAGGCGTCCAGCGCGGCGCAGCGCTGTAGTAGATACTTCAGGAAACCCAGGCGTTGCATGGGCCGGTTGGCGCTGTTGAGCACGCGGAAATAGGCCATCGGCTAGAATCCCCCGTGTACGCTGACGCGAGGCCGCACGTCGAGGATGAAGGTACGCTCGGCCTCTGTGTTGGATATCAGTGCCTGGCCGATGTCCAGGGAGCGCAGCAGCTCGTCGAACGAGAGATTGGTGTTGGCGTAGACCACCTCTTCGGGCATACTGGACTTGAGGTTGCGGCGCACGTAGTCGATGTCGGTCTGCACTGTGAGGCGGTGGGTCATCAGCGTATCCACCTGGGACAGAATGCGTTGGTCAATGGCGGTGGGCTGTTGGGTGGCCACCGCAAACGACAGCCCATAGTTGCGACCCTCACGCACGAATTTGATGAGCATGTCGGTGGCGGTGGTGCGCCGTTCGGAGGGTAGGGCGTTTTGGGCTTCGTCGATGACCACCCAGGAGGGTGGAATGCTAGCTACCAGCCTGGCCTGGATACGCTGGCGGTCTTCGTCGCTCAGGTCGGGTCGTATCTTGAGATGCTTCTCGGTCTCCGAGGCTTCGATGCGGGCGCTGATGATGCGGCGGATGAGAGCGGTAATGACCACCAGGCGCAGTTCGTCCGACATGCGATTCATCACCACGACGCTCAGTTTGCCGGGCTCCAATAGCTCGGTCAGGGGCGTCCCCTGTTGTTGAAATAGGGGGTTGCGGCGGAAGGCGGTCAATTGCTGCATTACCGCGCGGCGGGTCTCGGCCTGGTAGTTGACCTGCAACTCGGTATCGAGTTTCACGCAGGCCAGGAGATCATCCAGGCTGTGGCTTTCCTGGGCCGGATGGCGGCGCAGCTCTTCCTGCCAGCCTTCGAGCGTCACCTTCACATGGGCGTCATTGAGGAGCTGGCCCATGCGATCCTGGTAGATGTCCACACCCAGCAGATAGCCCCAGTCGGCGGCGCTGAAATCGGAGGTGCGCACGGCGAACTCGCGATGGCTGCTGGGCGTGCTATCCAGGCGGGTGCCTTGCGGAATCCAGACGTGGGCATCCAGCGTCTCAGTGCTGATGTCCCACCCGCGCCGCACGGCATACTGCTGGCGCATGAGCTCGTGGGCGTCGGCGTCATTGACCGGGATGTTTACCCACTGAAAGATGCCCAGCGTATCGAAGAGCAAGATCCCCCAGCGGCGCGCATTGTGGCCGATGCTGGTGTGTTGGTCACGCGTGCACAGTCCTTCTAGAAAACTGCCGAGCGTATAGGATTTGCCCGAGCCGCGCTTGCCGAACACAGCCACCACATGGGCGTGGGCGGTGTCATACCGGATGGCTGTCAGTGGCCCTGCTTCAGCCAGACGGCCCAGGTACACCCACGCATCCGACGTGCCGTCCGGCGAGCCGATGATCTGCGGGGCGGATGCCAGACGCGGTTTGACGGTGAACTTCTTCACGTGTCAGCCCTCCGCGACCATGAGGCCGTCAAGAAAACACCAGCGGCGCCACATCGTTGACGATCTGGTCGTCCACCAGTTGTTTCTGTTCATCCCAGGCCTGAATAGTGCACTCGTTGATGGCATTGATGATATTGCGCGGAAGGGCCTTGTAAGGATCCTGCGAGGCGTAGTCGGCCAGGAGCTCGAAGGCCGTCGGCGCAAAGGGGTAGGTCTTGACGGTAGAGGTCAAGCCCCCGCTCTGGATCTTGCGTTCTGCCTCGTCGGCATCGACAAGGTGTTCAAGCATTTCTTCCATGAAGCGCTTGACATCGGAAACTGCCGGGAGATGGCCCACTTCGATGTAGTTTTGCATTCCAATACGGCCGACGATATCCTCGCGCGTCAGGATACGCGGGCCCTCACTAAGAGTGTTGGCCATAAATCCGACGATGAACCCCACGGTAGTGTTCTTCGTGTCCGAAAGCTGGCGGAAGTACTGGTGTATTGACTCCGAAGCGTCACCGCTGCGGACGTTCTGCAACTCCTCCAACTCGTCCAACAGGAATATCAGCTTTTCGTCGTTGCGCTCGGCGAGCTTGCCGATGGCCATCAAAGCGACGACCATATCGCCGGCTCCGATTTGGCCCAGATTGCGGGTTACCCCGAGCGTCTCCAGTTCTCTGGTCGTCAAGGTCTGGGCGGTCAGCCAGCGCCAGGCGGTGAGGTTGATGTCACCGAAAGTCCTAAGATGTTCCAGGGCAGTGGGCACGTTCATATCCTTGGTCAGGGAGTGGAGCTCGGCCTTGAGGTCGGGCGCCTTCGTGAACAGGTTGCGCACCCACTCGCATACAGCATCCCTGCCCAGCGTCTCGAGCATCTGGATATGCAGGTCAGACGCCTCACTCTTGCTCTGCACCTCGATGTCCACGTGTACGGTATGCGGCTCTTTGGTGAGTGCGGCGGGACGCTGTTTACAGAGCGTCCACTCCAGGTAGTATAGGGTTTGGGTCTTGCCCGAGCCGTAGGGGCCCCAGATCATGATTTTTGGCGTACCCGGCGCCACGAAGGCGTTTCGCACCTGACGTAGCGCCATATCCCGAATGTCGTCGCGCCCGAAATAGAAGCGGGCGTCCTCCAGGTTTGTTCTCGGGTCTATAGTGAAATTGGCGCGGTTGCGCAGGCAGAACCACTCTCTGAATTCCATCATGTCCTCCTTGTAATTGCTCTGTGTTTGGCAACAGTGGTGCCGGCCAAGTAACGGAGGTTGATGCCCCAGTCATAGAGTTGGTGCATCATCTGGCGTCCAGGACCCTTGCCGAATACCATCACGCCCAGTTCAATGGCAGCGCTCAGCCCAGTATACGTCAGATTGGCCGATCCGAACAGCCCGAACGTGTCTTGCATATCGCGGCACCAACATACGTAGAGTTTGGCGTGAATGGCCGGGTTGTAACGTATCTCGACATCGTCACAAGCCAAGAAGGCTTCGATCGCTTCTTTGTGATAGTCTTCGACTGGCTGGCGAGTGATCACGTAGGTGGGAATACGATTGCTGGCGACCCGCTGAACCAAGTCGCGCAGCTCGAAGCGAGTACCCACCAGCGTACCGATGAACGGCGAGACAATTAGCAGCACGTCGATCTGGATGTTAGAAAGAAACAGTTTACGTAAGAAGCGCTCCAACGGTTGCTCAGTGACAATCTGGAAGTACGCCTGTGGGGCCGGACCGGTGGCTGGTTTGCCTTGCACTTGCACAGCGGCTCGAAGCTTGGACACCTCTTGGGCCAGTGGGGCCTCGAGCAGATGCCCACGTATCTCTTCGAACGTCATGGGCTGCTTGGATGTCCCATAGCGACACCAGAAATCGGTGCGCTTCTGGTGGGCGACCATATGGGGCTTGCGGCCGCTAGGCGGTATGCGCACAATCACGATGTTTTCTCCGGGGCGGAAGGAAAACGCCTCAACCTCAAGCCCGCTAAGGCGCTCGCGAATACCGTCGATGCAGGTGTCGTGCATCGATGTACGGACCAGGTGGGCGTCGGGCACCCAACAGAAGGATTCAGCTCGGCCTTGGCCGTCTTCAGCTATCCCAAGGATGAGGTACCCGCCGCATGCGTTAGCCATGGCCGCAATATCGCGCAGCATCTCCAAGCGGCCCGTAGGTGATGCATCATAAGGCTGACGCTTGTATTCAAGATCAGGTCTCTCGGGTGCGCGGCTTGAGACCAGGTCTCTGATATCATCTAGTGAGATGGCAGACAGTGAACTTCCGTCGAAGGGCATGCTACTACCAGGTTCTCATGTGGTGCACTGAAGCACGTATTGCCAATCAGTCCCGATGGCCTGGCCAACAAATGGACACCGCGGCCTGTGTCGCCGATGGGCGAGCAGGCCGCGGGCTGCACCTGAATAGGGAGCGTGGTACGCCGGGGGTGCGCCGCCGCTGCCAGCGTGGCCCATCAACGGAAAGGCATTCTGAGCCCGTGCATCAACTATCCTGCAGAAAGCGTGCGGGACTGCGCGGGCTTCATTCCTATACCGTGTCTTGGATAGTATAGCACAGGGTGGACGGAAAGGGAAACAGGACAAAGAGGCCGAGGGGGGGAGGGAGTGCGAGTCAGGGGCGGTGGCGCGGCGGGTGATTTCGTCGCAGTGGAGGGGTTGGCCCTCCTGCTTGAGCACTTGTTCAGCTGCGTCGAGGAAACCCATCTTGCACCTCCAGAGTTGTGAGACGTCGTAACACAGAACCACCTGCCTGACCGATGGGTCAGGCAGGTCGGGTGGCTGCCACATTGCAGGAGATGGGTATTGGTGGATGTGGCCTCGCCGCCCCGTCCATCGGTGGGCCGAGCCCGCGATGGTGAGGCGGGCTTTGTTCATTATGCTGTAGATTATAGCACAAATTGGAGAAAACGGGTAGGGAGGGGCAGTGAGAGGGGGTTTTGTGGGGCGCATCGGCGTGGTTTGGGGTTTAGAGGCTTTGTCACGCTGGGAAGCGTGACCTACGAGGGCTCTGGGTATGTGGACCAATGACGGTCACCCTTGCGCCGTCCCCCCTTCGAGGACTTCGCCCCGTTAACAGCTCGGGACTTCGCCGGCACGGGGCAGGGTGACGATCTGGTTATGGCCGCGATTGCAGCTTTCTGGCAGGTCCAGGTTGTGGGGTGATGCGATAGTTGGATTGAGTCAGGCGGGATATGTAGTTGCGGGCACAGGGGTTGCGCTGGTGGGGGTTCAGCCCATTCCTGCCACCCCCTCGTGATTAGATAGAACGACCGGCAGATAATCGTGTCAGGGCGCTGTCGGCACTGGCGAAATTGGCGAAATCGGCGCTGCATGAATGATTGGCAGATAACACATCGCGGGTGTACGAATGATCGGTAGATAGATGTGACAACAGCCTATTGGCGCCGGCGGGGCCGATAAGCCTGCACCACTGAGATAGAGACTCAGCGCCAGAGACACGGCAAGTAGAATAAGCAAGCGATACTTAGACACATTATGCCTCCTGTGTGCATACTGCAGCTACAGCCTGAGACTACGCAGATTCTGTTGACGCCTGTCTGATTAGGAAACCGAGAGACCATGAAGCAACACGATTATTGGACTGCAATTGCTTGGTTGCAGGACATGGCCGTATTGCAGCTGCCCGGCAAGTGACCGGCCGGAGGGTCACTCCTGCGCGCAAAGGGCGGCCACCAATGTGTCCAGCGCCAGCACCCCGTCCATCTTGCCGGTCTTGATGGACAGGTCGGTGTTCAGCAGACGGGGGTAGATGGCCTCCAGTTGACCCATAGAGAAGTTCAACGAC
>SDBS01007949.1_pt1 | contig 10281 bp, 9 predicted proteins | sample 2277091 | NCBI WGS metagenome assembly SDBS01 (sample SAMN10404972, study PRJNA504765) | marine sediment metagenome | isolation source: marine sediment core GS10_PC15, 163 cmbsf | place: Arctic Ocean: Southern Knipovich Ridge | collected 2010 | reverse complement strand
GATTGCAGAGCGTGCTTGTCTGCACTTCAGCGTCTGCGACACCGGGCCTGGAATTCCGCCCGACGAGCTTCACCGGATCTTCAACCGGTTCGAGCAGGCCCGAGGATACCTCGTCCGCCCGCAGGCGGGCGCAGGACTGGGACTGGCTATCTCCAGACAACTTGTTGAGCTGATGGGAGGGCGAATCTGGGTGGAAAGCGAACTCGGGCGGGGGAGCACGTTTCATTTCACGGCGGACTTCCAGCTCGCACCGAAAGAGGAGCCTGTGGAACCCGCCTGCGAAGTCCCGTCACTTTCCGATCTTTACGCCCTGGTTGTTGCCGGGAACCCCTCTAACAGAGATTTCCTGGAGAAGAAGCTGTCCGGCTGCGGCATGCAGCTTCATTACGCATCGACCGCGGTGGATGCTCTTGCGAGATTGACCGGGGCATCGAAAACCGGGAATTGCTTTGCCGCGGCAATCCTGGCCGCGGACCTGCCGGAGACGGACGCCTATCCCCTGGCAGAGAAAATCCGGAAGGTGCCGGAATTATCACAGGTTGCCCTGGTAATTGTTTCATGCACGGGCTTGCGCGGCGACGCGTCTCGCTGCCGTGAACTGGATATCGATGCGTACCTGACCTTCCCCGTAGACGAGCATATGCTGTGCGAGACAGTTCAAAAGGCCATCGCACGCCGCAGGTCGCCGGAAAAGGCCGCCCTCATCACACGCCATTCGCTGCGAGAAACCCACAGATATCTTCGAATACTGGTGGCCGAGGATAATCCGATCAATCAAGAAGTTACCACGTCCATCTTGCGGAAGCGGGGACATCATGTAGTGGTGGTCGGAACCGGCCGGGAGGCACTGGAAGCGACGGCGGAAAAGGAGCCCGATCTGATCCTCATGGACCTGGAGATGCCCGAGATGGACGGGCTGGAGGCCACTGCCGCCATTCGCCGGCGCGAGGCCGATACCGGAAAGCACGTTCCGATCATTGCGATGACCGCCCACGCCATGAGCGGCGATCGAGACCGATGCCTTCAGGCCGGCATGGACGCTTACGTGTCCAAGCCGGTGCACTCGGAGGAGTTGTTCAGTGTGGTTGAGAAGGTGACGGCTGAGAATGACCAATCCGACGCCGAACCTGCCGAAGCCGCGATCGCCGAACCTGCCGAGGGCGCAAGTTCCGAACGTGAAGCTTCGGTGCCTGACGGTTTCTTCAGCTTGTCGGAAGCCATGGCCTATGCGGACGGCGACAAGTGTGTCCTGGCGGAGGTCGTCCAGGTGTTCCTGGAGGTCGCGCCGAAGACTATGGCGGATGTGGTGCAAGCGGTCAACGAAGGCAATGCTGAAGAGTTTAACGGGCTGGCCCATCGCCTGAAAGGGGTCCTGCCACTGTTCGGTGCCCGGCGGCCTATCGCCTTATTGGAAGAATTGCAGGCAATGGTACGCAAGGGGAGTGCGAAGAATGCCGAATACGTACTACAGCAGCTGTTAAGTGAGATGTCCAGCCTCCAGGAGAATCTGGGCATCATGGCTAAGGAGATTCGATCATGCGAGTCCTAGTTGCGGACGACGATCCGATTTTCTGCGCCCTGATGCAGCGCCTGCTTCAGGGATGGCATTTTGATGTTGTGCTGGCCGCCGATGGGATAGAGGCCCGGGAGATCCTCCAGGGGGATGATCCTCCCCGGCTGGTATTGCTTGACTGGATGATGCCGGGTATGGACGGCTACGAAGTATGCAAGATGATGCGCAATCAGAAGGGCAGAGAGAGCGTGTACGTCATGATAGTGACGGGCACGCGGAAGAAAGACGACATCATGAAGGTCGTTCTGGCCGGTGCGGACGACTACCTGATCAAGCCGTTCGATCCGGTGGACCTGAAGATCCGGCTGCGTAATGCCGTGCGGGTCCTGCACCTTCAGGATGACCTGAACAAACTGAAAAGCTCCCAGAGCCAGACCGTCAAGACAACCTGACGGCGCTGCTGCGGGCCTTTATGCCGGAGCCTCAACAATGTACGACAAGAGAGGAAAAGGTCGCAGGGAGGAGCGCGGCCGCCCACAAGGAACCCGGGAACCAAAGTGAGTCCAGTACGTGAATATCGAGAGCCCGCTTTCGACCAGGCGTCCGCTTGCCCGGGGGTGTGGGCACTGACGGCCAATGTCCTGGCCGGGGTGCGGATCCTGGTGGCAGAGGATAGCCCGGACACTCAGCGCCTCATCCTGAGCATTCTCCACAGGACTGGGGCCGACGTCGAGATCGTCGAAAACGGCCGCTTGGCCGTAAACAAAGCTACCGAAACATCGTTCGACCTGATCCTGATGGACATACAGATGCCCGAAATGGACGGATATCAGGCAACTCGGATGCTTTGCGAGCAAGGAGTTTCCGTACCGATCGTTGCTCTGACGGCCCACGCCATGAGAGGGGACAGGGAAAAATGCTTGGCGGCCGGATGCGTGGACTACGTGACCAAGCCGATACACATCCGGCAGTTGATCGGGACGATCATGCAGCACACTGGGCGGGGTGAAGGCAATGGCCTGGAGGCGTTGTGCCGCCACGGGCACCATAGCCGGCAGACCGTACGGTCTGAGTTTGATGATGATCCGGGTCTTGAGACCGTTATCGCGGAGTATACTGCGGCGCTGCCCGGCCATGTTGACGCGATGCGCCGAGCAGCGGACCAGGGCGATCACAACCAGCTTCAGCGGCTGGCCCATCAGCTCAAGGGCACGGGTGGCAGCTACGGGTATCCGGCCCTGAGCGATCTCGGCAAGCGCCTGGAAGATGCAGCCCAGGCCTCGGACACGGAGGGGGTAGCCTTGGTGCTGAAGGAACTGGCCGAACTCGCTCAATTCCTCGTCGCAGAGCGCCGGACTTCGGCCACCTCAACTGGTTCGACCACTTCGGCCACCTCGACAGGCTCGGGGCAGGCGAGCTCAGGGCAGGCAAGCTCACAGCAAGCAAGCTCCCGCCTTCGCCCAGGCTCCGGCGGGCAGGCGGGACAGGCGGATTCGGTTGGGCCACGGCATCACTCACCGGAAAGGACCGACCAATGAAGGTACTGATCGTGGACGACAGCAAGGAAGCCCTGGCTATCGCCGAAGCGCGTCTGGCTACGGACGACCTTGAAATCATCTGTTGCGACAGCGGGCAGGCCAGCCTCGACGTGGCGGCCCGCGAAATGCCCGACCTGATACTGCTGGACGTTGACATGCCCGGCCTGTCCGGCTTCGATGTGTGCAGGAAGCTCAAGGACGCCCCGGAACTGCGAACGATTCCTGTCATTTTCGTGACGGTAATGGCCGCGGCAGAGCAGAAGGTCAGAGGACTGGACCTGGGCGCCGTAGACTACGTGACTAAGCCCTTTGACGCCTTCGAACTTCAGGCGCGAGTGCGGGCCGCTCTGCGGGCAAAACGCTTCCAGGACCTGCTGATCGAACACGCCAGCATCGACCCGCTGACGGAACTGCCCAACCGCAGGGCCATTATGGGGCGGCTTGAGCACGAATGGGGTCGCCTCCAACGCCATAATGGGCTCCTTTCATTCATCATGGTGGACATCGACGGTCTCAAGCGGATCAACGATACCTACGGGCACAGCGTGGGCGACAGTCTGCTACAGGCAGCGGCCAACGCAATCACGAGTCAGTGCCGCAGGGTTGACCTACCTGGAAGGTACGGCGGCGACGAGTTCGCCATAATCGTACCTGATGAAACGGCTGTAGACGCGGCCATCCTGGCAAATCGATGCCGTCTGCAAATAGAAAAGATCTGCCTCGACCCAGACGATGACGCCGCCGCCGCTGCCTCGACGGCTAGTCTTGGTGTGGGCGACGCCACAGGTCTCGGCTCCATTGCGGAGTTGGTACTACGCGCAGACGAGGCCCTATACGAGGCAAAGCGTGCCGGCGGCAATATGGTGCAGTGCAAAAGTCTATCATCCGAGACAACTGCTGCGCCCGCTCGCCAGGAAGCCAAGATCTGATTCTACGGCTTGACGCAGCCTTACCGGACGCGAAAGACCCCGCCATCTCCATTGCCGCTAGTCAGACAGGGCGTCGATGATCGCCTTGCAGAAGGCCGGCAGGTCGTCGGGCTTGCGAGCGGTGATCACGTTGCCGTCCACCACGCACTGCTGGTCCAGCCACTGGGCCCCGGCGTTCAGCACGTCGTGCTTAATGGCGATGAAGCTGGTGGCCTTCCTCCCCTTCAGAGCGTCTGTGCAGCACAGAAGCCACGGCCCGTGGCAGATGGCGGCCAGAAGGATCTCCCCCTCCACGCACTGGCGAATGAACCGGATCATCGACTCATCACGCCGCATGAAGTCCGGGGACCATCCTCCGGGGACGATGACCGCGTCGAAGTCGCCGCCCTTGACCTGCCCGGCCGCAACGTCAGAAACGCAGGGGTACCCCAGCTTGGACGGGTAGGTCTCGCCGGCGGCTGGGCCTACCAGCGTAACGGCCGCGCCCTCTTCCAGCAGGCGGTAATACGGGTACCAGACCTCCAACTCGTGGTACTCCTGGTCGAGCATGATTGCTATCTTCTTGTCCTTAAGGCTCATCGGGGTGCTCTCCTTCTTGGTGCGAGTCCATGCCCCTCGACTCGCTTCGCTCGCTCGGGACACTCGATGCAGCCGGTGCCAGTGAGAGACCGTTCGTTGCTCCCAGTTGCACGGGTGGCCATCAGTGGCCTGCCACGAGTAAGTCCTTTTGGGGCTCGCCGAGCCCCAAAAGGACGCATCGAGTGGAGCCGAGGGGATTTGAACCCCTGACCTGTTGATTGCGAACCAACCGCTCTCCCAACTGAGCTACGGCCCCATCGTTTCGCACTTATGTAGTATAGCGAATTTGATTCGCTTGTGAAGAGGTTCCCGACCCCGGGCCAGAGGGGCTTGTTCAGCCGTCGCCGCAACGGCTGAACAGGTGCCTTACTTTGCGCCTTTTGGCTCATACGTGCATGACGGCTCGGCGGCAAGGTAGTCACCGGCCTCTGCGAAGGCCCTTGCCCGGCATCCGCCGCAGATGCCCTTGTACCGGCACCGGCCGCATTTGCCCTCAAGCTTTGAAAAGACCCGCAGGACCGCGAATACTTTTGAACCCTGCCAGATATCCGCCAGCGGCTGCTCGCGAACGCTGCCGCAGTTCACCGGCAGATAGCCACAGGGAAAGACCTGCCCCGTGTGCGAGACAAACACCACGCTGAGCCCACAGAGGCATCCGCGCGAGCCGCCTGCGTCCAGCCCCCCCTGGGCGGCGAGGCGGTAGTAGTGGGGGGCGCAGGTGGCCTTGAGTTCCAGGGGCCCGTCCTGGTGGTCGCGAACCCAGGCGAGGACCTGTTCATATTTGAGGGGCTCAAGCTGGTGGCTGTCGGCTATTGCCGCGCCGCACCCCACGGGAACCAGCAGGAACAGGTGAAACGCGACGACGCCGAGCGATTCGGCCAGTGCGTAGACCGCTTCAACCTGGTGGACATTATGGCCGGCGATCGTGCAGTTAATCTGCACTGGAACTGAGTTTGTGCGCAGCGCACCAATGCCGTCGAGGGCCCGTTGGAACGAGCCGCTGACGCCGCGAAAAAGATCGTGTGTTTCGGCATCTGCGCCGTCGAGGCTTACCGATACGCGGTGAAAGCGGGCTGCTGCTATGCGGCCGGCCAGGTCGTCGTCAATCATCGTACCGTTGGTAGCCAGCGCGGTCGGCAGGCCAAGCGCGGCGCCGTATTCGGCCAGGGCCTCCCAGTCGTCGCGCAGCAGCGGCTCCCCGCCGGAAAAGACTATGATCGGCCGCCCCATGGTGGCGGCTGAATCCAGGACGTGCTTGAATTCGCCGGTGGTCAGCTCTTCGCCGGTATCGACCGTTTCCACCCGGCGACAATGGACACAGGCCAGATTGCACCGGACAGTCGATTCCCAGAACAGCAGTCGCAGGGGGTAGGTGCGATCTTGCGCGCGGGCGTTCATGGTGAGATCTATCTTATCCGATGGATCGGCCGGGGGCTGGACAATTCCACCGTCATCGTTCGGCCCCGCAAGGCCCGTAACAATGCTTGTAATTGCGGGCCACAGGTGATACTCGTGATTCCATGGGCCAAGGTGCCGGCAGGAAGTATCGCCTGAAGAGGCGTAAAGACATAGCCAGGCTGTTCGAGCGCGGCCGCCGGGTCTCGGACGCTGTTGTTACCCTGTACGCAATCGAGAATCCGACCTGCGAGCACGCGAGAATGGGCGTGGGTGTCTCGGGCAAGCATGGCGGCGCCGTCGTGCGCAACAGGATCAAGCGGCTCTGCCGCGAGGCGTTCAGATTGACACGCGGCGAGCTGCCGGGCGGGTGGGACTACGTCATCGTTCCGCGGGTCGGCGGACGGCTTACGCTTGAGCGCCTGCGGGGGTCGATAAAGGCCCTCGGCACCCGGGTTACCAAGGAAGAATCAAGACAAGACGGGCAGCAATGAACATTATCGGATATTTGCGGTATCTGGCGGCACTGCCACAGCGCGGCCTTGTCCTGTTCGTGAGGCTGTACCAGGTTACCCTCTCGCCGCTGGTGGGCAGACAGTGCCGATTTGTGCCTACCTGCAGCGTGTACTTTATCGGGGCGGTCGAAACATACGGGGCCGTCCGCGGCACATTGATGGGGTTGTGGCGTATTCTGCGTTGCAATCCGCTCAGCAAGGGCGGATACGACCCGGTGGAATAGCGCGCCGGGCAAGGGGGATGGCGGAATGGGCCCTTCGTCGTCGGTGAGCATTGATTGCGGTGTTAGTCCGCGGGCTTCTTTCGGGTTCGTCCGGCCGGGCGATACGCCCGCGGCGGCTTGCCTGTCAGAGTGCCTTCGCCGGTCAGGCGGCGTGGGCCTTGTGATGTGGGCGTTCCCTCGCGGCAGCGCTGCTCCGCCAGGGCTTGTTCAATAATCGCCACCGCCTCGTCAAGGCTATTGGTGATCTGGAACAACTGCATGTCTTGTGGCTCGATCTTGCTGTATTCGTGGTTGAGCATTATCTTTTTGATCCAACTTGCCATGCCGTTCCAGTAGCTCTTGCCGATCAGGATAACGGGGAACCGGTCCGTCTTGCCGGTCTGGATGAGGGTCATCGAGTTGAAAAACTCGTGCAGTGTGCCGAATCCGCCGGGAAAGCACACGAACGAGCAGGAGTACTTGACGAACATTACCAGCCTGGCGAAGAAGTACCGGAAGTCCAGGCTCACATTCTGGTAGGGGTTTGCTTCTTGTTCCAGGGGGAGCGTGATGTTCAGGCCTACGGAGGTTCCTTCCCCCTCGCGTGCGCCTCGGTTGGCGGCCTCCATTATGCCGGGCCCGCCGCCGGTGATTATGGCGAAGTCCTTTTTGGCGAGTATGTGGGCGAGCTTCCTGGCCTTGGCATAGTCTTTGTGGGAGCGTGGGGTATTTGACGAGCCGAAGACACTAACGGCCGGCCCGATGCGGCTCATTGTCTCAAAGCCGTCGACAAACTCACTCATGATTCTGAAGACCCGCCAAGTGTCTTCGTTTGTGAATTCCATGCTATTGGTCATGCCTGCTCCTGTCTGAACAGTTGTTATATCGGCCTTTTCGGCGACATTAGTCCTGTCGCCTTGGCGAGTCATGGTGCATGTTTGACAAGTCATGGGGGATTGTGCCACATTATAGCTACGGAGAGGTGGACTCATGGGCCGCGGGAGCGTTATCACGGCTGTACTGACCCTTGCGCTGGGCGCGGGGTGCGGCGGTCATTACATCCTGTTAGTCCCCGATCACGTCGCGCCGGTGGCTACGGATGCCGCTGTAGTGATCCAATTGCGGCGGAACGACTTTTTTATCCTGGACCTGGTTGTTAAGGACGCGCTTATGGAGTTCCGCGTTGAGGGCGACCGGATGCGGGCCGCCTTTACCGACAAGCTGGGATATGCCGGAACATCGGTTCCCGTGCCGGATCGGGTGGGACGATACCATGTCTTGGTCAACCACGCGGACCATCAAACCAGTGAGGAAATTGCAGGTGTGGCATATCTCTACGTGTGGGATGCAGCCGAGCCCGTCATGGCGGTTGACCTGGACAGCCTGCCGTATCTCGGCCACCCGGATGTGCCGGCCGCTCAGGCCGTCCTGCGACGACTTGCGCGGAAAGGCAACGTGCTGTATCTGACAAGACAGAAGGTGGAGGAGCATGACCTTGCGCACGGCCGGATCATGGCGTGCGAGTATCCCGAGGGCCCGGTGCTGCTTTGGCGGCGCCAGCGATGGCACATCGTCAGGGAAGGCCGGTTTCGCATCCCGCGGGTGATTGTCGAGGCGCGCCTGGTAAACCAGCTTGCGGAGATAAAGCGCATGTTTCCCGGCCTGAAGAAAGGCCTGTGTGGCAGCAACATAGCCGCCGAGGCGTTCGCCAAGGCCGGGTTGAGTTGCACCGTCGTGGGCGAGTTGCCTCGTTCGCTTGAGGCCAGATGGTACAAGTCATGGCAGGAACTGGCGGACAGTAGCCGGTAGGGGCGGCGCACGCCGCAAAGCCCGGCCACTTGTCCTGTCGCAGATCTTGAGCTTGACGCAGTCCCTGAGCTCGTCGAATGGTCGAAGGGTCGAAAGGAGCTGCGCCGAAGGGCCGAAGGGCGGTGGCCGGGCCGACCACAGCCCCGGAGTCCACGAATTGCACTAATGACTCGAATTTGCTGTTTAATACTCCGGCCAAGCCCAGCGACTGCGTTCGCTGGGCAGGCCCCTACGACCTATGACCTATGACCTACGACCTACTTGTCCTGCCTGTCCGCCATAGCCGCTCCGTCGCCATAGCTATGGAGCGTCGGCGACTTGGCGGAGGCGGGAGCTGATCGAAGGACTGGTTACGTTGCTTCTCCCCGCCATCTATTCCCCGCCGCTTGCCACGCCGTCTTGTCTCGGCGACTTGTCTCGGCGAAGCCTTGGCGAAGACGGAAGCCTTGGCGAAGACGGAACCCTGCGGGCGAAGGCGGGTTTAGCGGCGGGCCCTTGGGCCGCGTGGTTCAATGCTACTCTGCGTAGTAGGCCGCTACGAAGCACGAGTCGGCAATCGGAAATGGGAAATGGGAAATCGCTATCCCCCTGCAAGCCCTTTCGGGTAATCTATACGCGGTGGGGATGGGGAAGAAACCCATCCGCCGGATCTGTTGAACGAAGGCTGGTATCGGCATGGTGGGAGACGCGAAATGATCAGCTACAAGTGCACAAACTGCGGGGCGAGACTCGAAAGCCCCAAATCCATGGCTGGGCAGGAAGACAAATGCCCTCTTTGCGGACATGTCTGCGCCCTGCCCAAGTCCAAGGGGCAAGTGCGTCTCATACTGGGGATATGCGGCGGGGCCGCTGCGGTGGTTGTTCTCGTCGTGGGTGTCGTCTGGCTATGGCCCCCCGGGAACGAATCGGCGGGACACCCTGGTGAACAACTTTCGCGGGCCCCTTTGGCCGCTGATCCAAAGCCGAAGGTGGAGCCTAAGCCCAAGCCTAAGACAAGCCCCAAGGTCCAGCCTAAGCCTACGACGTTGTCCGCCACGGGGGGCTGCACGTTCAATTCCAAACTGTCCCTGAAGGTGTATGTCGTCCGCGAGGCCGACGGGATGGAAGAAGAGATTGGCCGGACGCCTTCGGCCAAGCCTATTGTCATTCCCAGGTGCGCATCCTGGTTCGTAGAGCCGGCACCCCTCTTGGACATGCCTGCGCTCGCCAAGGAGATCGCGTCGAAGGGGCTTCCGGGCCTGCGCCTGCGCGGTGCTGCAGATGAACACCTGGCCCCCCTGAAGGGCCTGACGGGGCTGCGGGTGCTCAGCCTGTTGGGCACGAAGATCACGGATGCGGGTCTGGCCCCCCTGAAGGGCCTGACGGGGCTGCGGACGCTTAGCCTGCGGTACACGAAGATCACAAATGCGGGTCTAGCGCACCTGAAGGGCCTCACGGGCCTGCGGGAGCTTAACCTGTGGGACACGAAGATCACCGATGCGGGTCTGGCGCACCTGAAGGGCCTGATGGAGTTGCGCGAGCTCAACCTGACCGGCACGGAGATCACCGGCCCGGGTCTGGCGCACCTGAAGGGCCTGACGGGGCTGCGTGTGCTTAGCCTGGGCGACAACCTGCAGGAGACGAAGATCACGGATGCGGGTCTGGCGCACCTGGAGGGCCTGACGGGGCTGCGGAAGCTTACCCTGTGGGGCACGAACATCACGGATGCGAGTCTGGCGCACCTGAAGGGCCTGACGGGGCTGCGTGTGCTTAGCCTGTGGTACACGAAGATCACGGATGCGGGTCTGGCGCACCTGAAGG
>SDBS01007948.1_pt1 | contig 10284 bp, 13 predicted proteins | sample 2277091 | NCBI WGS metagenome assembly SDBS01 (sample SAMN10404972, study PRJNA504765) | marine sediment metagenome | isolation source: marine sediment core GS10_PC15, 163 cmbsf | place: Arctic Ocean: Southern Knipovich Ridge | collected 2010 | reverse complement strand
GGTAAACAGAAATGGGTGTCCGATTCTGTTAGAGAGCATGATTCGATGTTTTATGATGCCAAAACGCTACTTGAAAAATTGTTAAGCCATAAGCAATATGACTCCGCAGTTAATTTATCTGATAACATTTTAAATGTTAAGCAACCGGTTGATCGTAGCAGATCTTTGCGTGGAGTAGAAAGTTATGTTGGAGAACATCTTTACGAAGAAATTATAAAAATAATCAAAACTATTCCAGCCAATGAGCTATTTCCATTTATTAAAATTGTAATTGCCAAACTTGATGATGCTATCAAGATATCGAAAGAAGAAGGCAAATATTTGTATATTTGGCGTTCCTCAATAAGAAATAAAAAGAAGCTCCTTCACAATGTTATAGATGTGATTATTGATGGCGTACGAGACTTGTCCTTAATGTATTTTGCAAGCTTGGACAAAGGTGGTCATGAGATAGAAAAAAGTATAGAAGATTTGTTTGGTGAATTAGATCACGATCTTTTTGTTCGTATTAAATTATATCTTCTTACGAAGGTTGCCAAAGATTGCAAGGAGCAGGTCCAATGGGCGATTATTGAATATTTTGATGCAAATCATTTAGGCCAAGAATATGCTGATTTAGTAAAACAGGAGTTTGGCAATATCGATAGTAGTTTCCAAAAAAAATATTTAGCGTTAGTAGATAAAGGACCCAAAAAACAAAAACATAGTGATGATAAGGAATTTCTTCGTAATTGGAAATTGCGAAAGCTAGTGTTAGTACAATCTTTTTTGAATAAGCAATGGCAGAAAACTTATAAGGATCTTTTGGGCAAAGATAAAGTGTCGTTATACGATTCTGCTGAAATATCTGAGGGTGTTTCTTGGAGTGGGCCAACATCTCCCAATCAATCGGCTGAATTGAGTGCGATGTCTATTAGGGGATTGGTTGATTATCTCGTGGATTGGCAACCGAAGGGTAATTTTGGTGATCCTTCCAGGGTCGGTCTTAGTCGAACTTTCACAGATGTGGTAAAAAACGATCCCGTTAAGTTTTCTAAATCGGCTTTGGTATTTGATAATACTCAACTGCGACCAGTGTATTTGTATCAATATTTTTACGGTTTAAAAGGTGCTATAGATGGTAAAGACACTATTAATTGGGAACCAGTTGTAGAACTCATGACTGTTTTGGTTGATAATGCTAAAAAGGGTAGTCTTGCTGAGTTTCAGTTAGACAAAGAGGATTGGGAAGCCAATTGGGACAACGTTTTCCAGTATATGGTCGACTTATTGGAAAGTGGTTTGAGTTCGACTGAAAATACTATACCATTTTCTCTGCGTTTAAAGATCTGGTCGATCATAGAATATATTTGTGAAAATTCTGAACCAGATTTAGAGTACGAAGAAAAATATGGTGGAGAAAATAGTGATCTTTATACCCTGTCTATTAATACTGTACGAGGCCAAGCTTTTCACGCTCTGCTAAACTATATTTTTTGGTGTAACAAAAATCTTAAACCTAAGTCTTCATCTGGCAAGATCCCCAGTGAGGCAAAGAAAGTGCTAGAAACTCATCTTGATAAAGATAAAGAACCTGGTTTAATAATTCGATCTGTATACGGAAGATTCTTTCCGTGGATCTATACATACGATAAAACATGGGCCCAGCAGATTATATCGCAAGTGTTCCCAATCGAAGATCAAGAATTATCTCGAAGATATGCATCCTGGGATACTTATCTTATTAACGCTGTATATCCAGATCTTTTTGAAGATTTGCGACCGCAGTATGAAAAAGCCATTTCCGAGCTTAATCGAGTTAGCATCACAAAAAATAGGAGGAGCGTAGATGTGTTTGAGCGGTTGATACACCATCTGATGATTGCTTATGCTTATAATATTATTCAATATGAAGACCCATTGATTAAGCAGTTTTATAAGAAAGAAAATCATGAACAAAAAGGATTGGCAGTTAATTTTATGGGTAGGGTATATATTGCTAGCGAGGACTCAACCAGGGGGCAACAACCAAACAAAGAGCGACTAAAATCTTTTTGGGTTTTACGTCTTCAAGATTCTCATTTTCTTGCAGAATTAAAAGAATTTGGTTGGTGGGTAAAAGTTGGATATTTTGATGATCAATGGATGCTAACCATGTTGCTTGCAACTTTGACCACAACTCAAGGTATTATCGATCCAAATTATAGAGTGTTAGAAGCATTAGAGCAATTAGCCAGTACATATCCCTTGTTGGTGTCACAGTGTTTATTAAAAATGGTTAAAGCTCAATATCAAGATCGCTTTCTTCAAATGACCAATGAATCTCATATAATTAACATCGTTAAACAATTACATCAAAATGATGATAAACGAGTGCGAGATATTATAATTCAAATTAGTGATCAAATGTTACGTTTGGGCAATGATGATTTTCGAGAATATGCAAAAGCAGTTCCAAAAGTTCCTACTCTGAAAAAATAATATTTAATCTATGAATTTTACTGACAAACAAGTAGTCAAGTTTCAAAATGAAAAAAGATCTAATCAAGAAAATTAAGAGAGTTACAGCAAAAGGCAAAAGTATTACCGAGGAGGATATTCGTGCTCTGATGGGTATGATCCGTAAACTACTTGAGAGGATGTCAGATGCTGATAGACAACAATACCTAACGCTTAATCTTTTCTGTAACTGGGCAGCTCATACTAAAATCACGCAGTCCAACATCGGTCTTAGGATTTTAGCAAAAGTGAACGATACTCTGGTTCAAATTAGAAATTCCAAGGATTTAATAGAGATTCGCCTGAAGATGTCTCAGGCAATTGGTACAGTTTCCTTAAGGCAAGAGCTAACTAAATTGTTTAGAAGCATAGGAGTATCCGATGATTTAGTGTTGGACGATAACCTGTGGGGTATAGTCTTTCTTAATCACCTTATTGAGATTATTCGTGATGTTCCATTGTCATTTCCCCAACTGAGCACGCTTGATAAAACAAAACTCAAAATCTACAATCAGATTGCTCAAAATCCTATTAAACCCGGCGCTGGAGTTGTGGCTATTTGGATATCATTAGTAGATTACTCAAAGTGGTGGAAAGATGCAGGTGAAATGATGTGTTTGTTCATTAGAACCGAGGATACCACAACAACGATCATCCCGCTCTTGATAGATGTCCGTCTCAAGTAGGGAACACCACAAAACCCCTCAAAAGTCCAGCAAATAAGACACTTAAGATATCCCCCTGCCACTGTCTCATTTGTCTCATTTTCTCCTTTGGGTTCTGAACTAAACCCACTCCCCTCAGCTACTGTCGAAGTAGCTCAATTTCCCTTCTTTGGGGCAAGGCTTGAACCCGTCTGCCCTGCCACCAAGTGCGGGTGTTAACAGACCTGTTACCCTAAAATAATTAGTTTTGGCTGAAATATAATTTCAACGAGTATGGACCAAAAAAATAAACGCAAACATCTAGAGTTAATTCAAAATGTCATTACACGCATGGCTGGCAATCTGTTGTATCTTAAGGGTTGGAGTATCACTCTTATTGCAGCATTTTTTGCTTTGGCTACTAATAATTCTGAACCTAATTATTTGCTAGCGGCTTTGACACTGATCATCATACTTTGGTTATTAGATGCCTACTTTCTTTCCCAAGAAAGACTATTCCGCGCCCTCTATAATGCAGTTCGGACCAAAGATGAGCCAGTGATTGATTTCTCAATGGATACTCGCCGTTACTACAAAAGAAATAGAACCTGGAGTGCTGCTTTTTTTGCCAAGATATTGCTCATCTTCTATGGAGGAATATCCTTGATTATTGCAGTTCTACTCTTTTTCAAATACTAAATATTATATTAATTAACAAATTAAATCATGACCAGAAAAGTATTTTTTAGCTTCCATTATGACAGAGACAGCTGGAGGGTCTCAAATGTAAGAAACTCCAATATCATAACAGGTTATGATAAAACTCCATTTTATGACAAGGCAAAATGGGAAGAAATAAAACGTCAAGGACCCAATGCTGTTAAAAACTGGATAGATGAACAAATGAAAGGGACATCTGTAACAGTCGTGCTTATAGGAAAAGAGACGGCTAACAGACAGTGGGTAAAATATGAAATTGAACAAAGTGTCAAATTAGGCAAAGGTCTGTTAGGGGTGACAATTAATCAAATCCCATTTCCTGGTAAAAATCCAGAGGTTGATCCTCCCGGCTCGAATCCTTTGCCCAGTGGATACCCTGTGTATAAATGGAATGCTGATAAAGGGCGTGAAAACCTAGGTCAATGGATTGAAAAAGCTGCAATAGCAGCTGGAAAATAAATCTACACTTATCTGCTTTATCACTGTTTTATTTATTTCTTTTTTTCCTTAGGTTCTGAACTCATATGCCCTGCCAGATTACCCCTTTCGAACAAATTATTTAACCAGTAGTAAAACAGATTCTGGACAAGCCAGAATGACGTGTTTGATTAATTAAATAAGCCATTGGAACTTGAGTGTTCTGAATAAATAAAACTGTCGCTGTGAAGCCCGTTGTTTTGTTAGGGCGAGAACAGTAAGACAGTTTTATTATATGAATAACGAAAGTGACTGGCGTAAGTTTTTGGACACTTTTTTAAAAAAGTGTCAGATAAAACTATACCCCTATGCAACAATAGTATTTTATCATAATAAAAAGCGGGTGGTTAGACCCGCAAGGAAGACATTTTGCGTTGTTATTTAATGTAGTTGTACCTTTGTCCGTATCTGATGTATATATACACCATTTCTTCAACTACTCCACGAAATTCTTTTGGAATTTCTACCCGCGGAAGGATATTATTTTTCAATATGCGATTGATAACTGCCATTCGCCAGTTACAACCGTTTTTATCATCAACGAGACTTTGAAAAAGAAGTGGCAATACGTCAACGTCCATTTGAATGATAGTTCGGACAGAGAGAATTTCGAACATCTCATTAGTAGATAGAGAAAGATCCGTTGTCTTGGCCGTAACCTCAGTAGATAAACCTTCGTACGCACTCATGCTTACCATGACTATTCCTCCTAATTTTCAAAGTTATCTGATTGGGTATATTTTAACATAATATAAGATTCTGGAGTCACTCCGTTCCTCAGAATGACGAATAGAGACAAGCTGGAATGACAAATTAATTAATTTTACCCCTTTCGAACAAATTATTTAACCAGTAGCAAAACTGCCATTGGCGAAGGCGTTGTTTGAGGAGTTACTACGACGAGGTTAGCCGAAAGCCAGAAAGGCAGTTTTGCTTTCTGGTTTGTAATTTGTGAGTTGGGTGCCCTTTTGGTGTTACCGTTTTGGGCAAGCAAAATGGTAGCTATTTAGTCTCTTTATGTAATTTATGCCCTCTACAAGTTTTACAGTATTTTTTACGAGTTAATCTGTCTGGAGAATTAGTTGGATTTTTTCTTGTTGAATAATAAGATTGCTTACATTCTTCACACATAAGTTTGATTATCGGACGTTTGTGTTTTCGGCTACCGCCTTTTGCTTTTGCCATTATCTTAATTTATTAATTGATTTATATTATTTTTTCCCCATACCCCTTTGAACAAATCATTTAACCAGTTATAAAACTTCTGTTATGGAGCCAGTTGTTCGACGAATGGTAATGAGGAGTTTGGCGAGAATAGTAAGGAAGTTTTATATTCTGGTTTATGTATTTGTGCGAGGGGCGTCTTTTTGCGCCACCTTTTGGACGAGCAAAAGTGTGGCTAACTAGACTTTTTTAACCTGTAAAAAGTCGAGTTCTACGGGAGTTTCACGACCAAATATAGAAACCAAAACTTTAATTTTTCCTCTTGCCTCATCAATCTCACTAACAGAACCATCGTAATCTTTGAAAGGACCATCGTTAATATGTACTAATTCACCCATTTTAAGATCAATTTTATGTTTTGGTTCTTCTATCTTCATACGTTTTTTGATTGTATCCATTTCTTCGGTTGAAATTGGGACCGGTACTGTGCCAGAACCAATAAACCCTGTAACACTAGGTGTATTACGAACTACATACCAAGACTCTTCGTTAACTGCCATTTTAATTAAAACATAACCTGGAAAAATCTTCTTTTCGACAGTTTTTCTTTTGCCATGTTTAATTTCTATTTGCTTTTCTTTTGGCACTAAAACTTTGAATATTTTATCTCCCATATCCAAAGAATCGATTCTTTGACGCAAACTATCTGCTACCGCGTCTTCGTATCCAGAATATGTATGTAAAACGTACCATTGGCCTTGTCTAGAATCATCAAAATCGGAAGCTGAAACACCCGATGCATTATCGGTTTCTTCTACTGTTTCTGAAATATCTATATTTTCTTTTGCTTCCTTTTTAGCTTCTTCGGCTGGTAAGTTTTTATTTTCTTCGTTCATAATAAATAAATTATTTTAATCTGTTTTTATTCTATTGGTGTAGTTTCTACTTGAATATCATCTGGGCTAATATTAATAGATTGTTGAATTTCTGAATTAACTTGATTTTGTGACATTAGATCTATTAAACTACGCAATCCTTTTGTAATGCCTAGATCAACTAATCCCACAAAAATGGCAAAGATAATAGTTATTATTAACACACCTACGGTTAAACGTATTACCGTTGGCCTAGTTGGCCAAGTAACTTTGGTTAACTCTCTAATAGCTTCTTTAACAAATTTGATTATTGTTTTCATTGGATTGTAATTTATTATATGTTGTTGTCCCTAGATTCTGGACAAGCCAGAATGACAGAGGGGTTATCGTTTTGAGAATTGAGGTGCTCTACGGGCTTTTTTAAGACCATATTTTTTACGTTCTTTAACCCTTGAATCACGAGTTAGATATTTATGAGATTTTAGAGTTTGTTTTAGAGTTTCGTCTAAAGCAAGAATAGCTCTGGCTACCCCTAACCTAATAGCATCTGCTTGGCCTCTAAAGCCACCACCAGTAACTTTTACTACAATATCAAACCTATCTTGCATGGTTAGCATTTTAAGAGGAGTTTTGATAATATCTATCAAATTTACTGGATTAAGATAATCCTTATAATCCTTGCCGTTAATAATAACAGCTCCACTACCTTCGTATAATCTAACTCTGGCACTAGCAGCTTTGCGTCTGCCTAGACCATAATAATATTTACCTTTAGGTTGAAATTTAGTTGTAGTTTGAGTTTTTTCTTCTTGCATAAGTTTATAAATCTATTTTAACTGGTTTTTGAGCAATATGTAGATGTTTATCATCTGCATAAACTTTTAAATCATCCATTTTAAGTCTTCTTAATTTGTTTTTAGGTAACATACCAGAAACAGCTTTACGAATAACTTCTGATGGATCTTTAACTATTAAATCGGAAAAGTTAGTTGTTTTTAAACCACCCATATAACCTGTGTGACGATAATATTTTTTTTGATCTAATTTATTTCCAGAAACCTTAATTAAAGCAGCATTAATTACTACTACTTTCACCTTGTTTGGTACAGATGGATCATAATCTGGTTTATCCTTACCAATTAACATAATAGCTACCTTACTAGCTAATCTACCTAAAATCTTATCTTTGGCATCTACGATATACCAAATATCCTTTAACTCTTTTAATTGTGGTCTTTTAGTTGTTTTCATTTTAGACAAATTCTAATCTAGCCATATTGGCGTTATCGCCAGATCTGGCTTTTAATTTTACTACTCGTAAATAACCACCTGTCTTTTTTGTGTAACGAGGAGCTATTTCTTTTAATAATTTTTTAACTAATAATTCGTTGTTAAATAAATTTTTCATTAGATAACGTTTTGTATCTAAATCGTTAGTTTTGGCTCTATGAGTTAATCGTTCTATTATAGGTAAAGTGGCTTTAGCTTTGGCTAAAGTAGTCACGATTTTTTCGTACAAAATTACTGACAAAGTAATATTAGTAAGCATACTTTCGCGACGTTTTTTAATTCTACCTAATTTTACCCCTTTTTTGCGATGTCTCATTAATTTAACTTTATTTAAGCTCTAAATCTAAGTCTTCTAATTTGGCATCTATCTCTGTAACTGCTCTTTCACCAACGCCTTTCATCTCTAGCAATCCCTGTCTGCCAACACTTAGAATGTCTTTAATTTTTTTAATATTGTTTTGAGTTAAAGCATTATTAGTTCTGATTGATAGATTAATTTCATCAATCGATAAGTTCTTAGCATCATTGGCTTTACTCTTACCCTCGGTTTTTTCTTCTGCTTTTTCTTTCTTTGGTTCTTCTACTATTTCTTCTGGCTTTGATACTTCTGCTCCAAAAATACTAAATTGGTCTAATAGTATTTGAGAAGCTTGTTTAAGTGCATCTTGAGGAGTAATTGTACCATCTGTTTCTAGCTCTAAGGTTAATTTATCATAATCTACTCTATCACCAACACGAGTATTTTGAACTTTAATACTACAACGTCCTACTGGTGAAAATACTGAATCTACAGAAATCATACCTACGGGTAAATCTTTATTTTTAGAATTATCACTTAAAATATATCCCCTGCCTCTCTCTACCTGAATTTCCATTTCTAAATTATTTTTTCCAGTAATAGTGGCAATATGATGTTCTGGGTTAACCAACTCTAGTGCACCAGATAATTTTATGTTTTTACCAGTAACATCACCTGCTTTGTTAGCCTTTAATTTAATAATTATTGGTTCTTCTTGGTGCAGAATAAAACGCAACCCTTTAAGGTTTAGCATAATTTCTACTATATCTTCTTTAATACCCTCTACTGTGCTAAATTCGTGATCTGCGCCGAAAACCTTAAAAGCACTTATGGCTGCTCCTGGTAAAGATGTAAGTAAAACTCTACGTAAAGCATTACCTACGGTTGTCCCATAACCCGGATAAAACGGCTGGATAAGAAACACTGCCTTATTGCCGTCTTCTGTATCTAATTTAACTAATGGTATATTAATTGATTCCACTTGAACCCTCCAATTATTATCTTGAATAAAACTCTATTATAAGCTGTTCATCGATTGGTAAATCGATTTCAGCTCTGATTGGTAAATTTTTAACCTCTATGGTTATTTTTTTATTATCTACTTTTAACCAACTAGCTGGCTGATTTTCTTTAGATAATTCTAAAATAGCATCTTTAACTTTCGATTTAGGAGCAATAAATTCTATTTTATCCCCTGGTTTAACTAAAATAGATGGGATATTAACTCGCTTACCATTTATACTAAACTGGCGATGTGATACCCATTGTCTAGCTTGGGGATGAGAATTAGCAAAGCCAGCTCTATAAACAACATTATCTAATCTGGATTCTAATATTTGCATTAAGTTTTCGCTAGCAGAACCAGACTTTTTAGAAGCTGAATTATAATAAAGTCTCATCTGCTTCTCTCCAATATGATAAAAAGTTCTAGCTTTCTGTTTTTCACGAAGTTGCAGGCCATACCCAGTATGTTTGCGGAAAGTATTTGTATGTCCATGAACACCTGGTGGTTGCTTACGATGACTTTTAACAAATTTCTTGGCTGTACTACGATCGGCAATAAGAGCGAACTCTTCACCAAATCTTCTTATTTTACGTAATTTAGGTCCTGTATAACGACTCATCTTAAACTCTCCTTGGTTTACGTGCCCTAGGACCATTATGTGGCAAAGGGGTTACATCTTTAATAATTGTAATATGTAAACCGGCTGCATCTAGTGATCTGATAGCCGAATCGCGTCCAGAACCAACTCCACTTACAAAAACTTCTGCTTGTTTCATACCCAAATCTACAGCTTTAGAAGCTACTGATTTAGCGGCTAGAGAAGCGGCATAAGGAGTAGATTTTTTAGAACCCTTAAATCCAGCTGTACCAGCACTACCCCAAGCAACTACCCCACCGGATAAATCGGCAACTGTAATAATTGTATTGTTAAAAGTTGATTTAATATAAACTTTACCTTCTGGTATAGAAATCTTCTCTTTTTTCTTTTTCTTAGATTTAGCAGCAATCCGAGCGCTATAAGCTTGGCGCTTTTGCTCTGATTTCTTAGTTTTTTCGGCTTTTTTTTGTAATCTCTTTTTTCTAGACACAGTTTATATTATTTATTGATTGATATTGTTTAGTGTTTCTCGAGATCCCTCGACTCGCTCCGCTCGCTCGGGATGACAGGTGGTGTGTTGGAAGTGACAGAGAAATTAATTTATTAATTATTTATCCCCTTCGAGCAAATCATTTAACCAGTTATGAAACTCTTGTCGTGAAGCCATCTGTTTGAGCGTTAGCGAGTTATGGCGAGAACGGTAAAAGATGTTTTATATTCTGGTTTATGGTTTG
>SDBS01007947.1_pt1 | contig 10284 bp, 4 predicted proteins | sample 2277091 | NCBI WGS metagenome assembly SDBS01 (sample SAMN10404972, study PRJNA504765) | marine sediment metagenome | isolation source: marine sediment core GS10_PC15, 163 cmbsf | place: Arctic Ocean: Southern Knipovich Ridge | collected 2010 | reverse complement strand
GTAACGATTAATTTATATGAGTAATAACTTATCTCTGGATGTTGATGCGGAACACCGATTTCAGCAAAATACAGAATATACCTACATCTTTTTGTTTTTTTATTCCAGAGATTTCTAAAAACCGGTTTTAAATTGAAAAAAATTTAATCATTTTGCGACTTTTTATATGACATTAGAAACATTTCTTCGATTTCATTCACTTTTTTAAAGAGTTCCTTCCCCTTTTCCGTCAGATAAATTACTTTATCATTTTCCTCATCGAGTTTATAGGCAATTAACCCACTTTTTAACAAATCATCCTTAACCCTGAAGAACGAGTTGAGATAGGACTTGTTCTTTTTTAAAGCTATGAAAAATAGTGATTGTTTTGCCTCTTTTTTCTTAAAATCGTTCAAAATTTCGAGAGTTTCTCCGAAACCCTTCCGCCGATACAATCTAAAAAAATCCGCCATTTTATTTGCCTTTTTTAACCGCTTCCAAAATATATACATTCGTTTACACTATAGTAGTATAAAAATGGTTTGGTCAATAATATTCTTTTCTGTTCTATTCATTTTTTATTAATCTTTTCGCTCAATCTAAACGAAAAATTGAATATTATTAATGATGAAAGGATATAGATATGAATCAAGATTTCTTAACACTTAATTTCTTAGTACTTAGTTTCTTAGTACTTAATTTCTTAGTACTTGATTTCTTAACACCAGATTTCTTAGCACTAAATTTCTTTGCACCAGATTTCTTAGCACTAAATTTCTTTACACCAGATTTCTTAACACTTGATTTCTTTATAGAAGTCTTTTTCAAACTAGTTTTCTTTGTAGTTATTTTTCCTTTTGAAAAAGTAGAATATCGACTCTCAATCCCTTTTGATTTCAATATTCGTTCATTTTGGACAGTATAAACTCTACTATATTCTCTAAATAAAGAATTTTCTCTATCATTTGGAACAGGAAAGGCTTGGTAGAGTGCAGTCCATATAATCCTTAAATTATTTTGAGTTAGGAATTCATCGAAAAGTGTTTTTTCAACTATTAATCCAGTTGGACCTTCTTCGCATATTGAGGGACAAATAAATCCCGAATCATGATCTTGATAGTTGAATGAATCAATACCATTCCATTTGAGATCAAGAAATTTAAAAAATTCTGGTGATGGAACTTCAATATAAATTGTATCATCGACTGAACAATTATAACCAGATTCAAAAACCAAGCGATTAGATGTAGGTAATATTGGTATTTCAATTTCTGGACAGGTTTTCCAACAATTATCGAGACCCTCTTCCTGAAATTGAAGTGCCCATGGGTAATCGCCAAAAGTTTTATTATAAATCTCTGGTCCTTCCGGTATCCAGCGACCCCCCAAATCTTGGTGTTTTAACCAGCTCCATAACTTTTCAAACTCTTCGTTTTTTACAAGGAAACTACGTAAAATCATCCACAAAAGACGATATTCTTTAGATTCTTGAGTTCTATTAGTCCAATCTTGCATTAAAGAGAGTACATAATATCTTTTACCATTATTAGGATTATTAATTTGAATAGTATGTGAAGCATCTGGAAAAATTAAATTTTCAAGCCATTCGTTGTTTGAAATCATACTGACCGAATCATAATCATAGGTAACAGGTGCCCACCAAGAATTAATTTCTTTGTTTTCTTTAGTGCTTTTAAAATCTATTGTCACATCTATATCATGAAATTGGGTTCCTTGCAGCTGAGGAATTCCATCAATTTTATAATATGGTTTGAGCTCTCTTTGATCAGAAAGTTTGGCCATTAAGCGAAACAATCCGATCCATTGATATTTTTTACCGATTCTTTTGGATAACTTTCATTCTGTACAGGATTTATAGTCGGAATCACTAATTGGGAACTTGAATAAGGTGGAGAATATAAATCTGACCTAATTTCATCATTTAATAAATCATTTTTCTTTAAAAACTCAAAAATTAGACGGATATAATTGCGAATTTGTACATTCGGTGGAATTTGTCTATTCTTAAGATAGACATCATATAAAATCTTGATGAGTTCACTCGGAGATTCAATTTGAGTGGATCGGATAAGTGTACCATAGATACAAGCTAGCAAGCGTTCTGTTATATATTCATCATCAATATTAGAAAATAATATAATGAGCTGAGGCCAAACTTCCCACTTATCGTGTATTATTGTTATAATTCCTTTTGTAGCTTTATCGCGGATCTCCCGATCCGCAGCGGAACAGAACCACAACAAAACGGTTGCCCACAATGTGATTGATGGTAATGATAAATTTTCCATACGATCATTAGTATGGTTGATTATATGAGACACAACTTCTTTTTTTTCATAAGAAAAAAACATATACGGGCAAAAATAGGAGTCTCGAATAGGTAATTTATCTATTTTTAGAATTTCATGAAGATATAAAATATTCAAAGGATGTTCTCTATGGAGAGATAAAGTTAATAGCAGATCAAAGATTTCTTTAAAAAAACCATTCTTACGGAGAAATTCTATATTCTCTAGGGTTTTTTGGGTGAACGATTCGCGGGATCGCCAATACATCGACTTTATTATAATCTTTCTTAGAATATTATCTATATTGGGGATTAAATCAAAGAGTTCCTTTCTATATTTCTCAGGAATGAGCAATCCCATCGCTTCAATCAATCCTACGTTTTCTAAAACACTATTTTCGTCCTTTGTAATATGATAGAGACCTCCCCCTTCAATAAATGCATCATCAATCATATCCGAGTTAATATGATTTAGATATTCATCTGCAATTAGATAGTCTTTTACTTTTTCAAAAGAAAATTCAATAACATTAATTGGATTGGTTTGGTCTGGCAATAATATGCGATTTTCCTTAATAATTTCTTCTCCTAAAAGCTGATCAAATAAAGACTCAGATCTCTTGGGTAATGACCAAATTTCATCGCAGATTGTTTTAGCTTCAAACCATTCAATGTAGGACACCTTCTGGGTAGATATCTTTGTCAAGAATCCTTCGATTGCTTTATGGACTTTCCGCTCTCTAGGATTATAGTCTAAAATCTTTGATATTTTAATCTCCTTTGAATTGATGAAATTTGAGATAATTTCAGAAAAACTATACATCCTGTCTGATAAGTGTTTTATTCCAGAATCAACCAAGGATTGACAGAATAATTTTAGGAAGAGGGGATTTGAGAATTCGGGCTGTAATAATGGAAAGGATGGTGATTCAATTCCATAAAATTGAAAGAAAGAATAACATGCTTCATATTCAACTCCCTCAAATCCCTTATGCGAAATTTCCTTGATTTGTGTATCCAATGGTATTACAACATCTCTATAACATGTGCGACAGGAAAAACATAATTTTATGTTCCGATATGTCTTAATTTTTCCAATAATGGAGTTAAGGTTGCGTTCCCAAATGCTTCTCGGTCTAGATTCATTTAACGCATCAATAAATATTATGAGAGGATACTGCGAGACATTTCCGATTACATCAAAAAAAAATAATAAATCATCAATTGTATATTGGTTTGGTACGTTGAGTTGAATCCGGATCTGCTCCCAAATATCCATATCAACGAATTGTTCCCCAAATAGGATAACTGAATAAAGACCTCTTGCAAGTCTATTACTCGCTATATCGCAAAAAGCATGAGTCTTCCCAGCACCTGCAATTCCTGTGATTAACAGCTCTGAAACAAAGGGGAAACATAGATTACCTTCTAATAAGGCATTTTTTAAATTGGATATAAGATCTAATGTTTCTTTTGAATTATCATAATACTGCGCAGGAAATGAGACCATATATTCTGCTTGGAACTGTCTGAAATTTACAGACTCAACAGATTCTAAACCATGTTTTTCTTCTAAATCGTGTTTGAAATATTCGACCAGATTTCTACCATGGTCTGATAAATTTTCAAATTTATTCGATAGTACTTCTTCTGTTGTATGAATTTCTCTAGTTTTCATACTTTTGATAAAAACTATTATTTCCCCTAAATCTCCAATGAATGAATTTAATTTTAAAATAATATTTTCATCAAATTTAGGTGATTGAGTATCTCCTCCATTTTCTGTTATTATTTTCCAATAATCTCTTTTCTCAGTAAGGTGATAAATATAATCATCCAATTCAGCATGCCAGATATCTGTTTCCCCAAATGCTTCAAAAATCTGATATATAGGAGTTTTAACGTTCAACAACGGCGTGTATCGAGGCCCTGCTTGGTTTTTCGCGTTTTCAATGTGTTGTTGGAACCATTTTTTCTCTAATAACTTGTTGGAAAGCCAAAAATTGATAATACGATTAGGGAATTCTTGCTTTAAGACTTCAGTCAATAATTCAGATGAATCCCAAGAGATTATATCTATATCAATACCTTTTGAATTAGCGTATTCTTTCCATTCTTTTACATAATCATTAAATTTTTCTTGTTGGCTTTTTCCTTTTCTTTTAGTGGGACCGGTCAAGTTAAAGGGAACACAAATATAATATCGGGTTAAATTTGGATGGACATCCAGTGCAGTGATAAAACTCTTGGTAATTTGCTTCTTATCAAGTTGAAAAAAATATTTCGCTTGCCACCCCCATTCTTCACCAGATTGGAGGGACCAAACACATTCAACACCCCCATCGCCCCCAGAACCTTGAAAACGTTGAAAATGACTCCCTTCAGGAATCTCTTTGAAAATTCTTGCCAATTGACAGCAAAATTCTTCAAAACCTTCGTCTTGACTACCATTTACCGTCCGTATTTCTTTAAAATTCATTTCAATATTCAAATAAAATCATCTCATTTGTTATTTCTTTCAATTAATTATCTGTTACACTAAATTTAATTAAATAACTCCATTTATTAAACCCAAATTGTCTCAAATTAAAACTGTAATAAAGTTAATTGATCAAACGTAGACAAGGGTCCTTTTTTACTTTTCATTTTCGCTTACGTAGTTTGATTATTATTGATTTAGTCTTAAGTTAAAATAATGGTGTTCTTTTTTAGTTGTTTCTATAAAATATTTCACATATTTATCAATTACGTATTAAATTAGATCAAGATTTCCTTATTATCCTCTCAATTATCTTCATTAGAATTCAATCGCACACATTTTCTCCATTTTCCATGTTTAAATAGATCTGTCTTGAATAAATTTTAGTTCGTAATCCTGTCGAAACGGTTCGTAAGTTTGATGAATCGATTCGACAATGATATGAACACTTTATCAAATAAAAACAATAATTGATGAGAAGATAATGGCAGAAAATAACAGAATTGATTTGTATGGCAATATTAGGGTTCCAAAAATAGCGATATTGAAACTAATTCACAATAATGGTGGTCGAAATGAGATTTGGGTCGGTGATTTGAAAAAAGTATTATTAGGTTTAAATCCTGATATTAAAGAGCAATTAGGCTTGAATTATAAAAAAAATTCAATATACAAAATTTTAGACAGGATGGCAGATAAAAACCTAATCGAAAAATATCAAAAACTCGAACGTAATGTGTATAGTTACGTAAAAATCTCAGAATTCGGTTTGGATATTTTAAGAAAGTATGAAATTCTTGTCAGAAAAAACAAAATAGAAAGAATTCAAATTCAGAACAATGGATATTTAACAGATCTCGATGAACAAAACATTCCTTAAATGGAAAATTAAGTTGATTAAGCCCAAACTAGAGTGTACCTAAATTTCTCCAATCGAAAATTTAGTTGGGGAGTTCGGAATCTACATGAGCAGTAAAAATGTAGAAGAATAAAAATTCGAATAATAGTTCAAAATAATATTCTGATTTGGAAAGAAATGAGACATGTTTATACACTTTTTGAAATAATAAGAGTGTAATTAACACCAATTAACACCAATCTCTTAAGTATCAATTTATATATATCCGATCTGTTCCGTGAATCAAGAATTCTAATTTTCCCTTATTTTTTTTATATTCCCCATAATGTCCAATCCATTGGACAAAGTGTCGAATCGGTTGGACACTGCATCGAATCAAGTAGATAAAGTGTCGAATCGGTTAGACACTGTGGCGAACAAAGCTTTAAATACTCCTTTTGGCAGATTAGATAGATAAACAAATCGATATAACGTCATTTCTCTAACAAATATAAATTAAATCGGTTGATAGAGGCAATTAAACATTTTAAAAAAATAAAATTGTCAAATTTGATGAAAATTTTGTATACAATCCATAAAATCGTAAGAAAATTCCATTAAATTCGTTTTAGATCACCAGAAACTAAATAAAAATACAAAAAAAATATGCAGATTGACATTAATTTCGTCGGTTGTAATCCTAGCACACTATCGAAAATTGATTACATTACTACGGTAGAAATAAAATAATAATAATTCGATAGAAAAAATGTCAAAATGAATTCAAAATTAAAAAACTGAGATAAAAAAAATCAAAGAAATGGTATAAAACAATGTCAAATACAATATTTACAGTAGATCGTAACATAGTAACGAGTAAAAACCCTTCAAACGGATATTTTGCGTCTAATTCCAAAACATCTATCACAAGCGGTGATAATATTTATGGTAGAAAAAGACCTAAATTAAAACCTGGTATATTTTTAAGTCTCCCTGTTAAGATTATTTTCTCCTTAGCCGTATTTCTTGCTTTATGGGGATTGTTTCAACTTAGAATGTCACTCGCTCCGAGTATCTCGTTCGGTGATTTTATTTCGCCAGTAAAGATCGGCGCTCCGGTCGCGGTTTATCTTGCCACGATTTTAGTAGGTTTACCCTTGTCTCTATTTATTGCATTTAGCATTCTTTCATCGAGTAAAAAAATCCGAATTAGAAATGTCTGGTTGGAAATCGGATTACATTTCATTTCCGCCATAGGAATTTTCTTCGGATTTGTTTACCTTTTCCTATTCAATACCAATAACAATATTTTCAACAATACTCCTTTTCAGATTTTTGCAATCTCAGTTGCATTAAACGATAACCAAATAATTTTTGCATTACTTTTCACAGTTTTGTTTATAAAATACAGTATCTCTAAATTTGAATCTCTGGCCAATAAATTATATATCTCGGAAGAATCTAGAGAGAGATTGAAAAAGATTAGGTGGGGTCAAGGTGCGACCGCTATTTTTCTGATTATTTTCGCTATGATATTTCCGATGATTCTGAATTCTCCTTTAGCGGCTTTAATGGGTGATTCAATTAAAAAAGCATTTTCGTTTATGAATTTTCCCGATACCGCCTCTGTGAGTAACCCTGAAAACCCGACACCTTATGTTCAAGAAGATTGGCCATATAATCCTTATGCGCAAATTAATTCTGATTGGAACGAAACTTGGTTATTTTCGGATGATGTATCAGAAGCAGGAGGGTGGAATTTAACACAAATCCAAGGAAAAAATTATTTAACTCATCCTTTCAATGCCGCAAATTACAGTTATCTTGCATATGATGTAATAAATGCAGATAAAGTTAATTTCACAATTTTCGAAGGAAACAATTCTAATGTGGAACAAAACGGTGCGAATTATACTTTTGAAGCAATATATGGGCCAAACTCTCTCGGAACAAGCTTTGAATTTAATCTAGATAATGATGTTTCCAGATATCTAGTTGCTATTCCAGAAGAATATGCCGACAATTTTGACGAATTCTGTATTCAACCCATGGTAATTTTTAATGATCTCTTATTTTTGAATTATTCGAGTGAGGGAATTATTAACAATCAATTAAATGTGAGCACCGACATAAATAAAATCATTAGCGGTGAAGGAATTTGGAATTATAATTCTAACAAATCGGCAGTTGTTCAATTTGAATCTTTCGGAGAAATAAATATTGTCTTTACTGCCCCTAGTAATTTAAATGACTGGTTTATCACTTTAGACGGATATATTATTACAGATGTTCATCCAACTGAAGGATCCGGGAATGACTTTGCCTTAACCTCAGAAATTTCATCTTTAGATTGGTATTCTAATATAGAAACAGACGGAGTGACCATTCTTACCGTTAATTTCGAAGATTCGGGTCCTGTTCAAAACTTTTCTCATTGGCTTGGATTCGTGATGAACAACGAAGAATACGCCCCAAATAATAATACTGATATCGATTTGAAAATTTTCTCTCATGGTAACAGCGATTTCGATAATGATGGATTAACTAATCTTGAAGAATATTATACTTTTGCCGATTATGGTGTTTCACCGATTGTTCCCGATTCTTATGCATATTATACTATGCCGATGGATTTTAATTATGATAATCTTCAAAATCCGAATCATTGGGCTCCAGCTGAATTAATTATCGAATCAAAAGTAAAAGAACCCGGTAAAATTTCTTTAGTACTGAATTGGGCAGAATTAATGAATGTAAAATATGATGGTATGGAAATGACAGAACCCGGGAAGATAATTTATCAAGGCGTCCATAGTTTTTATCCTTATGTCGATTACGGAAAACATTTCATTCAATTCGCTTATAATAGTTCTAACCCTGACATTGGTTATGATACAGTCGGCCTATTACTAAATGGGATAGAAATCCCTATAATCGACGATTTAAATGTAATTAATCCCGATTTTTTGAGAAACAATGATCAAGACGGAGATGGTAATCCGGACAATTCCGATAAATCTCCCCAAGCGAGTATCCAACTAGATCACACAAAAGCTCAGCAAATAGTTTTTGGAGTCGATCCCAATGAAAATTTAAAAATAAATATACAATTAAACCGACCTCAACAAACCATAAATGAAGAAAAATCACCCTATATGAGTGGTAAAGAATGGGAGCCATCCGTTTTGAAGATCGAAGGAGATATTATAAAAAATATAACCATTAGATTTGATGCAAACAACGGAAGCTTGCAGCATTGGAGAGAATACACATATTCGTATAATGAATTAGAAATTCAGTTCCCAAATAGGACAATTTATAACAAAGATAATGGGGGATTTAATTTATTATTTGAAGGGCAGATTTTACCGAATTGGACTCAATTTATTGTGTATGATACTCCAGACCTATATGATTTGACGCATAACGGTGATAATACAACCCCCATCCAGTGGAATGGAGGGGGGAACTTAGATTGGACGGGAGAAATGGAAGTCATATTTATTCCTATACTGAGATTATTCGGAAACACTGAAGCCAGAATAATAGACACTATCGGAAGTGAAACCGGGGAAGAATGGAGTTATGACCAAAATGTACATTTTACAGAATACATTTATCAAATTCCGACTCAACAATGGATTAATGTTAACGAACAAACTGTCCTAGTTCCGGGGATCAATGACAAAATAGAAGCTCCTTATACGAGAATTTATGAAGGTATTGATCGCCAAAGATTAACAGAATTATGGGGAAGAGAATTCGAAGAATTTAATTTAGTAAAAGAATCCAATCCGACTTATGTATTAAGTGGAATCGGGGACGAAATCCCCATAGATTGGATAGGAGATGACGGAATTCCTGATGCTTCTACTAAAGACACTGAAGATTATTTAAACCCATATACTTTTTGGTATCAAAACGGGGGAAGTACAAGTCAATCGACAATAGCCGAGGACATTTTTTATTATAGATTGGGTGGTGGGGAAACAGAAAACGGTTCTTATTACGATGATATTTGGTGGATGGACGGGCATCCAGGAACAGTTATTGACTATGAATATTCATATTATGATCCTAATCCTCCATATACAGATGTAGTAGATTTCCAAGGAGGGACAGGACTAAAAGATTATTGGGAAGAAAGAGCAACAACTATACGAGGCAAATATGACGAATATGTAAATGATATGGCCCAAAGAGAATTCACAATTTTTGCTGGAGATGCCAGCGAAAATAGTTTTGACTTCGAGATCACATATCCAAAGGGTCACGCCGCTTTACAAAATGGAATATTAGATTTACGATTTCAGATCGAATGGGCTGTTATTGATGCAGAAAAAGGCACCCCAGTTCATTATTACGGATTCGAAAATGATTCCGTTATTCAATCCATTACAACAACGGCAAGCGATACCATCAATTACCTATTGGGAAGTCCGGATAGTTATATCGAGGATTCTCTTTTGTATTATTGGGTACAGAACCCAAACCTATTTTCAAGTAATGATCAAGACGTTAATTGGATAGGAAATTATGGAATTGACCCCGCCACAGATATGTATGGAGATCTTTTAACTGATCTTGACAGTTTCCAACTTTATAACCAAATCGAAGAAGATTGGAAATTCGATCCAATTGCTTTTGGACCTGGGCATCTTCAATATTTCTTCAGTGATA
>SDBS01007946.1_pt1 | contig 10287 bp, 8 predicted proteins | sample 2277091 | NCBI WGS metagenome assembly SDBS01 (sample SAMN10404972, study PRJNA504765) | marine sediment metagenome | isolation source: marine sediment core GS10_PC15, 163 cmbsf | place: Arctic Ocean: Southern Knipovich Ridge | collected 2010 | reverse complement strand
GAACAGTCTTTGCTTGGAGCGATGCTACTTTCACCAGCCGCAGCCTCCGATGTAATTGAGAAAGTTCACCCGGAAGACTTCTATCGCAAAGCTCACACTCGCATATACGAAGCCATCAGCAAGGTTTTTATAGATGGCGAGCCAATCGATCCGATCGTCGTTGCTGAAGAGCTAGACAAAAGGGGAGTGCTGGAAAGCGTCGGCGGCAGATCTTTTATCCATACTTTGATGAATTTTGTGCCAACCGCCGCTAACGCTCTTTATTACGCGGAGATACTCAAGAGGCACTCGATGCTTCGGTCTTTAATCCGGGTAGCCACTGATATCGCCTCAATTGGGTATGAGGCGCCTGAGGATATTGAAGCCGCGATAGACCGGGCCGAAAGCCTAATATTCGATGTTTCCAAGAAAAGAATATCAGAGAAGTTTTCTATACTTGAAGACTTGATAGCTGAGAATTGGGATCGTATCGATAGACTGGGTGCCTCAGATACAGACATAACGGGCCTTGCTTCCGGTTTTACAGATCTAGACAAGCTTACCTCGGGGTTTCAGCCCTCAGACCTGATAGTTATTGCCGCCAGACCTGCTATGGGCAAAACGTCATTTGCCCTTGAGGTCGCAAGGCACGTTGGAGTGAATGAGGGCAAAGCCGTCGCGCTGTTCAGCTTGGAGATGTCCAAGCTTCAAATAGCCCAGAGGCTTTTGTGTTCGGAGGCGATGGTAAAAAGTCAACTTCTGCGTAGTCCTTCCAGGCTAACTGATAGAGATCATCAGAAATTAGCGTCAGCCAGCGGCCCTTTGTCCAAAGCAAGAATATTTATCGATGACACCGCCAATATAACCATTATGGAAATCAGGGCTAAAGCTCGTCGGTTGATGAGCAGGGAAGATGTCTCGCTAATCATCGTTGACTACATGCAATTGATTCAAGGCGGGTCGCGGAGCGAAAACCGTCAGCAAGAGATTTCTGAAATTTCCCGGGCACTTAAAATTCTGGGTCGTGAATTAAATGTGCCGGTTATCGCTGTTTCCCAGCTGTCCCGCGCGGTTGAAAGCCGGACAGACGATAGACGCCCTCGCTTGGCGGATCTGCGCGAATCGGGAGCGATAGAGCAGGACGCTGATCTCGTAATATTTATTTATCGGGATGAGAAATATGATCCAGAGACAGAAGATAAAGGAATAGCCGAGATTATTATTCGAAAACACCGTAATGGGCCAACTGGCACGGTTAAATTGCAGTTCATGGAAGATTATGCTAAATTCGGGAACCTCTCCCACCAACACCAGCGATAGGAGCCTGTCTGAGTATTCCGCTCCGGCTGCAAATCCGGCGGGCGTCCGCCGGACTGTGTTGCAACTCCTCCGAGTACCTACAGGTACGCGTCGTCATTGCGCCTTGCCAGCCGAATTTTCGCTATCGTCGGGCATACTTAGACAGACTCCTGGTCTTTTTCGGGTCTCTGCCTTTGACTAATTAATCCGCTCAAGAATCTTTGCGCCATTAAGGCCCCTAGCATGGCGCCAAAGAAATCGAGCAGCAGATCATTTAATTCAGGAGTGCGTTGAGGCACCATTGACTGGTGCCATTCATCGGAGAAGCCGTAACCGATAGATAAGAGAATCGCGACTATAAAAATAGTGGTCTTGTTTAGTCTCGTGGTTTGGGTGAGTGCCAGCCAGAGAAGAACCGAGAGAATCGCGTATTCCGCAAGGTGACCGACGATCGATTTCCACCAAGGTCCCGGGAGACCGCTCTGAGATGAAAGAAAAAATATTACTGCCATCCATGAAAAGGACGGCAGCCATTTCACAATTATTTTCCCCGGCGACATGCGACATAGTATGACGCAGACTCTTAAAACTCGCAAAAAGAGTGATATCGGATATTGCAAAATCCACGATTTGGAGGTCAGAGCATTCTCTATTTGGGAATAGAATAGATTATGGAGATTAAGAATGTAAAAGTTTTTACCACGCCTACATGCCCTTTCTGCGTTATGGCCAAGGATTTTTTACGCACAAAAGGAATTAATTATGTTGAGAAAGACGTCGTCGATGATATTGACGCCCGCGAAGAAATGATAGAGTTAACGGGTCAGGAGGGTGTTCCCGTCATTTCTATCAATGGTGACGTGGTGATCGGCTTCAACCGCAGCATGCTTGAATCTCTAATTACAGAAAATTAGCGATTATTACTCTTTCCCCACCTCTCTCTTAAGACTTATAATAGAACCAGATAAATAGATAAGTCCGCGAACACTCCAAGAGGGCCGATTAGTATCGTCGGGCTCTCGACTGATTAAAGGTTTGTTAGTTTGTCAAAATTTGTCCATCTTCATGTGCATTCTGAATTTTCTCTTTTAGATGGCGCCGTCAGGTTCAGTGACCTCGTGAGTCAGGCTAAAGAAAGCTCAATGCCCGCAGTCGCCGTTACTGACCACGGCGTCATGTATGGCTGTGTGGATTTTTACAAGAAAGCCATAGCGGCAGGAGTCAAGCCGATCCTGGGCTGCGAGGTTTACGTCGCGCCCTCAAGCCGGTTTGATAAGACTTCTAAGAAAGACGCCTCTAATCGTCATTTGACGCTCTTGGCCTCGAATTTGGTCGGTTATCGCAACCTAATGCACCTGGTCTCATATGCTTTTCTCGAAGGTTTTTACTACCGGCCCCGAGTAGATTGGGAGCTGCTCGAGCGCTACCATGAAGGGCTCATTGGGCTCAGCGGTTGTCTAAGCGGCGAGCTTTCAAAGGTCATTTTATCAGGCGATGTGGCGGGAGCTAAAACCAAAGCCCAAAACTACGCGCGCCTTTTCGGTGATAACAACTACTTTATTGAGATACAAGACCACGGAATTGCCGAGCAGAAAGAGGTCACGCCAGTCTTGGCTGACATGGCGAAAGAACTCGGGATTGGCCTTGTGGCCACCAATGATGTCAATTATCTCAGACGGGAAGATAGTATCCCGCATGATGTTCGACTTTGTATCCAGACGGGCCCAATTCTTGAAGAAGAAAATCGCATGCGTTTTAGCACCGATGAGTTCTTTTTAAAGTCAGACGAAGAGATGAAGTCAGTTTTCCCTGAGTACCCTGAGGCGCTTAGCAACACAGTTGCCATTGCCCAGAGGTGTAATGTTGAGCTTGATCTCGGCCGGACATTATTGCCTGAATATGATGTGCCGAAAGGAAAAACTCTTGACCAATACTTGGAGGAGCTTTGCCGGGAAGGCATAGACCGGCGGTATCCGGATGTGACCCCGGTTGTCGAGGCTCGTCTTGATCATGAGCTTGGGGTTATTCGCAAGACCGGATTCTCGGGCTACTTTTTGGTGGTCTGGGACTTTATTCAATTCGCTAAGAGAGAAGGGATAAAAGTTGGACCGGGCCGCGGCTCCGCTGCCGGCAGTATCGTCGCTTACGCTCTGGGTATAACCGATATCGATCCGCTCAAGTACGGGTTGCTGTTTGAGAGGTTTTTGAATCCGGAGCGCGTCAGTATGCCTGATATCGATATCGATTTTTGTTATGTCCGGCGCGATGAAGTCATCCGTTACGTAGTTGAGAAGTATGGCCATGACAAGGTGGCGCAGATTATCACTTTCAGCACTATGGCGGCCAGAGCCGCTATTCGCGACGTCGGCCGGGTTTTCAATGTGCCATATGGTCAAGTCGATAAAATAGCGAAGTTAATTCCCGAAGCGCCCGGGACAACCCTGGAGATGGCACTGGGGTCTGTGCCTGAGCTTCAGCAGGCCTATGACACAGACGACGACACACGAAAAATCCTGGATACAGCCAAAGCTCTGGAAGGGCTTGTGAGGCAGGATTCAATTCACGCCGCGGGTGTTGTCATCTCCAAAGAGGCGCTTACTAATTATGTGCCTATTCAAAAGAAACCCAACACAGAGGTCGTGACCCAGTACTCAATGGACGCTATTGGGGACATCGGGCTTCTTAAGATGGATTTTTTGGGGCTCAGGACATTGACGGTGATCGACAACGCTGTCAAAAATATTGAATTGAACGGCGGCAAGCCGCTTGATCTCGACGCAATTCCCTTTGACGATAAAAAAACCTTCCAACTGCTGAAGAAGGGCGACAGTGTCGGCTTATTTCAGCTGGAAAGCTCCGGAATGCGTTCACTCATGCGTGATCTGGCCCCGACAACATTTCAAGACATAATCGCTCTGCTTGCTCTGTATCGACCCGGCCCGCTACAGAGCGGTATGGTCAAGGATTTTGTTGATTGCAAGCACGGGCGAAAAGTCATCGATTACCCGCATCCGAGCCTGGAGCCGATCCTGAAAGAGACATCAGGCATGATCGTTTATCAGGAACAAGTTATGCGTGTGGCGACAGATATGGCCGGGTTCACGATGGGTGAAGCTGACATTCTTCGTGGCGCGATGGGCAAAAAAAAGGCAGACGTGCTGAACAAACAGCGAGAAAAATTTATTAACGGCGCCCAAGCCAAAGGAATTAGCAAGAAGGATTCCGGTAAAGTCTTTGATCTGGTCAATCATTTCGCCGGCTATGGCTTTAACAAGAGCCATAGCACTGCTTACGCTGTCATTTCATATCAGACCGCCTATTTAAAAACGCATTTTCCAACCGAATTTATGGCGGCGTTGCTGACGTCGATTATGGACAATAAAGATAAGGTGGCTCAGTACGTCAATGAGTGTCGACGCCTAAGGATTGAGGTATCACCACCTGACGTCAATGAGAGCTTTAACGGCTTCACGCCTGTTGGTAAAAGTATCCGGTTCGGCTTGTCTGCGGTCCGCAATGTTGGCGATGGCGCAATTGAAACGATCATCCAGGCCCGCAAAGAGCGGCCGTATTCTTCAATCGTTGATTTTTGCAATCGCGTAGATAGTTCAGTCTTAAATAAGAGAGCTCTGGAAAGTTTGATAAAAGGTGGATCCTTTGACACTCTCGGGGTGACACGCAAATACTTGCTGAGTGTTTTTGAACAGGCCACAGAGACCGCCGCGAAATGCCGTCGTGACATTGAGTCAGGGCAAGGCAGTTTGTTTGGCGGGAGCGAAAACGAAGAGTCCCAGACCAGTGAGAAATTGCCGCGATCCGCTCAAGACGAGTTGTCCAAACCAGAGCTTCTTGCCTATGAGAAGGAAATGCTCGGGCTTTACGTCAGCGACAATCCCCTTCTTGAGTTGGCACAGGTCTTGCAGGCGCAGACAACAACAATTGCGACAGCACGCGAAGGGCGCGATAGGTCATCGGTCACAATTGGCGGGCTCGTGGGGAAAATTAATCGCATTAATACCCGTAAGGGAGATGCTATGGCTTTTGTCGTCATTGAGGATCTGGAAGGGTCAATGGAAGTTGTTGTCTTTCCAACTGTTCTTCAGAAGTATCGCGAGCTTATCGTTGAAGACGCTGTAGTAAAAATTAAAGGCCGTATCGATGTCAAAGAAGACGAGGTTAAGCTTATCGCCCAAGAAATAATGGCGCTTACGGACATGAAAAAGGCGAAGAGGCAGGCTTTATATTTAAGAATTGGCAATGATCGTCTTGATAAGATATTAATTGGTAAGCTTAGAAAGGTGCTGTCGGATCATCCCGGTGACGCCGAAGTTTATTTGCGACTTCAAGACGGCAAGGAGTTGACGACCTTGCGGTTTTCCACCGACTTCCAAGTTGCAAGTTCTGGCCCGGTTATCGGTGAGTTAACTGGTCTGTTGGGCAGTGGGTCGGTCACAATTGAGCGTCAAGGAGCTGAGGTTGTCTAGTTTGCCAACCAGGTAAGCTATAAACTAGAATCAACCAGTACACGCGAGCCTGTGAAACAAGGTGGACAGTGATTACTAGAATTAGGCACTTAAATAGTGGAAACATTGAAAAGGCACTCATTCGTTCCGATGCGGTAACAGATCATGAAGTTGTTGAGGTTGTGCGGGCTATCATTGAGGACGTGGCGGCCCGGGGAGATCGAGCCTTAATTGAATATACGACCAAGTTTGACCGTGTTACGTTGACCGAGGAAGAGCTGGCCGTTAGTGTCTCCGAGCGAGATTACGCCCGGGATCAGGTGCCCGAAAAGATTATTCAGAGTTTGGAGCTGGCCACCAAGCGGATACGAAATTATCATCAACATCAATTACCCAAATCTTGGACGATGAAAGAGGAGGGCGCGACAATGGGCCAGATAGCCAGGCCTATTGGTCGAGTCGGGCTGTATGTGCCCGGTGGGCTAGCTAACTATCCGTCTTCAGTATTGATGAATGGTATACCGGCCCAGATAGCCGGTGTGCCTGAGATAATCTTGTGTGTGCCCACGGCCGCGAACGGCAAAGTGAGCAAATACACACTGGCGGCAGCGTCAATTCTTGGGATCGACAATATATATAAGGTTGGCGGTGCTCAGGCGATTGCCGCGATGGCGTTTGGTACCGATACTATTAAGGGTGTTGACAAGATAGCGGGCCCTGGCAATATCTATGTAGCAACCGCGAAAAAGCTTGTGGTTGGTACGGTTGATATCGACATGATAGCGGGTCCAACCGAGATCGTGATCATTGCCGACAAACACGCTAAAGCCCCTTTTATTGCCGCTGATATGATTGCTCAGTCTGAACATGATTCACAAGCTACATCGATATTAATAACTGATGACGCCTCGCTTGCTGAGCAGGTGAACGAGGCCCTTAAAGAACAGTTGGCGTCAGCCGCCCGGTTAGACATTGCTCAAAGCGCGCTGAGTGAACGCGGGCGAATCTACGTCGTCGATGATCTGCGACTCGCCTTTGAGTTCGTAAACCGTTTTGCGCCGGAACACCTGGAAATAATGACGGTCAACGCCGAGGAATGTCTATCTGATGTTAAGAACGCGGGCGCCATTTTTTTAGGTGACTATACACCGGAAGTGCTTGGCGACTATATAGCCGGATCAAACCATGTTCTGCCGACCAGCTCCACGGCCCGCTTCTATTCGCCTCTGGGAGTGTACGACTTTGTCAAATGGTCGAGCTTTATGTCTTTTTCTAAAGAAGCGATGTCAAAAATTGGCTCGGAAGCTCTGGCGCTAGCGAGAATTGAAGGTCTCGAAGGCCATGGCAAATCAGTTGAGATTAGACTAGACCATAACGAAGACCAAGGCCCTGACGGCGGGTGAACCCTTTGTGAAAAAGATACTATCTCCCCGGGAAACTGTCGCCCGGATGAGCGCTTATGACCCAGGCAAATACGAAGTAGACATTAACTTGTCGGCCAACGAAAATCCTTATGATCTACCTGATGAGTTGAAGCTCAAAGTGGTCGAAGCGGCGTCGAAGACGGCGTTTAACAGGTATCCTGATCCGTCAGCGCTCGCCTTGAGGTCTGTGATCGCCGCGCGCCACGATCTAAGTGTTGATAATATCGCTGTCGGCAACGGCGGCGATGAGTTGCTACTCGCTCTTCTTTTGGCCTATGGGGGCCAGGATAGAGTAGCTGTCACTTTTGAGCCGACATTTGTTATGTACGGAATATTATCGGAGTTGACCCAGACAAGGTGCGCCCGGCTTAAGCGGCAGCCGAATTTTGCTTTGCCAAAGGACGTTGTCGGCGAAGTTCAGAGGGAAAAAGGCGATGTTGTTTTTGTCTGTAGTCCGAATAATCCCAGCGGCAATATGGCGTCGCAAGCAGAAATATTATCTCTTGTTGAGGGAACGCGTGCGCTTGTTGTTGTCGACGAAGCCTACCAAGAGTTTAGTCGCGTCTCAATGTGCGGATTACTCAAAACTTACTCCAATCTCGTCATACTCAGGACTTTTTCCAAAGCGTTTTCGCTTGCCGGGCTGCGTGTCGGGTATTTAATGGGCTCAGCAGAGGTTATAGCTAATATCCTAAAGGTAAAATTGCCGTATAATCTCAACGTTTTTTCGCAGACAGCCGCCCGGGTCTTAATGGAAAACCAAGCTTATTTCACCAAGGTGATCGACGAAATAGTTGTTGAAAGGAAGCGTGTTTTTGAGGCTGTCCGAAGAATGCCGGGGCTGACGCCATATCCTTCATCGGCGAACTTCATACTTGTAAAATCCGCGGGATCCGGTACAGACCTCTGGCGGAAATTGTTGTCAAAGAGTATTCTTGTGAGAGATTTTAACCAGGTTGACGGAGCCAGAAATTGTCTGCGGCTTACAATTGGCAGCCCTAGGCAGAATGACGCGTTGATCGATGCGCTAGAGGCGTATTCAGTTGCGCCCGGTCAAGAGAACTAAAGAGTGCTTTCAGGGGGACAAATGTCAAGAAGCGGGAAGGTTAGCAGAAAAACCAACGAGACATCCATCGATGTTGATTTAAAGCTTGATGGAACGGGTGTTTCGCAAATTTCAACAGGCATACCCTTTCTCGACCATATGCTCGAGTTATTCACCAGACATGGTTTGTTTGACTTAAACGTTAAGGCTCTGGGAGATTTGGAAATCGACGCCCATCATACAGTTGAAGACATCGGGATCAGTCTCGGGTCAGCTTTATCCGAGGCGCTCGGGAACAAAGAGGGCATCAACCGATATGGTGATTGCTTGATGCCTATGGACGAGATACTAGTTGAAACAGCGATTGATATTTCCGGACGTCCAAGTGTTCACTATGAGGTCGAGCTGCCAACGGAAATGATCGGCGCTTATGACACCAGCTTGACCATTGAGTTTTTGCAGGCTTTTGTTAACAACGCCGGCCTGACCTTACATATACGGTTAATTAGTGGCGGTAACGCTCACCATGTTGTTGAAGCCATTTTCAAGGGTCTGGCAAGGGCTCTCAAGGAAGCCGTGGCCTTTGACCCCAGAGTTGTAGGCGTGCCATCCACGAAGGGCAAGCTATAGCTTCTAAAATGGTTACAATTGTTGATTACGGAATGGGCAACTTAAGGAGCGTCCAAAAGGGCTTTGAGAAAGTTGGGGTCGAAGCTTTAATAACAGGTGATCCTGAAGTTGTGCGACAAGCAGACGCGGTTGTTTTGCCGGGGGTTGGAGCGTTTGTTGACGCCATGGAGCGACTTGAAGTCTCAGGTCTTAAAGACGCGGTTCTCGAGTCAATTCAAAAGCGCCGGCCTTTTCTTGGTATCTGTCTTGGACTTCAATTACTTTTCGAGCGTTCCTTTGAAGACGGAGAACGCACTGGTTTAGGTGTGTTCAGAGGCGATGTTGTGCGTCTTCGGGGCGCGATAAAGATACCCCATATGGGTTGGAACCAAGTTGAAAAAAAGCAGGATTTGTCGCTGTTTGATGGTATTGAAGATGGAACTAACTTCTACTTTGTACATTCCTATGTGGCTCAGCCTGAGGATTCAGCGGTTATTGCTTGCGTCACTGATTACGGTGGCGCGTTCGTCTCCGGCGTGTCCAAAGACAATGTTTGCGCTTTTCAGTTTCATCCGGAGAAGAGTGGGTCTATCGGCCTACGGATTCTAAAGAATTTTGGGAGTATGTCATGATAATCTTTCCCGCGATCGACATGCTGGATGGTTCGTGTGTGCGTCTCCACCAGGGTCGATATGATAGGGTCACTGAATACGCAAGCGATCCGAGTGATATGGCTCTGGATTGGGAAGCTCAAGGAGCTTCCTGGCTTCATGTTGTTGATCTCGACGGCGCCCGAGATGGCCGCCCGACCAATTTAGAGGCTCTGGAGAAGATTGCCAAGAGGGTTTCTGTGCCCATTCAATATGGCGGTGGAGTCAGGACTGAGGTTGACCTCAAGACTCTATTCGATCTGGGAGTTAGTCGCGTTGTCTTAGGGACAATATTGATCACAGACGAAGATTTCGCGCAAGCCGCAATCGACAGATTTGGGGATCGACTAGTAGCTGGGATTGATGCCAGAGATGGACGAGCGGCGATAGCCGGATGGCGAGAAGATACCAATGTCAAAGCCGTAGATTTAGGCGCCAAACTCGCGAAGCTCGGGATTTCACGAATAATATATACGGATATATCCGTTGACGGAACCAGCCGTGGCCCAAATATCGACGCGACTAAAGCTATGGCCCGGGAAGCCGGATTCCGCCGCGTCTTCCTTAACCCCTCTGACATCGGCGGGCGTTACTCGGTATTGTCCTACTTTGGCCTGGTGCCGGCCGCCCTGGCAGGTTGACCGTTGCCCAATTGTCGCCTCGGAAACTGAACATGAATAGGACTCTTTTCAGCTTTTGGGTAAGGAGGCGCACGTTGTCGCTCATTTCCTGAGAAGTGTCCACGACGAGGGTCTGTTGGATCCGCTCACTGAAGCTGCCAGGATGGGTAAAAAAGTAGTATCCCAGAGGGGCAAAGG
>SDBS01007944.1_pt1 | contig 10289 bp, 11 predicted proteins | sample 2277091 | NCBI WGS metagenome assembly SDBS01 (sample SAMN10404972, study PRJNA504765) | marine sediment metagenome | isolation source: marine sediment core GS10_PC15, 163 cmbsf | place: Arctic Ocean: Southern Knipovich Ridge | collected 2010 | reverse complement strand
CGGCTTCTTCGGCTTTTATTTTGGCATCCATGAATTCTGCTATCTGTGATTCTTCATCGGTCATCTTTCCGGGAAAAGACGTACCCTCGGCCCCCAGGTGTTTACGTTCCAGGGCTTGCTGCGACTGTCCAGGATCCAGACCGAGGCCCTTGTAATAATCCAGGGAATACGATTGTACACCGCCGCCCAGGAACATTCGCCCTGCAGGCGTGCCGGCAATATCGACGTCAAAGTTCTGCTCCGCCAAACCCAACACCGCGTCAGACCTTTGCTTCGCGGTCATGTTGGGGTCGGCCATGAAACGGGCTATCTCCGCACCAACCAGCGTTTTGCGGCGTTCCTGTTTCTCAACCGCCTGCTTTTGCTTGTACTGCTCGTCCTCTTGTTGTATGCGGCGTTGGTCCCTCGCTATACGATATTTTACGAAGGCCGTGTCGGCGTAACCCCGCCCTACCTCGGCAAGGGTGTTGCCGATGTTCTGAGACAGCCCCGATCTGGTTTCAATGTCTGCGTACGTGCTCATGCGTCAAACTCCCTAAAATTTACAGTTTCAATTCCATGAATACACCGCCGCGGCCTCCGCGCGTGCCGCTTGAAAGTTAATCAGGCCCTCGACCGCCATCACAATCTGTGCGGACACCTCGTTGCGGAACCCACACACCGGACACGATATTACGTGCTCGCCGCTTTCAACAAAGCCCCCACGTATCCCGGCCTTGAAGCAGACCGGACAGGGGATGTTTATAGTGAACATTTTCAGCGGTTGTGGAATGCCGTAGCCCATAAGTTAGTATCCCCAATCCAAGTCGGGCAACTCGGCGCCGCGATTTGCCGCCGCTGTGTAGGCATCAGCAACTTGTTGCCCTTGCCCGAGTTTTTTGTAGCCTCCCCACATATTGCCGATGTCGTTGGCCACGCTCAAAACTTGGGCGAATCCGCTCGGACTCTCTGGTTGCGTGTAAACCCCCGGCTTGTACCCCATCATGCCCATCGCAATATTCGTCTGGTACGTGTAGGAGTGCAGTAGCTCTTTTATCTGCTCGTCATAGATCGCCAGGTTGCGCATCTGCTCGATAGTTTGCGGTCTCGCGGCCATGCTCTGGCCCGCCAACAAATTGCCGAACTGCTGCTGCCCTAAGTTTCCCGCCCGGTTCGCTGCGGTGTCCTGTCGGCCCCGTTCGGTCTCGTACATTTCGCCCAGCTTGCGGAGCATGAAGCTGTCAAGCTCGCGGTTGGATTGCGCCTCGATATTTGCGTACGGTGAACTCTGGAGCATACCGCCTGCCTGCGCCCGTCTGCGGATCGCCTCGTTGCTCTTGCCTCGCACTGTCTCGGCTTCCTGCCTGAACCCCTTGTAGAAGTCCGAGGTCCGGGGGTCGTAGCCGCCGGCAAGAGTTTTTCTCGTCTGGCCCATCGCCAGATTGTAGCCCTCAGTACCCTTTCGCAAGTACCCGCCCAACTGTTTCTGGCCCTGCCCCTGCAAGCCCGTCAAGCCAGCGACCTGAAGCTGCGGATAATCCGACTCCCATCGCTTCATAAAGTCCATCAACCACGAGCCGCCCGCCTTGCTTTCTTTTGTGCGGGGTACGAGTTTTGTTTCTTCTTTTTTAGCACTGAAACCGCTCAAAAGTCCCATGTTATTCCTTTCGTTTAAGTTGCCGTTACTTCGATTTTGGTCTTGCTCGATTCTGTTAACGTTGGCGTCGGCATCACCAGCCCGCCGATAAGTGAGTTTTGTTGTGTTGTTTCATCCCGTCCCATGAAGTTTATCCGTCTTTTCCTTCAATCCGTTTCGCGGTTGTACTGCAACGTGAAAACTCTCGCAGCCCGCCAACAGGCCCCCGACTTTGACGGGGGTTGACAATCGCTGCCGTTCTTTCGCCTCTGGCCTGTAGCGGTCTCTATACCACACGAGAAGCTCACGGCGGCGGCGCTGCAGCAGATTAAACATTCGCTGTTGTCGAGTTTCCATTACACATCCTTTTTCTTTTTGAGAATGATCCCCATTTCGTGCAAGGTCAGGCTGTCCGACTCGAAGCTGAAGGCAAGCTTGACTCCCTGGCCTCGGCCATTACGAGCCTTGAGTAGATGGAGAGTTCGGTTATGGTCCATATCCGCCCGCCCGCAAGCTGTCCTGACCGTGCTGGTTTTGTCGGCGTGAGATTCGAGCCAGATAATCGTTTGTGCAAATCTTTGATACGCCGCACCCCCGGCAAGCTGAGTTACATCCGGGAAGCTAACTGCCTTGATCGGATGCGTTATGAGCACAATCGAACAGTGATAATCAACAGCGGTGCGTTTGATATTATGCAAAAACGCGGCGTCTTCCTCCCATACGCTGCGGCTCTTGTGCGCCGCGATCGTGATGGGGTCGATTGCGATGATCCGGCAGCCGGCCTTCGCTCTATCGCTTACCCATTTTGCAAGCTGCTCAAGTGTCGACTGGGTATCAGAACTGGCGAAAACTTGACTTCCGAAACCGTCCAGGAACGCTTTGTGCTCCGCGAATATCTTGCGGGCTTCGTCTGGATTGTCTCTCGTCCAGTCCGGGTCGGTTATGTCGCCCGTCCGGGATCTCTGGGCCAAACATCGTAACAGATGAAAGTCCCGGTCCTCTTCGAGTTCGTAAATCGCTATTCTGATTCCAGCTTCGTACCAGTACATCGCCGCTTCCAGGAGCATGAAAGATTTTGACGCCCCCACATTCCCACAAACAAGCGTAACCGTTCCCGGCAAGAGCGCTTTCGTTAATCCGCCTATGCAGCCCCAGGGCCAGTGTATCGCTCGACGTTTGCCGCTGATGGTAGACTCTATCAGTTCGCCGACGCCGGACGCCACGCCCTTGGGCTTTGCCGCACCGACGGCCTCCATAAGCCCCGACTGTACGTCGATTTGTAAAGTCTCAAGTTGTGCAATGAAATCGACCACGTCCTCTTTGTCCTCAAGGTCAAGGTCTACTGGGTCAACCACAGCGATACGTGGCGATGGTTCAAGGCTTTGCAGTATTGCTTCGACCTGCGCCATGTGCTTACGTCCCGGCTCATCACAATCGGGCCAGAGAATAACGTTCTTGCCTGCTAACGGTTGCCAGTCGGCGCACCCACCTTTTAACGCGCCGCCAGGGGCTGTGGTGGCTATGACACCGGCCCCGTGCAGGGCATGGACACAGGATTCGCCTTCAACCACAACGACGGTATCGGCGGCCTGCATGCGTGCGCGATTGTACAGAGGCCAGGGCTTTGCTGGGGCCTGCATGACATACCCGCCCGCCTGCGGCCTTGCTTGCCGAAATGTTTTACCCGCCGGCGTCTTGCAGCGGATAACGATCATATCCACCTTGCCTGTCGGGTCTGTGTACTGATAAACGGCCTCCACCTCTCCGGGCATTGCCACCTTCAAGTCGTCCAGCGTGGCGTACACTTTCGGGGTTGGCTTCCGAGAAGGCTCATTGTCCGCCCTCAAGACCTCTGCTGCTGTGGTATTGCGGAGTTTCGCCTGAACATCAAAAATATCGCCGCCAAAACCACAAGATAACGCCTGGCACTTAAACCGCCAAACGCCCATGTCATCAGCGTAGATACTGCCCGATGGGTGCGTATCTTCATGGAACGGACATTTACAGTTATTGCCCTTGAATTGTGATCCGGCCTGCTCAAGCTCTCGTGCCAGCGCAACCCGATCCCGGCGTACGACGTTTTTATCCATCGAACACCCCCGCCAATTCAAGCTCCGCAATCTTCTCATCTGTGGCCGGCGCCGTGTATTTGTCCAACGCGGAGGCATAATCCGGCTCATCGCCCTGGCTGTCCGTTGAAAATTCCAGCGTCCAACATCCATTATTTATCCACGTCTGAAAATGCTTCCACTGTGGACAAAATACACCCCCTGCCTTCAAAGACTTCTTGTGCCGGTCCTCCCGTTCGATAGCGGGTAGCAGCAAATTCACAATCGCCTTGAAGCCTTTGTGCTTTTTCTGAAAGTTTTCAAACTCATGGTCAAGCCCGCGTTTGGTTCCGGGATATGCTTTACGAGCCTCACCGAAAATTGCCTTTGTATTGAGTTCGTTCTTATTGAGTACGTTAGGGTTCAATTCCTGCACCGGTTGATGGTCCATATTTGAACCGGTTAGGGCTTGAACCGGTTCAGTTTTTAGACCGGTTACGGCACCCTTAAACGACTTTTTTCCTTTAACCAGTTCAAGATTTAGGCCGGTTAAGGTGGCTGTATAACGGTTCGACGCCTTGGCCTTTTTTGACGGATGGGCGGGATGTTTAATTTCCAGCACGTTGTTTTTCTGCAATTCCCCCAACACCCTGAGCACGGTTCCCTTTGCCAGATTACAGTCTCGGCATATCGTCGTAAGGGACGGCCAACACGTCTTATTGCGGCCTTGCCGGTCCCGGATATACAACCAGACCACTTTTGCGCTAGCCGACATCGGCATGGCCAATATACCGCGGAGAATCTGAAAGTATGTCAGGGCGTTTTCGCTCATTAGCATCGATTCCTCATCCTGCCCCCCCGTACTGACGCTGCCGACTCTGCCGGCTCGACCCGGAAATACGTCTTTGCACCCCCCTGTTACGGCGCCCGATGATCTCGGCAATGGCTTCTGGGATCAAGGCGCCGATTCGCACCGGCCCGGTGTCCTGCCCGAACGGGATGTCATCGGCGCCGACGCTGTTCTCGAGCAGTTCCTTGACGATGCTTGCAGGTCGCTCGATAAGGTCGCCGGCGTCCATGCTGTCGGGAATCAAGTCGCCGGTACGGGCAGGCGGCGGGTTTGTCCAATGTTTTCGGCGTTCACGAGCGAGAATGTCGGTCAACGTCGCATCTGTGAGTTTATCTGGCACTGGCGACCTCCTCGGCGATCAGGGCCTCAAATTTCTCGATGGATACACAGTTTTTCTCAGTCCATTTCCTGAGAACGTCCACTCGCCACAGACGGGCCTTGCCGAGTTTCAGGCTCGGCGGGATTTTGCCCTCGGCCATGAGCGAGTACCAAGTCGAAACGCTCAGCCCACATGCTTGAGCCGCATCTTTGCCCCTGACCAACAGAGGTGGGATCTTCGCTGGGGATTGTTCAGGCACTGACAGCCTCCCTTTTCGCTTGTGTTGCTCGGAGATCCGCAATTTGCCGATTCGCATCATCGCACATCTCGCGATAACACTTCAAGCCAGTGCGACGGTACAGCGTATCAGTGCGGGCCGCGATGCTCTCAAACCGGCCGAGTAGGCGTATTGTGTTTTTTTCCTTATCGTTCATTGCAGGCATTGTGTGGGGTGGGCCTGCAATTAAACGATGCGCTAAACGAAAAAAGTGGGGAGATTCAGCCAAAAACGCGGCTGATGGGCCCAAGAACGGGGAAAAGTTTTTTTGAGATTTTTCCGTGCTAAACGAGGCGCTAAATGCGATTGCGGCGGTTCATCTTGCGTTCATCGTCGGCGACTTCTGCGGCGTCCTTAATCTGGTCGCGACCAATCGCGCATGCTTTCTTGTCGACCCGATCTTTATCTTGCTTCGCAAAATATAACAAAGCGCCTGCCGTGCTGACTCTCCTATCCCTTCCCTCGCCTTCATATACGATCTTGCCCTCAGTGCAAAGTTGAGTGATCCGGGCAGGCGATTTGTCCACCAAAGCAGCAACCTCGCTAACCGTGTTCATATCGCTTTTGTTGTCTCTTGGGCCTTCCTTTCTGGATTGCGCCTTCTCCATTCTCTCCAATCCGTAAACCTGGCTTATCAGATCGCCTGCTGTCGGACCGCCCCGGCGCACGTGCATGAGCGGGCCCAGGTAATACGTCCCTAAGAATTTCGGCTTTTTTTTGGGGCTCTCACGGTGCGCATCTCCGCTCATGTAAGAGCCGCCGACATTCGCGTATTTATCGTAAAATCGCAGTGCAACCTTCAAATCCTCGTAAAACTTTGCAGCGTTCTTGACCCCTATGGTGTCCTCAATTTTCCGTTTTAGCTTCACAGTTGAATACAGGGCACGCATAACCGGCAGGTATGTCAGCAGAGACTGCTTCATGACCCAATCCTGGTTATCGCCGCCAATATCGTCTATGGCGTACAGGGGGCCCCCGGTTTGTATCTCTACGGCATTGCTACCTTGGGGGATGTTGCCGGCGTTGCTAAGTGCGATGTCGGCCTGCTCGATTATGCTGGCAAGCTTCACATATGTACCGGCCAGTGTGCCATATAAGTGTTCGGCCTCTGTGATTTGCTCAGGGGAAAGTCCGTCTTCCCATTTCGGGTCTTTCAGGTCTTTCGGGGCTTTTGGCTTTTCCATGCTTCACCTGCTTTCGTCGGGCCGATCCGGGCTGGCTGGCAAAGTAGGTGAGCAAAACCAACCAGCCGGATCGCTTAGTGGGGTGCTTGCCCCGCAACCCTAAAAAATCAATTCAAATGCAGTCAGTCCACCTTTTTGGCTTCCTTGGCCGCTTCTTTCATTTCTTCGATAGATGGAATGGGTACTGGCTTGCCCACTGCCCCGAAATTACAATTCCTCTCGGCAGCGTAAACAACCAGACGATTGCGGCGAACGCGCATAGCCTCCCACTCAACTTTGTCAGCGTTTTTCAGGTCCATGAAAAAAAACGGGACAATAAAAAAGACGCCGGCGGCTCCCATGAGCGTGTTGTATCCCCACTTGTTGGTGTCCGGCAGGATACGGTTCATATCCGCCTCCAATTGTGCAACTTCGGCCATGTACCCTTCACAGGACCGCTTTTCATCGCCTGGCAGGTACACTGGAAGCGGGTTTGCCGTTCGGCCCGCACAGCCAGCAAAAAACACTGCAAAGACCAGGACAATAGATAGAAACTGTCTCACTGCAAATCTCCTTAAAAAAACTCATTAACTCAATTCAGGCGGCTCCCGATACCGCCTATCCAGTCCACAAACGCCCGTGCTGCTGCCGGTGGAAGCAGTTCGGCCTCCATCTCACGCGGCGCCGGGTTGTCGATTTCAATCTTGATATGCCCGCCGCCAGCGTCGATCACGGCCAGCCGTCCGATTCGCAAACAGGTGGCCGTGCTTTCGATAGGAAGTGGACGTTCCGGCCATTCGGCGGCATCTTGCGGCTCGTTGGCCTGCTCGTAAAGGTCCGGATGAAGTTTTCGTGGTAAGGCTTCCGATCCCATGTGTCTATTTTCTCTCATTAGGCAGAATATGTCAACCCCTCCCCTTGGCTCTTTTTTAGGTGTAGTAAAACTCCCCCCAAGCATCCAAGGCCATCTTGAAACAGGGGTGTTTTGCAGCAATATGGCAGAGTAGATGGCAGAACAATCTTGGCAGTTTTCATAAGTGCTTGTTCTTTCGTCTTTTACGCCGCCATACCTCTGGCCTCCGAAGCCAGAGATTGTGGGTTCGAGTCCCGCCGGGGACGTTTGATAACTCCTTGAAACACAAATATTTAGAAATTTGTGCTTGACAAGCATTGCCATTTTATGACAATATTTATGACACTTTTGCCAAAACGGGCTGATTTATTGGCCCGAATTTCGGCATAATCCATACTCGCGCAGCAGTATATCAAGCATGCCGATGAGTACTATCGTAAACCAGATGGGGCCCTTACCAAGGAGCCATCCTTGATACGGTATGCGCTTAACCGGCCGGTGGACTCTTGCCCGGCGATGATCGCTGAGGATTTTGGGCCGCTGAAGCTGAAAGAGTTTCAGCAAAGGCTTGTTGATGATGGGAAGCTGTGCCGCAACGAGGTTACGCCGTGTCATACGGCTGAGCAGGATATTTGCACGCCGCACTTTTTGGAATGTTCCTTTCAGTTTTTTAACGATGTCCCACAACAGAGTCCGTTCTTCCTCCGAAAGCCGGATAATGTACTTTTTGACCATGAGTAATCCTCCATGATAATTAAAGCCATGGAGAATTATCGGAAATATCCACTCAAATCTTTGGCTCATCCGGGAAATCCGCAGGTGTATGGGCGTATCGTACGAGCGAGAAAAATCGCCCGGGGGCCCAGATGCACAAATTTCCCCCCTGCCCCGAATTTGAGCATCTGCCCAAACGATTTTTCTCTCAACCATCTCCCCAGGCACTGAGCACGTATCCATTTCCCGGATGAACGATTATTATTGCGCTGTTTTCGGATTTACTCCTGAAGCAGCAAGCAGACTTGCTGTGCAGTGCCGTAAGTAGTAGAACCTCACTTTCCCCTGTTTATCCTTGTTGACATACAATTCTACAGGAGAAGTCTGTAAAAAGGCAGGTAATTCTGTAAAAGGCTTGATTTCTTCGTTTTTGGGCCAAAAACCCAATGCGGATGAGAGGAGTCGAACCTCCACGAGCCTAAGCCCACAGGCACCTGAAGCCTGCGCGTCTGCCAATTCCGCCACATCCGCGGCAAGGCGATATATTATCGTATCGGCCGGAATCGTCAAGTTCTTTTTGTGTCTTTTTGGCAAAGAAAGAGCCGCCGGCAGGTGAATTCGCCTCGACAGGGGAGGTAATTGGCCCCACAGGACCGTCCCGCCCATCGAGGCGCGGGATCTTACTCTTGTGGCAGTTTGGTTCTGCGACACAGGCTGACCATTTCGTCCAGTTTTTGTCGGATCTCGTGGAGTTCGCTTTCTTTGAGGGACTTTTCGATGGATTTTGCTATCTCGGTGTAGATTGGAAAGCCGGCAAATCCGCCAAGGCCTTTGAGGGCATGAGCCTTGAAGGCCAGTTCCTGGAGATTTTCCTCATCGAGTGCCTGCTGCATTTCCCTGATTCTGCCGGGGAGGTTTCCGATGAAGGTTACAATGGTCTTTTGATAGTCCGGGTCGTCTGCGAGGAAGGAGGTGATTTCGCCGCCGCGCTGGGCCGCCTTGATGTGCTCCTGCTGCTGAATGAATCGCCAGACCTTTCTCATGAGGCGGTCCTTCTTAATGGGCTTTCGGATGAAGTCGTCGCAGCCGGCATCGAAACAAAGGGCTTCATCTTCATCCGTGATGGATGCGGTCATTGCCAGAATAGGCGTGTCGGCATTGAGACCGTGTGCGTGAATCCTCCTCGTCGCTTCCATGCCGTTCATCCCGGCCATCTGGATGTCCATGAGAATAATGTCGAATTTCGTGGAGTCGGCAAGTTCGACGGCCTCGTAGCCGTTGGCAGCAAACGACAGATTGTAACCGGCTTTCTTCAAGAGGGCATCGAGGAGCATCCTGTTTTCCAGCACATCGTCCACAATTAATATGCTGTGCGGCTCGTCGTTGCTACCGTCGACGGGACCGGGAGTATGGGGTGTACTTGCGGCAACCTCGTTATTTGGCTCGCGGTCGTCCGCGACAGGAGCGATTGATTCCGCCGTATGGGCGGTCGCCTCATCAACGCCTGAGTCGTTGACTTCCTCTTCGGACAGGTCAATGATTTCGGCGATGACAGAGAGGATGTTCTTTGCGCTTGCGGCAATCATCTGCACGAACCTGTCCTGTTCGGCGGTGAGCTTTTCCTGCTCGAGGAGATCGGCGAAACCTGTGATACTGTTGAGCGGAGTGCGTATCTGACGGCTCATGCCGGCAAGGAACGTCGTTTTCCTGGAGTTGGCGAGTTCGGCACGTTCTCTTGCCTTTGTCAGCACCGACACATCGACGACATTGAGCACGGCGCCGTCGTACCGTTGATCTCGGTAAAGCGGCTGAACCTTAATCTGCAAATCCTTTTGGCCGATACGATGCTGTATGACCGCGGGTTCGCCTGAAGCTTGCAGCCTGAATGTCTCAATGATGTTTCGCAACCGCTCATCTGCAGGGTGGCTCATACAATCCCAAATACTTTGGCCGCGGAGCTGGTCGACGCTCTTTTCGAGCAGCCCGGCGAACCAGGCATTGCCCTCGATGATGTTCCCTGAAGAATCAATAAGGACGAAACCTTCCTGCATGGCGCTGATGGCGTCGAATAACCCGGCGCTTTCGGGGCGCATTTCGTTTTGCGCGTTCCTGAGTTCGGTAACGTCGGTGCAAATTCCTGTCACGCCGGCGATTTCGCCGTGGGCATCGCGCAGGGGCACTTTGCTGGTGAGCAGGTTGGTTTCCGTGCCGTCGGCACGGCAGCGGGTTTCCTCCATGTTCAGCAGCGGGATTCCTGTCTTCATGACTTCGCAGTCGCACTTGACGTAAAAGTCGCCCTGTTCTCTGTTCGCCTCGATATCGAAGTCGGTCTTTCCGATGATGGATTCGGGTTTGTCCAGTCCGATCAGTGCGGCATAGTTTTCGTTGCAGCCCTGGTAAACGGAATTGGAATCTTTCCAGAAAACACCGCCGCCCACGGCGCCGATAAC
>SDBS01007943.1_pt1 | contig 10290 bp, 9 predicted proteins | sample 2277091 | NCBI WGS metagenome assembly SDBS01 (sample SAMN10404972, study PRJNA504765) | marine sediment metagenome | isolation source: marine sediment core GS10_PC15, 163 cmbsf | place: Arctic Ocean: Southern Knipovich Ridge | collected 2010 | reverse complement strand
CCAGTTTTACCGCTTCCTCTCGAAACTCCTTGCTGTATCTTCCTTGGGGCCCCCTTTTCAATCTGACACCTCCGTCTCCTTATTTTACCTGACTTTGGTGTCCACTAAATCCATCCTACCTCATTTGTGGTAGAAGGTTTATTACGAAATGATTATGAAGATGCGTTCACCAAGGTCCGTGGTCCTGAGGTTTTGGCAGATTTAATGACACCTGTCGAAGAATTGATTGAAAATCGCATTCGCGAATACGCTTCAGATGAAGTAATAAAGCAGCTGGGAAAATTTGATGATGCAGAGGTGCTGGCTGTAAAAGTTGCAGTTACCAGGCAAGAAATTGAAGACAAACAGAAACAGCTTGCACAGCTTGATCGAGCTGATACTAGAGAACAGCAACGTCAGCAAATAAATATTCTGCAAAAAGCCCTAGAGGAATCGCGTGAAAAGTTAGTTGTTGCAGAGAGTAAGCAGAAAGAACGGAAAGTAATATACCTTTGGACACCTGAAATCCGAGAAAAACTATGGGAAGCAATCGAGTCTGCAAATGAGAGATTACTCATACTTTCAGGTTGGATCTCATCGGAAGTCCTTAATGAGGCCATGAGTGAAGAACTACGCAAAGCTCTTCACCGAGGAGTCAGAATTTGGATCGGCTACGGCTTAGGCGCTCAAAGTCGTCGGGGCAAGGAGCAGAGAGAACAGCAAAAATGGAAACAAGCGGAAGCAACACTTTCAATGCTCAAAAGAGAGTTCCCTGATCTTATTGTTTTCAGAGATATTGGCCGGAACCATGAAAAACGATTAATATGCGATAATCGTTTCACTTTTGGTGGTAGCTTTAACCTCTTATCGTTTTCTGGCGAGGCTAGAGGTTATGGTCCTTTACGCCATGAAGGCGCAGACCTGATTGAGAACTCCGATTTTTGTGAAGAGCTTTGGGATAGATATCTAAATATGTTTTTCTCCCCGCCAGCCAATAGCTAGTAATTTTCGAACAACAATATTTTTCTGTGGTTTAGCCACGAATTAGTACTTAAAGTGGTATTCCCCATCTACCTTAAGGGGAAGGGGGATATCACACAAAACTAAGCATTGTTTCAGGGAGAGATTGACTCTACTCAATCTCCCCGTTCACTAGTCTCAACGCATTTCCAAAGATGAAATTCCTATTTCCATCCGCTATCTTGTTGTATCGAAGCCTATTTTAAAGCTAAAAGGCAGAGGTGTTACGTTGCACATATCTTCTTTAGTATTCCTTGCCACGGTGCTGGCATCTTTATCTCCGCTAAATATCAAATAATACTTGAACCTGCCAACCATCACTCTTATCAACCTTCAGCATATGGTAGGTGGCTGCCTTGACTCCTGTTTTCAACCTGTGTTTTGAACTATCTACCTTCTCCCCATAGCTTCTAGCCTTAAGTTGTGTGTTGTTGAGCCTGGTAACATCAAACCTTTTAAAAACAATATTCTCAGTATCAAACAGGTAAATGAGCTCATTTAACCATTCTACCAGCAGGCTTTCTATATCAGGGGCGGTTAGCTCTATATCTCGATACAAAAACTCTTCCACATCACCAAGCTCGGTTATCAGGCTGAACAAGGCTCTAGCCGCATTAGCAAATGCCTGATTTGCATCGGCGCCATAAGCTACAATACCCACATCAGCAGTATGGTCTATGATTCCAAAGCTTTCCCCCATAGTAGATAAATTATATCACTTACCCCGATAAACATAAACTATACCCTTAGCTCATCCCGAAGTAATCAAAGGGTATAAAAAGAGGTAGTACAAGGAGAAATTATGCTACAATTATCAAGGTCAATGTGCAATGAAAATCCTACTAAGACTAATGGTCTTTGCCCAAAAATACTGGGGGTGGTTGCTCCTGGCTTTTATATGCCTTATAACGACCACTGTCTTTGGCCTGGCTATCCCCTGGATTCTTGGTGAGGTCATTGATACTGTAGTTAACCAGGGGGAGCGCAGTTTTCTTATCCTGGCAGTGGTAGTGGTGCTTGGCATAACTGCCTTGAGAAGCATCTCCGACTACGGGTATAGCTACCTCAGTGCAGTCGTCTCTCACAAAACGTGCTATGATATCAGGAACGCCCTCTATGACCGACTACAACGACTGAGCTTTGCCTACCATGATAAGGCTCAGACCGGACAGCTTATGTCACGGGCCACCGCTGATGTTGAAGCAGTACGTATGTTCTTCGGGAGAGGCTTGCTGGGCATAGTTCAAACGTTTATCCTATTCGTTGGCATTTCCTATATTTTGGTCTTGATAGACTGGCAACTGGCACTGCTCACTTTGGTCTTCTTGCCCGTTGTTGGATGGCGAGCTGTCATCAACGGCCTCCGCCTCCGTCCCATGTGGCTTAAGATTCAACAATTAATGGCAGCCCTGGGCACTACACTAGAGGAGAACCTCACTGGAATAAGAGTAGTAAAGGCTTTCTCGCGCCAGGAAGAAGAGAACCAAAAATTCTCTACCGATGCACAAGTGCTCTACGATGAGCACGTCAGCGTTGCTCGTCAGATGGCTTTCAACGTGCCCTTTATGGTGTTTCTGATAAGCCTGCCCACAGCTCTTATCCTGTGGTATGGCGGGCGCCACGTGATAGCCGGCAGTCTGACTATAGGCGGTTTGACTCAGTTTATCTTATACCTGGGTATGATGGCAATGCCCGTCCGCCGTCTAGGATTCATGACAAACCTCTTTTCTCGCACTGTGTCGGCGGGGCAACGCATTCTGGAGATACTTGACACCCAATCACTAACCCAGGAGAAACCAAATGCTATTGAGCTAGGTAATCTCAAAGGCCAGGTTTGTTTTGAAGATGTTAGCTTCAGCTACAATTCAACGGCTCCTGCGCTTAAGAACATTGACTTTAGTGTGCAGTCAGGGGAGCTAATTGCGCTGGTAGGAGAGTCAGGCAGCGGTAAGAGCACCATTGCTCACCTCATCCCGAGATTCTATGATGTTAGCAGCGGACGCATCACTATTGATGGTATCGACATCCGTGATGTGACCATAGCTTCACTACGCAAGAATGTGGTGACAGTACAACAGGATATTTTCCTTTTCTCAGCTACTATTCGAGATAATATTGCCTACGGCGCGGTAAATGCCAGTATGGAGCAGATAATAGCTGTAGCCAAAGCGGCTCACCTTGATGACTTTATCCAGAGCCTGCCTGCTGGCTATGACACCTGGGTAGGGGAACGGGGTACCACACTCTCCAGCGGTGAGAAACAACGGTTAGCTATAGCCCGCACCCTACTCATAAATCCTAGTATCCTTATCCTGGATGATTCCGCCTCTAACGTGGACGCCGAAACTGAATATCTCATCCGTCAAGGCTTGGACAAACTCATCGAGGGGCGGACTACTTTTATTATTACTCATCGCTTGCCTATCATCAAGAACGCTGACCTTATCCTCATGCTCAAGGAAGGTCAAATAGTGGAGCGAGGTAGCCATAGTGATCTTATGGCCGGGAACGGTCTTTATCGACAAATATATCAGACACAACTTTCGGTGACTCAGGGTTTCGGAGAGAACTTAATAGAGGAGTAGACATGCATCATGGCGGCGGGGGATATCATTTCCATAGTACCTTCGATACTGATGAAGATAAGGCGCTGGGGAAAATCTATGATAGTAAGGTTATCGCGCGACTGCTTAAATACTTAGCCCCGGTCAAATTATGGATAGCTCTGGGAGCTAGTGGCATGGTGATGCGTGCCCTGGCTGCCCTGGTTATACCCTATCTAGTGGCTGTAGCCACAGACCGTTTCATATTAGCTGGCAACTTTAATGGACTCAATATCATCGTCATTGTCTTTATAGGTGCGACGCTGCTGGTCTGGGCTGGTCAATATATGGAAACTCTTTTCCTGTCCTATGCTGGCCAGACAGTACTCTTTAGAATGCGCACTGAGATGTTTGACCACCTGCAGCAGCTGTCGCTAAATTTCTTTGACCGCAATAAAGTGGGCAGACTTATGTCCCGTGTACAAAACGATGTACATCAGGTACAAGAACTTCTTACCAGCGGCGTGCTTCATACTTTGACCAGTGTCCTGACCCTGGTGGGAATAGTCGGTGCCATGATTATTATGAATGTCCAGCTAGCTCTGCTCACCCTTACCGTGGTACCAGTTTTAGGCATAGCAGTAGCCATCTGGCAAAAGTATGCTCGCCGTGCTTTCATTAGGGTGCGACGGGCTATTGCTGCCGTCAATGCTCAACTTCAGGAGGGTATATCCGGAGTACGAGTAACCCAAAGCCTGTCAAGGGAGAGAATAAACTTTGAGCGATTTGATACTGCAAATGAGGTACATCAGAATGCCAACATAAAGGCAGCCAAGCTGCAAGCGCTCATGATGCCTACAGTTCAAATACTGACTGGCATCGCATTTAGTCTGGTTATCATCTTCGGCGGATATCAGGTTCTGGCTGGAGAGATGGGGCCTGGTATCCTCATTGCTTTTCTGCTTTATATCCAGCGCTTCTTTAACCCTGTGCTAGAGCTGACCATGCTGTATACTGAACTGCAACGGGCGATGGCTTCCGGGGTGCGTATCTTCGAACTACTCGATGTCGAACCTGAAATTAAAGATAACCCTCAGGCAATTGAAATGCCCATGATAAAGGGTGAGGTTAAGTTTAATCAGGTTAGTTTTGCCTATCAGTCCGGCTTGGAGGTACTCCATGGTATAGATTTAATGGTTAACCCCGGAGAAACAGTGGCTATAGTAGGGCGGACCGGGGCTGGCAAAAGCAGTTTGATCAACCTCATTGCGCGCTTCTATGAGGTGGAAAAGGGTGAAGTAACTGTAGATGGCTACGATGTACGCTCAGTCACCCAGCAGTCATTAAGACGTCAAATAGGCATCGTGCCTCAGGATCCTTTTCTATTTTCCGGCAGTATAGAGAGTAATATTCGATATGGACACATTGAGGCCAGCCAACAAGACGTTATCAAGGCAGCCAAAATAGTAGGTGCTCATGATTTCATTACCCACCTGAAACATGGTTACGACACGCCGGTAGGTGAAAGAGGCGGTAACCTCAGCGCCGGGCAACGCCAGTTTATCTGCCTTGCCCGGGCAATCCTGGCCAATCCCCCTATATTGATACTTGATGAAGCTACCTCTAATGTGGATACCAACGCTGAGCGTCTTATGCAAAAATCACTCCGTCGCCTGGTCCAGGGGCGTACTTGTATCATTATCGCTCACAGGCTGTCCACTGTAACTAATGCTGACCGTATTATAGTTCTCGAACAGGGAAAAATAGCTGAAATAGGCTCTCACCAGGAACTCTTGGCTAAACAGGGTCTCTACTATAATATGTTTGAAGCCTTAAGCGCACCAAATCTGGAGCAACACAATGCCTGATGAATGAGGGTAGCATAATTTGCTCTCCTTTTAGCTTTCTAAATAATTTAGTATAATGTCAGTAATAATGATATTTGAAGGATGCATCCGGAGGATATAAATGAGTGATATAAAGAGTGCTCTTGAGATAGCTATGGAAAAAATAGAAAAAATGGATGAGGCGACTGATGAAGAACGTTTGAAATGGAAATATGTCCCGGAAGGAGAAAAGCTGGCGGTTCGATACCTGAAGCAGGATTGTAATTTAGTAACCGAGCTGAGCCAGTATCAAGAAACGGCAAGAAAGTATGTTGTAGAAGGTGCTGGTGGTATACTAATTAGAAATATCAATCTCCCCAAGGACGATTTAGCAAAAAGAAGCAATAAACAGGCGATGGATGGTTTTAAAAGTCTGAAGAGTAATAAAGTAGCTACGGAAAATGTCTATAGCAAGATGAGGCGCATCTTTAATCATTATATTGAGCAGGGAGAGCAGCAGAGAAGACAGGCTTATGAATCATTGAAGGTTGATTTTGAAGACAAGATGCAACAGGCAGTTCAGCAACAGTTGGACTCATTAATGAGCTATAAGATAGACGTAGAAAAACAACCACAATTTCAGGAAGAATGGCGCAAGATGCAAGCTCAACTAGATTCACAATACATTAAGCTTTTAGGTGAATACAAGCAGGAGCTATCGGGTATAGCTTAGACTATACCCAGTGTTTGAAGAGGAATTTAATGGATATTGATGACAAGAGGATTAGAGAAGCAGTTAAGCGCACTGAGATATTAAGAGCACCTAAGCAGAGCTTAGCTACCTTTGGCATGACAAATATATACTACTACCTGGTTACTGAACCTGTCTATTCAGAGCTGGTAAAAAATACCACCGAGACAGTAGTTAGAGAGGGTAGGGTAATTGCCGGAAAACCCCGGATTGTAACGCCCTATTACCTTTCCAGGCTTGAGGGATTTAGCTCAGAGGCAAGAAGATACTTTGAAGCGCTAATTGAGACACATGGCTCTGATGCCCCGGGGCTGTTTTACACCTACAAGAATGAGCCTAAAGAGCTTAACATTGTATCTGATAATTTACCATCGGTAGTAGATAAGTTAAATGCTGAGATTAACAAGCGTGGTGACCCGCTAACCTCTATTATCAAGGGTGAAGATCAATTTTGGGATGTGTCATTGATGAAATTTATTTATGAAATGACTAGAAGCTCGCTACACAATAATCTAAGGCAAATGGAGTCCAGAGGACTCTTAGGTGTAGATGCCAGGGGTATTCCGGTTGATGCTAGAGTAAAGATTGACGAGTTGTTCAGAAAGGTTTCAACTGGTGAGAGCGAACCCCACGAGCTACAAGCTGAACTTGACCGCTGGAACCTGTTTGAAGAGTATGAGGATAGATTCCTTGCCATTTTTAAGAAGAGACGATAAAGAGGCTTTCACCACATGAATATTGAAAAAATCATTGCCAGAGATCTCTCCGAAGCGTGGTTTCTTTGCCTGCGTAAGACCTTAACTGAAGGCTATGAGTATAAAATTGAACGGGGGAGTTACACCGGGCAACGCCGGAAAGAACTTGATTTTGTCGTCGTTCAAATCAAGAATCCGGGGACAAGATCTTTAGTACCAGATGTGCCACAAGGGGTGCCGTCACCTACTTCTATGGAGTATATAGAGAGCTATCTTCCTTACCTAATGACGGCACATAAAGCCGAGGGGGAGCAATATACCTACGGTCAGTACTTGGAGAAGCAGATTTCTGAAGTAATCAGGATGTATAAAGAGGATGGCTACAATACTAATCAGGCTTTTATGGCGGTAGGTGATAGCCAATCAATTTTTCTATCAGACCCTCCGTGCTTGAGAGGGATAGATACCAGAATCCGTAATAATAAACTTCACTTTGTCGTCTATTTCAGGTCGTGGGATTTATGGGCTGGTTTCCCATCCAACCTGGCCGCTATTCAGCTTATGAAGGAGTATATGTCCAGCGAGATAGGGGTTGATGATGGAGAAATAATTGCCATCAGTAAGGGTATGCATCTCTACGATTATTCATGGGAGCTAGCCAGAATTACGGCAAGAATGATATAGAGGCTAAGGTTGACAATACGTGTAAATCTAGGTAAAAAATATGATTATGAATCCTTAACTGGTGGACATCGAGGGGAGAATTATGATTAAAACAGACAAATTACTTATCTGTGTTGCCCCCTGCGGGAGTTTCTTAACCAAAGAGGCAAATCCCAACATGCCGATTCAACCTGACGAAATTGCCGAAGAGGTTTATCGCTCTTGGAACGAAGGGGCTTCTTTAGCCCATATACATGCTCGGGATATAAATGGTAGAGCAACCAGCTCTCCTGAGGTATTTAGGGAAATAAACCGGCGAATTCGGGAAAAAGGGTGCGATATCATTGTGGATTTCAGCACTTCTCCGGGGCGTGAACCCGAGTCAAATGTCAATGACGGATTTAATGTTATTGAAGCAGGCCCGGAGATGGCCTCGGTGGACATAGGTGTTGTCGTTTTTATGCAGGGAGGTGAGGAGAGAATAATGCCCTGGGCACGCTCATTTGACGAAAAACTAACCAAAGCTATGATAGAAAAGGGAATCAAACCTGAGTTTGAATTGTATGGACCGGATGGCATAATAGAATTAAACTATCTTCTTGAAAATACACCGCTTACCAAGCCGTACTGGATTGACCTCGCTCTCGATATGCAAAGAACCGCACAGAGCGCAACACCCTTCACCCCTAAAAATTTAATGTACATTACCGAACAGCTTCCGTCCAATTCGATGTTTATGACTATGGGGGTTGGCCGTACCGAAACCGCGGCAGTAGTCCAATCAATTCTGCTTGGTGGGCACGCCCGTGTCGGCTTTGAAGATAACTTATACTATAGCAGGGGAGTCCTTGCCAAGAGTAATGCGGAACTGGTGGCCAGGATTGTGCGAATCGGCAACGACCTTGGTCGGACTATCGCTACACCGGATGAAGCCCGACAATTGCTGGGTATACCCAAACTATGTGGTTAACCGGTAGTTGTAAGCAACATTTCGCCGGATTGTTCCATTCTTATGAGGCTAGCTGGTAACTTTTATATGCAGATAGAGGTCACCGGATTTTGCGCCTTCTATTATACCCATACCCTTAAGTCTGATTTTAGTACCTGTTTTAGTTTTTGGCGGTATTGTAACCACTAATTTCTTTGTTTGTTTTCCTCTTTTATAGGCGATGCCTTTCTCGCAGCCCAAGGTAGCCTCAGCCGGGAAAACCTCAAGCTCAATATGCTGGTCAAGACGTTGTTTAGGTAAAGCTTCATACTGAAAACCGAATAGCTTACGTAAGGCATACTTACTAATCTTTGCCGTTATTCTGTTGAGTAATCTTTCAACTAAACCCGGCTTGTAAGTAGAGGCTCTAGCTTGTGAGTGGCGCTGTCGATAAGCTCTTTGGCTAATGCCAGAACCGGTGAAGAATCGGGATGTGAAATCGTTCCCCTTAAAAAATACTCGGTTAAGAAAATCATGGTCAAACCTAAGACCGGCTTGGGCAAACATTCGATTCAACTCATCAAACGTGGCTTGATTGGAGAAGATGCCCCTGAAAATGTCCTGCTGGGAATATTGAAAACCTTTATGCCGGGTATCATAACCAGTTCCAGCAAAAGGACTCCTTCTGGCGAAATCGTATTGCTGTCTTTTGTCTTTATCCCTAAGTACGCCATAGGCTTCATTTATCTCCTTAAACTTCTCCTCAGCCTGCTTCTCATTACCCGAACTGGTATCCGGGTGGTGTTGGAAGGCAAGTTTTCTAAAGGCGCTTTTTAGTTCTTCTTGACTGGCACTATCAACAATGCCGAGAATTCGGTAGTAGTCTTTCATACAATTATCCTGTTTCTATCTAACATTATAGCCTTAATGGATTATTATAGAGATTGTTGATCAACCTTACTTCTTGATAAGACAAATGTTATTATAGCACTGTAATCGGTATTACCAAACACTCCTGATAGAGAAATGTATAAGCTCTGGGGAGAGCAATAAAATAGAGAAATCCTGTATCAAATGATTGAGCAAGGGGAGACAAAGCTAAATTGGCAACAAGGCTAATTACCATAGTAGCTGGTTTACTGTTAGTTTGCTGGCTCGGTGTCAGTTGTACTTCTAACCAAGACTTTGATGCTCGTCTGAGCTCCATCGTTAAGCCATACCGCTTTAGTATTGCCAAATGGGAGTCTGTGGCTATTCCCCATGAAATGAACCAATGGATTTTCAATGGGTATCAAAAGAATGGTGACGGAATAGGTGTAGTCACCGAATATTTTTCGTTTATTACACGGATAAAAACCTTAAAGTCAGAAATACAATCTATAAACGCTGGCAATAGGCAAGGTGATTCAGCTTCACTTGAAAGCGAATTAAGTAGGTTACAAGAACAAAGAAAAACCTTAGAGAATACAGTAGAGAAGACAATAGAGAGACAGATAAGAGAGACGCTGGTTCAGCAGGGCATTTACAATCCAATAGATAAATACGTAAAGTTGAAAGTTGGCTTCCCCCCAGTAAATTTCACATTGGAGGAGCCACCTTATTTACTGGTGATTTCGCCCAAAGAGAGAATAGAGAGCATGAGAGAAATTCTCCTGCAACCTAACCTTAGCCCGGAGGAAATAGAGGCTGTTGAAGCTAAGGCCGATAAATTAGATGTTTCCTCACTGGTGGTGAATCTCGGTGGCTTGGGGGCAACATATCCTACCTTCGTTACAAACGAAGCCAGCCTGCAGTTTACTATTGATACAGCAATTGAAGAGTGGCTGCATCAGTATCTGGTCTTTAAACCATTGGGGTTTCTATACTTGCTTGATGTAACCGGTGT
>SDBS01007942.1_pt1 | contig 10291 bp, 9 predicted proteins | sample 2277091 | NCBI WGS metagenome assembly SDBS01 (sample SAMN10404972, study PRJNA504765) | marine sediment metagenome | isolation source: marine sediment core GS10_PC15, 163 cmbsf | place: Arctic Ocean: Southern Knipovich Ridge | collected 2010 | reverse complement strand
CCTCCATGCCGGCTTCCTCGGTGGCCGTGACCTGCTCCGAGGCGGCGCGAGCCGCCACCGCGTCGTCGGCCAGCGTGTTGAAGGAATCGACCAGCGTCTGCAGGTCGACCGGCAGGACGGGTGGAGCGGGGTAGGTGGCCGCGTTGGCCGTCAGGCCGGCCACCATATTCTGAGCCAGGGCAACAATCTCGGCTTCACTGCGTGGAAATTTGGCCATTCGTCGTATCCTCTTACTGCTAAAGGGTTTACGCGTTGCCGCGTGGGTAGGAAATGCCGTCTGGAACGGTTCCCCCAGGGCAAAGCTGGCTTACACCGCCTCGAAGTAAGGCAACTTCGCCTCGAAGTAAGGCAGCTTCGTCTCGATGTAAGGCTGCTTCGTTTCGATGTGAGGCTGCTTCGTCTCGATGTAAGGCTGCTTCGTCTCGACGGAAGCCTACTTCGCGGCAGACAAAGCTTGCATTCTGCCGGGGGAAGCCCGTTTCGCCATCCCGTAAATCTGCATTGTGAAAGTGTAGAATACATGTTACCGAATGCAAGCGTGACTAGCATTTCCTAGTTGGACGCGCCTGATATTGCACAGCATGTCATTTGACACCACATGGTCCGCTGCCGCGAGAAAATGCCCAAGACTAGGAAAAACAACGTCCCGCAGCCTTCCATGCCTGGCTTTCCGAGTGAATGGCAACACAATCTGGCGAATTGCCGAATCGAGCATGGTCCTGCACGTCGCGGATCGTACGCCATTTGCCGCGGTATCGACATGCCACGACATACCCGTGGCTGCACAGGAGCGAAAGGAGGGATGCGCTGTCGGTATTGAACCGATTCAGATGTTCGTCAACGACTTCGATAAAAATGAACTCGGGTACGCAACTGGTCGTCCAGTCGAATCCGTCCAGGACGGACTTCTCACCGCCTTCAACGTCAATTTTCATTCCGCGAGGAGAGGCAAGCGAGTGTTTAGTAAGCAAGGTGGGAAGTGTGGCAACCTCGACCGATGTACTCTGGAAACTCTGCTCATTTCCGCCAATCGCAATCGTTGCCTGGCCGACATTGGTCCGAGAAACTTGATGCAGTATTGCGGTGCCCGGCCGGTCACCCAACGCCACCTCTTCCACGACAACGTTCGACAGATTATTAAGACGCAGGTTTTCTCTCAGGACATCTGCAACAGCGTGCTGGGGTTCAATCGCCAGAATGCACCCATCGGGACCGGTCAGGTGGGCTGCAATGACTGAGTATAGGCCGTAATTCGCCCCAACGTCGACAAAAGTCATGTCAGGCCTAAGTAGTGTCCGAAGCAAACCGATCTGTGCCTCCTCGTACATATTCCTGTAATACAAGAATTTGCCAAGGTACGTGCGCGGCGAAAACGTGAAGTTTAACGGAAAGCCACGAAGACGAATAGGCGCTGACAATTGCACCGGTGGTGGTGCAACGTATCGCATAATGCGACTGAGCCCAACATCAGTTGGCCATAGCTTTACGGCAAGTGCCGCAAGTTGATGACGAAACAGATGCATCATGCTAAACCTCATTGTGCAAAATGTTGGGCCGATTCAATTCTCAAGCTCGTCGGGCTTATCGTGAAAACATTGCCGGCGGTACTCGCAAGCAAGTTGCCTCATTCGCGGGGCATGCCCACATCCAAACCCTCAGGGGCGTCAGTGAGTGCAGATAGTAATCCCATGCACTTAAGGCGGCGAACGAAGTGTACATGAGTGAACTCGTCACGAACTTGCTCGTGAGCCCGAGAGCCCATTGCCTCTGAGGATGTGGAATCGTTCCATAAACGAACAACACGATCTTTCATTGAGGCCACATCTCCTGCAGCGACTACGTAGCCGGTGATTCCGTCCTGGATGTAATCTGACGCAGACGTATCGTCCGCTGCAATGACCGGCTTGCCATGCCACATTGCATTGCAGATGCTCGCCTCGCCCGCGCCTCGCACCAATCCAGAGTTGAGAGGTATGACAACAAACCGGCTTCCTGCAATCAGTCTGGCAAAGTATGGCTCACGAGCTGCCACCAGGATCACGTTCGCGGGAACTTCTAGGCCCTTAAGGACTTCCGGATCGGTTGCCGAGACGATGACGGGGATATCAGTTCCCGCGATGGCAGCAAAGAGTGTTCGATAATCACGTTGGCTGTTGCCTCCGGAAAAGACATAGTTACCCAGCGAAATACTAATGGGAGATCGCTTTGAATGATTGGCCTTGTATGGCAGGAAAATGAATTTCTGCTGCGGAACGCCGAGGTATTGAGCCTGGGATTCTACTTGCTTCTTTGACCAGACGAGACTTACAGTGCATCCAAGAATCATCCAGCGATTGAGAAGGCTATTCAATCTCGACTTGGTCTCGATGAAAGCACCCCATAGCACGATGTTTCGCCGACGAATTGGCAACAGGTAGTTCAAGAGGGGTATCAGTTTCCCGCCCCGGTTCCCGCCATAAGCGATTATGGCAGTACCTTTCGACGCCATGGAGAGAATGCGCCATGCACAGAGGATGTCTCGAAGCAAAGGAAGTAATAACACTTTTGAAAGGCCCCAATGTAGTTCAACATGCTTGACAGCGAGTGAGTCCTCATGTGTCTGCGTGAAGTCTTCAAGGGCAAGGAGTCTCACCTTTCCTGCAGGCGGCAATGGCATCCGGTCCAGGAAATGGCAGTCTGTGCGTGCCGACTCCAGGCTTACCTCGACACGTTCCATGTCTTGCTGTAGTACTATGTCTCTGTCGTGAGAAGATGGCTTGCCGTTCATGAATCGTTTCTTTCCACCGTCTTGAGAAAAGGGCGAACCAAGAAGAGAATGACGCAAAGGAATGACCCGTCTAACCGCTAGCTGTTGCCAATTGTTAGATCACAATAGAATCGTTCATATTGTCGCATCATCGCTTCACTGGAGTATTCCGCGCAAGCCTTCATTCTTGCTGCCACACCCAACGCGACTGCAAGCGTTGACGTCTGCAACAGTCGATCAATACCCTCGGCAAGGGCCTCAGGATCACCGGCAGGCACCAGCAGCCCGGTAACGCCGTCTTCGATCAGTTCGACGTTACCGCCTACGGCCGTGGCCACAATCGGGCGGCCGGCGGCCATGTATTCCAGCAGCGAATTGGAAAGCCCTTCGGAACGGGAGGTCAACACGGCCACGTCAATATCCGCCAGGAATGCGGGAATGTCTTCCACGCGGCCGAGAAACTCGACGCGGTCCGCTATGCCTAGCTGTTCGGCAAGTTGCCGGGCCGATTCTATGTCGCCGGTGCCGGCAATGCGGAAAATCGTGTTCGGGTGCGAGCGGATAACCGTGGCGGCCGCCCGGAGGAAAACGTCCGGGCCCTTGACCGGTCGCAGGTTGGCTACCATTCCGACGTATCGAGGCCTACCGTTGACGGTGGCGTCCAGCGGCGGGATGTCGGCAAATCGTTCAATGTCCAAACCGTTCTGCAGCACGACAACGGAGTCGGGGGCCGCCCTTTCCTGCTCGATGACCGCTCGACGGCACACTTCGCAGTTGGCGACCGTCACGCTGATCAAACGCCTGAAGAACCTTCCGACAAAGCGATCAATCGGTCGCATCCAATGCCCAAGGTTGCGGCGCGTTCCGATCACGTGCGGCACGCCGGCGAGCTTTGCGGTCAATGCTCCAAAGTACGTGCTGTCCGGGAAATAGACTTCAACAATGTCGATCCGTTCTCGCCTCAAAAATCGAGCGAACCGGACGGCACGCACGAAGGTTGAGGGAGAGTGCAAGGATTTGACGCCCAATCGCAGTACGGGACAATCATCCGGCTCTAGTGCCTGCGACTCGTCATCTTCTCCGTCCAAGAGACACAGAAACGGCTGGACTTTCGCCCGGTCAAGGCTACGAATCAAGCGGAGCAAATGCAGTTCGGTGCCGCCTCTGATCAATCGGTCGATCAGATAGCAGACGCGCATGGGTTGCTCAAGCGAAATCGGACGTTCTTGATTGTTGGCATTCGTCGACATTGTGAGTCTGAGTATTGCGGTGGACTCCGGCGGTTTTTGCGGACTTGCGGCAATAGCGCACGATGGCCGGCTACGCTAACTCTCCGGTGTCTGAAGTTGTGTTCAGGGAGCGTTCGCACGGCAGATTCCTTGCCTCGGCTGCCAATTTCTCGTAGAGTTCCTCCACCTTCCGCATCCGCGTCTCAAACGACAGTTCAGTTTCAACGCGTTCCCTGGCCGCCGCAATGCGGAGCTTTGTCCGGGCCGAATCTTGCAGGACGGATTCAATTGCACGGGCAGTTTCCAAAGGACAATCGGGTGGAATCACCAGCCCATGTACTCCGTCGTGAATCATCTCGGATGTGCCTCCCACATCGGTGGCCACGATTGGAGTCTCGAAAGCCATCGCTTCCAGAACGGAATTCGCCGTTCCCTCATAGTCCGAACTCTGAACGAACACATCCAAGGCATGATGAATCCGATCGACATCGGCCCGATGCCCGAGGAAGTCACACCGATCCGTGACACCTAGCTTCGTCGCAACTGATTCGACCTCCGCTCTCATGCTGCCATCGCCTGCCAAGAGCAGGCGGGCCGTGGGGCGCTGCGCTAGTATTTCAGCGAACGCTTCCACGAGAAGGTCATATCGCTTTTGTGGCTCGATTCGGCCAATGCTTCCTATCGCGACCTCATCGGGGGCAATCCCCAGCGAAGCGCGAGCCTCCGCGACTTTGCTTGGATCGCGACGGAACTGGCGGTGGTCGATCCCATTGAGCACGACAACTACCCGCTCGGGTGAACTTCCCGTTCGGATCAGCGTATCTCGCAGTTGACTGGAAACGGCGATCACCAATGGAAATCTGGCCAATAAACGCTTGTCGCCGGGATAGTACAGAAATCGTTCTCGCCAACTGTGGCCGGTGTACCCGTGCGCGGTGGAAAGAGGTATGGCCCTCTCCTTCCTGGCCAACATTAAGGCAAGCAAGTTACTTTTGTAATCATGCGAGTGAACGATGTCAATGTGGCGTTCGCGGACAAGAGACCTCACCTGCCGCCAAATGGCGGGATCCAACGCATGGCGTTGCGCGATCGATTCAACATCAACATTCAACGGTTTCGCTCGCGTATCGATATCGAACGTCGTATCGTGGAGATCGCGAATATAGCAAACCGTGACAGCAAATCGTTCCGGATCGGCTTGGGCCGCGCCGAGCAAGATGGTCTTTTCCGGCCCGCCTCCGCTTCCATTCGCGCAGCGCAGTTCGAGAATGCGTATTGGGTTTTGCGTGCTACCCTTAATCGACATGTACGAAACTCCGAAGTGCTTCATCACACCAGTGGACCACACTTCCAAGAAGTGCGACCAATGGGTGCGGCGTCTGCTGCGTCAGTTCAAGTCCGCTGAAACCGTTCTTCTCAACTTCGCCGAGAAACGACCTGCACAGCCCCCCCTCGGAAAACGACGCAAAGATCGTCTTCCATGTATTTGCCGTTTCTCTAGCCAACTCAAGCATCTGCCGTTCCGGGCCACCGAAGAACCGCGACGAGGTCAGGTGAATGACAACTCTGCGCGGCTCGGCATCCATTTCCGCTGTAAAGTGCTTCAAAGACGATCGATAAGATCCGGTTGCTTGGTCTGTCATAGAGTTGCATGCTCGGTTGAAGCCTTGAATTGGCATACGCAGTTGGGCGAGTCGGGGTGTTGCACGACCGTATACCCCAAGTCGCGAACAAAGTCCATAACCTCGTCTGCTGTGTTGGCTTCAACGATAAGTGTAGGACGGCAACGCTCCAGAAGTGCTTTCATTCCCATTAGTACTGCAAGCTCATGCCCCTCCGTGTCAATCTTGATCAAAGAGACTTGCTGTTTGATCTGAAGCGAGTCGATCAACAAACAGAAAACCTGCTGGTGCGAAGTGCTGTCCGTCAAGTGCGCCATGTAGTAGTCCTTCAGACCCGTCTCCCCGGTTGGTACAGCCATACTCGCCAGCCCCGTCTTGTCGGAAGCCGCAATGTTCAGCAGTGTCACGTTTGAATGAGGGAAGAACCGCGAGTTTGCCGTCAGCAACTCAAATGATTCTGAAACGGGCTCAAATGCAAATACACGCCCCTCAAGGCCCACTAGCCTGGAAAGCTTTGCGGTGTAGTGCCCTACGTTAGCACCGATGTCGAACACCCAATCACCCGGCGACACGTACTTCTTGACAGTCTCGAACTCTGGTTCCTCGCTCTTGAACACTCCCAGTCGGTATTGCACCGCAAAGTAGCGCTGCTTCAACTCTTGCTGCCAGCTTGTCGGCAACGTCGTCGCAATCCTCTTCAGAAGACGAATTATCATGAGTTACGCACCTTATGGATCGACATCTTCAACACAGTCTGCTGCCCCGGGAGACACTCTGCCGCCGAACGCGTTCAACGTACGCCCTTGTCAAGCAGGCCTTTTAACGGTCGCCGTTTCATGACGAGTTGCTCGTGACGCATTCAATTGATCATTCCATACTGCGCCGAGCTTGCCGGAAAGCAACTTCCAGTCATAGCGGTCAAGGATGACTTGTCGGCCGCACTTTCCCATGCTTCTGATCGGCTGGGGGTCTCGCATGCTATCCGACAATGCCTCTGCCATTTCATCAGGAGTGTTGACGATGATGAGGTGTTCATTGGAGGCGAGGGACAGACCTTCAGCGCCCACGTCAGTCGAGATGACCGGACATTCGGTCGCCAGGGCTTCGAGGATTTTTAGCCGAGAACCTCCACCGATGCGGAGCGGAACCACCAATGCACCAGATTGCCGCAAGAAAGGGCGGACGTCGGGAACATTTGCATGGAGTTCGACGTTGGGCGACGCGGCGACACGTTCTGTTAGCCATTTGGGAGGGTTGCGACCTACGATACACAACTGTGCTGCCGGCTGCTCCCGAATTACTCGCGGAAATACGCTGTCGAGCAACACTAGCACGCCGTCGAGATTTGGCCGCCAGTCGAGGCTGCCCAAAAACAGAATCTGCTTGGGATCGCGCTGCGATTCATCGGGACAAAAGTATGAGACGTCCACGCCATTGTCGACAACCGCTACGCGAGACGCCCCAAACTGCTCTCGTGCCAGCGTCGCGTCGGGTTCGCTCACGGTAATTGTCTGCGACGCTTCGGAGAAGATCCGGCGTTCGAATCGCTCGAACTTCTTCCATTGCCGCTTGATATACCATCTCTTGAAAGGATTCAACTCGGTCTCGAAATATCGCCGCCAAATCAACGACTCGACGTTATGGGCCATGACGACCCACGGTGTTTCTATCTCGCGAGCCAGGCTCTCGCCATACGGGGTCCATTCGGCTTGCCACAGGTCCACGTCGTTTGCCGCGGCATATTGCCGAATCGCCTGACGCAGTGCAGCAGTGTTGTGTGTTTGAACCGAATAGGGCAGCGGTGAGAACAGATTCGCAAACAATCTGAAGTAGAACCCCAGACCCTTCTGTACGAGTGGCCTACGGTCTACCGATACTGTCTCGATTCCGTGCGATTGAAAAAAGTCTCTGGCTTGGTTCTCTTCTCTTGGGTCGGTGTTTCGATAGGCAAGGTAGGTTATCCGGTGGCGCTGGGCGAGTTGCAGCACTAGATTGGCGGTCCGAATCCTCTTGCCCGAGTTCAGTGGATACGGAAATTCCTCGTCGACGATCACAACATGCATGCGCCGTTTGAGATTGCGCACATCACCCGAAGCTCCGGCGCCGTTGGCCGCCGGGGCCACAATGCTATGCACTGCACCCTTAGCTTCGTCATCTGTCATAGTCTAGTCACTGTATATGTTGTGCAAACAAAGCGACTTGGAGTCTTAGTTCTAGCCAGTCTTGCTTGCCGCTCGTACGGGGCCAACCGATACCGTGTTGCGACTGGGCCGAATAAACTCGGCAAGCGCACCCATGCCCGAGGCGGTGTGGATCACAAAGAATACTAGGGGGAGCCATAGAGCAAGTCGTAGGTTGTGTTCTCTTAGGGAGATCGACAGGGCGCTCACCAGTACGACGAACGCGTAAAACGAAAGTGTACCGAGGTAAACGACCGCCAACCATGGTGAAACAATACTCAGCGGTATCCCACCTATGAGCCCCAGTACCCAGGCGGCCGGGAGAAACGTCCCCAGCGAAAATGTGTTGGGATACTTGCGTAGTAGTCTGACACGTCCTCGTCCGTAACGGATTAGCTGACGGAACAGGCTTCGCAGGTTGCCGCGAGGCACGTACTGAACCGCGATCTCGGGCGTAAACCAGCATCGCAAGCCGGCCCAGTCGATGCGGTGGTTGAATTCGTAATCTTCGCAGGCGTCGAACGTTTCGTCGAAGTAGCCGACTTGCTCGAAAACGGAACGACGATACGCAACTGCAACGCTACCGGCCGGAACGAATTGTGGCTGCGATGAGTAAATGAACGAGTCGGGATGGTGGCCCAGCCGCGAGGAGCGGGCCGCGGCTATGGCTCGTTGGACCGTAGTGGCCTCGGAAACGTCGAGCGGTTGCGGGCGACCGAGACAATCGGCACCGCTTGACGCGAAGGCGTCAGCGATGTTGTGCAGCCATCGCTCGTCGTCGATTTCGCAATGACCGTCAACGATGACCACGACGTCTCCCCGAGCGTGGCGAACGCCGATGTTGCGTGCGGCGCTGGACAATCGACGCGGGTTCGAGAAGAGCCGAACGTTCTCGTGACGGTCCGCGAACTCTGCCACCTTCGCGGGAGTATCGTCGCTCGATTCGCCGTCGACTACGATTATCTCGAATCGTTGGGGATCGTAGTTCTGTGCGAGCAATTGCGTTAGTAGACGTTCAATGAATGCCGCCTCATTTCGCACGGGCAAAATAGCGCTGATAAACAGCGTCCGACAATCATCGGGTGGACCGGGATTCATCGTGTGAACTGAGGGAGAATCGAGAGGCATGATAATCTTGTCGTATCGAAACGGGCGCGGACTCCGTTCCCCTGGGTTGCGCGTTTCCGCTACCCGCGACTCCTGTAGCATAGCTTAAAGCAAGTGGCGTGCCAAAAACATCATCTCGTCGGCATCGTGCGATTCACGTTTGCCGTAAAGCCAAGTGTGTTCGGGAGAAGCGAAAAGTGATTGCCCGCAATAATTGGTAATTAGTGGCTGAGTACAATCCGAAAGTGACCGGAACGTTTACCTTTTGAGACGTTGCATCGCAGCGGTCACCTCTTCTTGCATCGCCGGGGCGTGGCCGATGCGCTCGCTGGGGATCTCCGTCTGTTGAATCGCGTCGGACAATCGTCCGAAACGGAACATTCGGAGCAGTTTATCCAGCTTTCGCTCCGTTGTCCCAAGGTTCACGCGGTGGCGGAAACGAGATGTCCGTGAGCCGGCCGCTAATCTGGGTTGCCCGGGATCGACTTCCCATGGGTGGACATAGAACATGAACGGCTGCTTTGCTCGATTGATCTTGCGCAGGCAGCGGACCGTCCAGGATAACGGGTAGAGGCGAAAGTAACCGCCGCCGCTGACGGGCAGGTTCAGGCGGCAGAATCGGACGATCGACGGGGGGAACTCCCAAATCGGACCGGCGGATGTGTCGATTCGGTGCAATCGGGGCTCTGCGTCGGGAATTCCGTAGCGGTCGTGATGGGTGGGGAAAATGCTGGAATCGACGAGGAAGCCCTCTTCGGCCAGGATGTCCAGCGCCCAGAGTGATTTCTTGGTTATGGAAAAGCTGGGAGCCCGGTATGCGGTGATCGGGGCTCCACAGGCGTCCTGAATGGCGCCGAGCGACCGCCGCAGGTCGTCGCGGAACTGGTCGGGTGTTTGGTCGTAGATGAGGCGATGTTCGTGGCTGTGGCAACCGATTTCGTGGCCGGCACTATGGATGTCTCGCACCAATTGTGAAAACCGGTCTGCCACCCAACCGAGGACGAAGAATGTTGCCTTTACGTCGTGGCGAGCCAATAGATCGAGAATGCGATGCGTGTTGGCGACTACTCGGCGCGTGTACCCACCCCATTGATCCCGCTTGACATCGTTTTCAAACGCGGAGACTTGGAAATAGTCTTCAACGTCGACGGTGAAGGCGTTTAGTAAGTCCATATGAATAGATATTGCCTGCCGGCCGGAGGCGTCTTTCAGGGGGGCTTACGCAGCAGCGGGGAAATAGTTTGCCAACCGGAATGTAGTCATCACGCTCCGTCGTGATGACATGTCGTCACGGCGGAGCGTGACGACTACGTTCTTGAGGGCTTCATCGCGGTCTTGAGGGTATTGCCTCCGCCGTGTCGGCGGCCGTTTTGGCTTGCGAGTGGAGCGACAATGTGCGATCGTCTG
>SDBS01007941.1_pt1 | contig 10291 bp, 8 predicted proteins | sample 2277091 | NCBI WGS metagenome assembly SDBS01 (sample SAMN10404972, study PRJNA504765) | marine sediment metagenome | isolation source: marine sediment core GS10_PC15, 163 cmbsf | place: Arctic Ocean: Southern Knipovich Ridge | collected 2010 | reverse complement strand
GCCGGGTGTTTTCCTTCTCAAGGTCTTTCAGCCGCCTAGCTTGGTCCACCCTCATGCCTCCGTACTCTTTCCTCCATCGATAGAAGGTCTGTTCGGCAATCCCCAGTTTCCGCGAGACTTCACTGACGGTAGAGCCCTGATTAAGAAGCACCTCGGCCTCTCGAAGCATCGTGATGATCTGTTCTGAAGTGAATCGTTTCCTGCTCATTTCCTGCTCCTTTTTTCAGGCAAATTCTAACACATCGCCTGTATCGAGATTAGGGGGGCAGGTCACTATGCGATAAATCCTGAAGACGGATCTGTGGCCACGCTCGCCCAGTGTGTGAAAAACTACACTACTGGGAGCTTCGGCCTTCCTCAGCTCAGGGACAACGGGAAACTAATTGAGCTCATCAACCAGGTCGGCCCCACTGGCAACGCAAGGACGTTCATAACCTATTTTACTAAGTTCAAGAAATAGAAGAGTCTATTTCTCCTCGAGATCGAGCGGGATCTCGACCTTTACGTATTTATCTAGGTGCCCGTAGTCAATGCCGTAAATGCTTTATTTGGTATCACGCATTTAAGAGCGGCTTATCTCATCGGCGAGGCCCACTGGGGGGTAACGGGTCTCTCCCCGTATTAAACGTTGCGATCCCGAAAACTCAGCCCGCAAATCAAAGGCAGACAGAATCCCATGTCACAAATACGTCACAAAATTCGTATAAACTCACTTAATCTGGCTTAATGGTGCTTAAAGGAAAACTTGGTTTTACAGGGGAAAAGCTGGCACGCCCGGAGGGATTCGAACCCCCGACCTATGGATTCGAAGTCCACTTATCATTAAAATTATATTCGCTCTAATACTCTGATTCTAATTGATTTACGCCACTCTTGATTTCTACCTTTTCGGTGGGACTGTCGACTTTTTGTCGTGTCTGTTTGGGGATTTCTTGATCCAACTCAGCCAGCCTCTTCTTCGCATCATCAACCTCAGCTATTCCTGGGTCAGCGTCCTTCCAGAGGGTGAGGCAATTGCAAACCATCGCTTAAGAAAAATCATGAGTGGTCCGAATTTAGCTGAAACGAAACACTCAGAGGGTGGATATTGAACGAAGATTCGTAGAAATCAAAGCAATCCCAAACACCAAATTCCTATGGTGGCATCTGATTTTTAAGCTGGATTTATTTGGATGTGATCGTCCTGTTCGCTGGTCCTTTGATGCAATAGAGATGCCCGCCCACGCGCAGAAACAAGCAGCCTTCGGCAAGGGCGGGGGAGGCCGAACACTTACCCCGCAGATCGTTATGCGCCAGGAGTTTGGGGCGGGGGGCCCGTACATCGATGACGCTTACTCGTCCGCGTGTACTGCAGGCATAGATTTTGTTGTCTCCGGCCACTAGCGAGGCCAGGTGGCGTCCCCCAAGGATTAAATGCCATAGTCGTTCGCCGGTTTCGCTATCATAACACGATAGCAGTCCTGTGTCTGTCACGGCATAGAGTTTTCCCTCGTAGAAAACAGGCGAAGAGCAGCTGGGTGCGCCATCTTTCTGTTTCCAGCGCTTGCGTGGTGCAATCTGCGGATGGGGAGCCAGGTCCAGGGCCACGATGGCCTTGGGGCCCCACGTGCCGCCGCCAGCGCAGAGGATGTTATCCGATTTGATCAGGCTGGCCACGATTTGATCAATCGGAATAGCCACAACCCAAAGGCATCGTCCGGTATCACAGTCATAAGCATTGATCCGAAAACTCGAGGGTACCAATAGCAGATGTTTTTCGCCGACAGAGTGAACCAGCGGAGTAGTATATCCCTCACCGATATCGATCGGTTCGATAAGCCACCGGTACTGTCCCGTGGCTAGATCGAAGGCGCCGAGCCAAGCCGGCCGTCTACTCGTATCTTCCCTTCCTTGCAGGACAATGCCGAGATTGCCCACTATTAGGGGAGAACTGGACGAACCGTAGAGACTGTTGCGTTGGTATTGGTTATCCAATTCGCGCCATAACAACTTGCCCTCAAAATCCAGACAGGCTACTGCCCCTCCGAAGGCCACCAAAATACGTTCGCCGTCCGTCGCGGGCGTAGGCGTGGCATAGGAGTTTTCAGAGTGCTTCGGCTCCGCCGGAGCGGTCCAGACCACAGTCTCCCAAAGGATGTCGCCCGATTGGCTATCCAAGCACAACACCGCACGATCCAATCCATGCTGCATCTGCCAGACGTTCACGGGTGCGAAGACCAGAACAGCCAATACCGTCAAACTCCCTGCTGCGATTTGTGTCCCCTTGTCACCAGGACACCAGATATGTCGGTAACGCAACCGAATCTTCAGAATACGCCTCCTTTTCGACTCGGTCGGTGTGCTCGCCGGATTCGTTTTCGCTGTTACTTTGTCGACTAGATTGCTCTTAAAACAGGCCAGGACCACACAGACCGCAATAATAGCCCCCGGCAGCGCGAACCAAATGCGCTCGACGAGTTCAATCTTCTCCAGCCAATCGTCCACGGGCGTCAACAGCACCAGTTTTACCGCACTGATCACTGTCAGGGTAGCTCCCAGTAGACGCCAGGACAATCCGCGCAGGGTAGATGTGGCCGCAGCCAGGCCTAGTAGTCCGATGAATCCCCCCGTCAGCCATATACCCGCGTGCATCTCTGGGCTTACGGTGACAATCGCCTCGAGATCCGGATAAACCCGAGCCACCAGCGCACCCACGGCATCGAGCCAGAGATCGAAGCGCTGCGGAAGCACCAAGGTTAGAAACGCCAGAACGCCAAACAGTATCACCACCAGCAGAGTCAAGATCTCGTCCACCCACATGAGCTTGTCTTGGGGCCAACAGGTCGGTAGCTCTTTTTTGAATGCGCGGTATTGCGTCCTCCAGCGCCAGGTCCAACCCAAGATCCAAGTCATACTGAACACAATCCCTAGCACAGTTAGGAGCAAAGCTGAGCGTGCTGCCTGGTGGCTTTTAAATGCCGTAGTGAGCAATACTCGTCCATTACTGACAATTGGGGAGGAAATCCCATGCCCGGGCAGCGCTTTTTTCCAGCGAATATTCTCACTTCCTGGCCCCCATTTTTCCGGCAGGTGTGTTTCCGCGGATATACCCACACCACCCGGGCCGCGCCACTGCTGCCACGGTCCGGCAACGGCCTGATTGGGATCCGGATCGGCCTGCGCCCAGGCCTGACATGTACAGAGGGAAATAAAAACCACAAAAAAAAGAATCAAGGTTTTTAAACGCGTCACGCTGGCAATTCCATTAGAACGGATTTTTCATAATCTAACAAGCTAACAAATCAACGCTCGTCATGCATTCCTCCTGGCTTAAGATTATTAAACATAATCTATGCTTAGGAAAATTCAACTTCTGTCCGAACTTCGCTTACCCGAAACACGAGTTAGTATTAAAGACGTCAGCCCCTGCTTAGCATTCTCCAGTTTCGGAATGACACAATCAACTTATTTCCAGGGGTAGAAGAATGTTCATAATACCATCGCTTAAGGAAGGTCATGAGTGATCCGAATTTTGCAGAAACGAAACAAAAGCGGGAGCAGAAATAAATACATGCAGAAAGATCTACTGGGAATTTCCGGCAAAAAGTTCTAGGATTTGATCCCGCCTTTGGAGCAACGCATCGATTTGGCCATCCGAGAGGAGTTTTTTCAGACTAGATTTCAGTTTTTTTTGTTCCAGAGTCCTCAATGCCACCTCAAGAGCTGGATTTATCGGGCCTTTCATGTATGAGATGAATGGTTCTTCCGTCAAAAACCTTTCCTGAATCTCGGGAAAATTCGAGAAGGACCTGGTGTTCTGCGTCAACATGATGCGTCCTTCCTGCAGAAGGAACATGATCGCCATGTCGAGTCGCTGTTCCACGTCGATCAGAGCACTGAAAATCATGGCTTTCGCAACTTCTTCCGATAGGTCTTCGAGTACTTGATCCCGAAGATTTCGTTCATCGATCCATCCTAGATCGACCGCAGACTCAATCCACTCTTCAACAACACCCTGTTCTTTTCCGATCTTTCGGATAACGCACGGAGGAACCATATTCAGGCCAAGCATGCGGTCGATCTTGTAGGCTGCAACCTCATGCTTGTATTTTTGAAGACGGACTTCGTGTTCCTTTTTTCCCTTCGGGAGTTTCTCATCAACGGTTCCGAAAATGGCACGGATACGAAGTCCCCCTCTTTCGAGTTCAACAATATTCGGGGTCAGTCCTCCTACTTCTAACTTAGAGATTCTTTTGACCTCGGCCTTTTTGAGAAATTTTTCCATCTCGATGTCGGGCAACTGTTCCTGAATCGATGTGTATTCTTGTCCTTGAAGCTCTTCGGGAACAACATCCTCATAGGTTTGTCCATCAGGATTGAATTCCTTTGCTTCATCGCCCTCTAATACCATGCAAAAAGGTTCCCGGCCGTAGACCTTGCCCACATCGATTCGATAAAGACGATTGTTAAAACGGGAGGTGACTCGCCCCTTACCAGTCGGTGTGTGGCCCACAACCAGCGTGAGCGCACCCAATTGCTCTAAAGCCTTTTCGAACTCTTCTCGTTCGAGTCTTTCATTCTCGAGGGCATTCCCCCGATACCAAAGAGGCCCATCGGAAGCCAGGAGCATGGAATCGAGCATCTTGATCAGCTCTTTTGCTGCTTTCTCTTGTCCTCTATTTTTACTTCCAGTGTATGATCTATCATCGATAGCAGCTGAAATCTGCATTATCTTCTCGAACGTCGCCGGCCCCTCGACGAGGGGTTCGAGTGTCTCACTGTATTTCACGAAGCTCAGGATGTCCTCCTTTATTTTGCGATTGATTTCCTCAATCCCCAGAGAGGCGACCGCTCTCGTGAGGCCTCCATGAACAAAGGCAACATTGTTGATCTTGATGATCACCGGACGAGTCAGAGACCAAGCTCCATAAGAACCCTCCAGGCCAAACTTGTCCTGCAAGGCAAAATATCCGACCGGAAACCTTACATCGAAGGCAGCCCTTAGCTTTGGTTCTTTGATGCCTTTTCCCGCATACAAAGATTTGTAGTTATTAAAAGCATTTTCGCGGTCTGCTGGGTCTCCTTCTTGGGCAAAATCGGCAAAACTTGTATTGTGGACATAACGGAGGTCCCCGATCATAACCATGACATCATGATTTCCCAGGAGAGAATGAACTTGCCCGCCGGCTGAACGGGCTTCGTTCTGAAGGCGCATGATCAGCTCGATGACGGCCCGATCCTTTTTCCCTCGATCCAAGAGATCTCCTACAAACACGAGATGGTCTTTCCCTCCTGCCCAGTTCAACTCGTCGTCAACCAGACCGGTCCCCTTAAGAAGAGGGACGAGTTTGTCGTATGTGCCGTGCACATCGCCGATGGCCACAATCCGGGTGACTCCGTCCCATTCTGTTTGAGGGAGTTCTTGTGCCAGCCCAAAATTTGTCAGAAAAAGTAACACCATGAAAATTGTTGGGTATGACAATTTTTTTGAAAAGGTTCTCTTTTTTGCAGTCATATTGGTTTATCCCTTCATCAACCGGGGAACGCCAGATTATATTCCCTCGTTACCTGCCTCCTGTCAATGTACCACCTGCAAAGTGAGATTTTTGGCCTCAGAGTCTTTGCATATGAATCCTGTCGTCTGAGGAGAGAAGATTGCATGTGTCGTTTGAATATAATCCCAATTTAACTACTTGCTGTTTGTGTTCTATCTCTCTTTTCCGATCAGAGTTGTTCCACAACGAGTTATTTTTTCAGCTTCACGCTGGTTAGCTTGACGGGGGTGGTTCCCCGCTGTTCCAGGACGAGCCGGTTTTCATCGTTGATAAAGAGCCTGGTGCCGGCGAACATGTACCCTTCGCCCTCACCATTCTCATCGATCTTGAGTTGGATGAAGGTCATGTCATAGTCCCTTGACCGGGGCGTTCCCAGAGCAAACTCCAGGAACTTGAGATACCGGGTCTTGAGGATGTTTATGACACGGCCGCCCTCGACATTGATGCTGCGGGCAAAGTTGACGGGCTCACGGAGCTGGCCCCTGGGGACAATCCAGCCTACCCCGGCCTTTTCCATAACCTTACGGAGCCCCGCCTGGCCTTCTGTTTTCAAGATTTCCAGGTATTTTAAGGTGTCTTCAGCTGAGGTATATCCATCGATGGTGATGGTGAGACGCGTTGTCCCGGGGGCTCCTGGTTTCGAGACCACCAAGGCATTGCAGGTAAAAACCTCTTTTTCCTGGGCGAGGGCCTCATGACTAAGGACACCTAATACAGCAACCACACACAGACAAAAGACCACAATTTTTCGTTTCATAATTGTTCCTCTTCTACTTGATGGCCGGGAGCTTGAACGAACACGATCCGATGATTGCGGCATTTTCCGACCCTCTTACGATCAGCCTCACCGAGTCGCCGGCCTTGAATCCGGGATTTTTAAAGTAGACCTTGGACTTGGAAACATAGGAAGAGCTGAGAGTCATTCTCTCCGCTGGGGTTTTGTTTTCGTTCCTGGCGGGAAAGAAGTCATGGCTCCAGTTGACACGAAAGCCCCCGAATTGAGAGGTGGAATAATTGTCGCCTTGTATCGTCTGCTGGAACATGCGGCGATCCCTTACGTCGCCCTTATAGTTTTCCCGAAACTCTTTGATCTCCGGCATGTATAGATTCTCGCCCTTATAGATGATGAAAACGCTCTTTCGATTGATGTTGGCTGACATATCCTTGTCCATCAACATGAACACCATGAACATGACGTAGTCTTCATCGATGTACTTGGCAGCCATCCCGGTATCGACCATGACATTGATTTTGTCCTCGTGGTTGACGAACACGCCATCACCCAGGTACTCCGTCTGAGCCAAAAGTGAAACCGCCAACACAAGTGTTAGCAAGATAAGACTTGATTTTTTCATAATCTCCTCCAAATAACTTGTTTAAAAACAATATTGCGAACTCCTGAATCCCAAAACTCCACCCCTTAATCCTGCATTCCTCATTCTCCTTCTCTAGTTTATGACTTTCGCCCCGTTACCACAAGTCGTGCCAGATAAAGCCCTACCAAGCGGGCGACCAGGACCGTGAGATAGATCTGTCCGATGGTGGTTTCTATGATGGTCAAGTTGCGGGCCATCCAGCTCACCGGCGTGATGTCGCCGTAACCCAGGGTGGTGAGTGACGTGAACGAGAAATAGATGATGCTGGATAGTTTGATCGTCTGTTCCGGGAATGCGATCGCCCCGGGATTGAACCAAAGGACTATGCCGTAGATATTGGCCCAGAGAAAACCCATCAATACATATACTGCGATTCCTCCTCTGAGCGTTCTGGCCGTGACTTCGCTTACGGAAAAGACCTTCAACATCAGTATGGAGATGACAATCAACATGAAAAGGGCACTCAGGATCAGCCCCAGGAGGACAAAAACTGAAGATGCACCTACGGATATGTGAAGCATGCGCCCTGTCACATGAACCATGGTGGCTGCGATGCCTAGAGCCAGGCACACCCGGAATACAGTCTTACGGACATCGAGGGTTTGGACAACCGTAATCACGATCAACAAGGTCATCAGAGGCACAAGCAGCTGCAGGCGAGTTTCCAGGAGGGGCATCACCAGCAGTTGTGCCAGTATAGCCATGAAGAGAAAGGTATAGGGCCGGGCCCTGAAGGGCTTCAACCGCTCAAGCCTCTGGCGCTCGTTCAGCTCATCTTGAGATAAGAATATCTTCATGTAATGCTATCTCCTGCGCCCGCCTCCTCCGCTTCTCCCTCTGGATTGCCGGGTTCGGGCTGTTCCTCTCGAACGGGCCTGGCTGCTTCTATTCATCTGGGATTTGGTGTTGTTATTTTTTGTCGAGGACCAGCCGCTCTTGTCTTTTGATTGCCAGTTCCCGCTATCTGTCTTACGGTGCACGTTGCCATTCTTGTCGGCATAAACATTATTTTTCTTCCCGGTAGCACTCTGGGGCCTCTTCTGCTGCTGGGTCCTCTGTTGTGACACATTGCGGTTGACGTTGTTTTGTCGTTTATAGGTATTTCGCTGCTGATTGCGCGCTGCATTCCGGCTCCCTGCCCGGTAGCCGGCTCTGTAGCTGGATCTGCGGCCACCTCGATAGCCCCCATAGCGCCCGCGTCCCCACCTACCCCACCGGCCTCTTCCAAAGCCGAAACGGAAAGGGCCGATCCCGTAACTAAAACCGAGGCGCCACCCTCCCCAAGGACTCCAACGCACATGAAGCCCCCAGGTGCGGAAGCGGGGATAATAGTATCCCCTTACCCAGGGATTATACCACCAGCCGGTCCCCCACAGGATCGAGCCGTGGTAATAATAGCTGCCGTAATAGCCAGGATAATAGCCTACATAGACCACTTCAGGGGTGGAGTCGTAGACATGGACGTACTTCACATTGTAGTGCGGATTATCGGGAGGCATTGTGTAGATCTCATCCGGTACATCTGTACACACAGCCCACGGCCCCTTCGCTTTTTTGGATTCATACCACACCGCTTCATTGCAGCAGTAGTACATTTTCCCGACTTTGAAAACAGCAGAAGAGGTGTTGACTGCATACTCCAAATCTGCACCTTCGACCTTCTCAAACTTGGGTCTGCCATCGTATTCCACTTCCAGGCTCTTGTCGTTGCGGTCGATGGCTGACGTCTGTGGGATCTGGTTATCTATCACCGCCTCTTGGGCCTGTTCTGTTCCGGCAACATGAGGGAGAAGATGCCCGTTAATGGACTCCTCCGGGATTTTGGCAAAACTTTCCGGCAGCTCATCCGGCGGCACAAAGGTCCAGGGCCCCTCATCCAGCGATTTGCTGGAATACCAGCGGCCGGAAAGCAGCACATAATATTTTTGTGTCTTGGTCTCCAGGAGAACATCACTCTCGGTGTTATCCACATACAGGATGTCTCCACCGGCTACACTGGCAAAATTGGGATCGCCGTCGATAACGATCAGCTCGGCAGACTCCGAGGTTACGATGATCTCAGGGATACGGTCATCCGTTTTCACTTCAGGATCTTCGGGTTCTTCTTCCTCCGGAGTCAATTTGGCCACTTCATTTGGAACATTTTTGACTTCTGACCAAGGGCCTTTTACATCTGAAGCCGCCATCCAGATCTGTCCCCCATTGAGATAATACTTTTTGGCTTTGGAGTCATAGACCATCAAATTGGGAGTGTTGCCCACCTGCTTTAACTTGGATCCCTCAATATTTTCCAGGTACGGCTCGCCGTCGACAATGATCAGTACCGCAGGCTCGTATTTGATGATGACCTCGGGTGGATCATGTTTAAAATCTTCGGCTACCGCCTTTTCTCTTTCAGCCAATTCCAGATCTGCGATGAGTCTATCCAGAGATAGGACCAGTTCCCACTGAGGCAGTTCCTGTTCGAGCAGTCTTTTGAGTTCTTTCTCCTGTTCAGGCTCGGCATCCGGGAAACGGACCCGGGGCACCTTGATATCGAGGATAGTCACCTCCCGCTCGTCCCGGTCAGTCTCTATACGGGCCTCGAGCCATACCGCTCCAAAGATGGGGGCATCCTTGCCGCTGGGAATCACCGACACAGCGGCTCGGCCCTTCAGGATGTTGCCTGCGAAACTTTCCGCTTGAGGTTGATAGATGGTTATCTGGCCTTGGGCATGCTCAATGACCCGGGGCCAATCCTCCTCTTCCTCGGCCTGTGCCGAGTATGCTGGAAACAGGAGAATGCATACTGCCGCTGAGATTAACAGCAGTCTTACTGGGAAATTTCTAAAAATCATTTTTGCCTCCTTTTGATTTTTCATTCTTTATGATCTATGAATCCATCCTCTAGTATCTGAAAAGGAGCGTCAGATTCAGATACAGGTCACTGCCCGGCTTCTCACCGTTCTCCTTCTCGTTGTAGAGAACGTACTTGATATTGGGCATGAGCCAGACATTGGGGTGGATCTTATAATTTGCCGCCCCGATAAAAAAGTTTGATTCGGCATTCTCCGCAAAAGGGATATAGGCGATTTTGTCTCCTGGAAATATGGTCTTGTATCCTTTACCGAAGTATTTGTCGTAGCGACCGATAAACTCCCACTTCTCACTGAGTGTATAGATCGAAAACAACGAGAGGACATTGTAATGCAGGCTGTCCGTGTCTTGATGCTTCAGCACCCTATGGGCATACTGGACACAGATCCTTCCCCATTCTCCTGACCTGCCCCCAATCATTGTGCCACCCCCAGAGTTAGAATCTTAGGTTCATAAGCCTCTGGAGCCGGTGGTCTGTAGCCCAGAGAACTGTGTGGCCGATAGCAATTATATTCCCATCGCCAA
>SDBS01007939.1_pt1 | contig 10294 bp, 9 predicted proteins | sample 2277091 | NCBI WGS metagenome assembly SDBS01 (sample SAMN10404972, study PRJNA504765) | marine sediment metagenome | isolation source: marine sediment core GS10_PC15, 163 cmbsf | place: Arctic Ocean: Southern Knipovich Ridge | collected 2010 | reverse complement strand
CGTCATTTCCTGGCATCCGACTTCACAAAACCGTACCACTGACATCTGTCGCCAGCATTGCCCCTGTTCTCCGACAGGCTCCTAGGAACCGGGCGCACTTGCCTCTGTACCACAGCCTCGACAGCGGCTTCTACGGTCTCACGAAGCTGGATCATCCCGCCCACTCCCGCCTTCCGGGCCGCAGCGGCGACCGCTCCACTAGCGCCGGCAATCGCCATATCTCTCCCCCGGCTGCGCAGCCGCACAGTGGCAGTCAGAAGCTCACCCAATGCCCGGGAGACCAAAAACTCGGTGCCGGAGAGGTCCACCACCAGGTACCGCACGCCTTCGGCGACCAGCCCGTCCAGCACCTGACTCAGCCGCCCCAACTCCTCCGGCCCCACATCTACCGCGCCGCTGATCGCCAGCACTGTTACGGCGGGATCGCCGGCAACTTCAGTTATCATCGTCTCCATGCCCGTCACCTACTTTGCCTACGCGACCTGGTGCTCACTTGCCCAAGCCAGCAACTGCTCAGCACATTCGTCGGGGACGTGGATGGCGCCAATCTCCACCGGCACCGGCCCGCCTGGCCCGTGGGAGTCGCTGCCCCCGGTGACCAGCAGCCCGCCCTGCTGAGCCACCCACACGTAGTGGCGCGTCTGGGCCGCACTATGATTGACATGATATGCCTCCAGCCCTTGCAGCCCCAGAGGTACCAGCTCCTCAATCCACTGCTCCGCATTGTGCAGACCGGGATGAGCCAGGACCGGCAGCCCTCCAGCCTGGCATACGACTTCGATAGCCTCGGTGGGCGTCAGCCGATAGCGCTCCACATACGCCGGGCGTCCCCGGGCCAGATAGCGGGCAAAGGCCTCCTGGGGGCTGCGGGTATAGCCCTCCCTGGTCAAGCGAGTGGCCAGATGCGGGCGACCAATGCTGTCAGGGCCCGCCTCCACCAGGAGCTGCTCAAAGTCAATCACCACCCCCAGTTCCGCGAGCCGATCAGCGATCTTGCGGGCCCGCTCCAGCCGCGCCACCCGAATCACACGCAGCTTCTCCAGGAGCTTCGCATCCTCCGTATCTATGAAGTAACCCAGAATATGCACGTCGCCGCCGCTGCGGGTGGTGCTGATCTCAACAGCCGGCAGCACGCACATCTCGCTATGCGCGGCAGCTTCCTGAGCCGGAGCGATGCCCGAAATCGTGTCGTGATCCGCCAGGGCAATAGCTCTAAGCTTCTTCGCCAACGCCACCTCAACGATTTGCGTCGGCGTCAGCGTCCCATCGGAAAAAGTCGAATGAATGTGTAAGTCAATCGCCATTAGAGCTATACTTTCCCGGCATTCTGGGTCTATTCCTTCCCCGCCACCCAGAAGCGGGCCAGCCGCGCGGCGCCGGTCTTGTCCATCGGCTGGTTGTTATCACCGCAACTTGGTGACTGCACACACGCCGGGCAGCCCGCCTCGCAGGGGCAGCTCTCGATACGCTCGTATACCGCCCGCAGCACCTCCTCGGCCCGGTAGAAGGCCTCCTCGCAGATACCCACACCGCCAGGATAGCCATCGTAGATGAACACACCGCCGGTGCCGAGGGCCTCGTGGTGGGAGTACGAGACACCACCGATGTCGTACGGAGCGCACAGCGCAAACAGCGGCAGCAGCGCGATCAGCGCGTGCTCCAGCCCGTGCAGACTGCCCATTACATCGTGGCCTGCCTCAGCCAGCATCGTCCCCTCCACCTTTTCAGCAGCTAACCAGACGCCCATCGTCTCGAAATCCTGCGGCGGGAGCTCAAGGTCCTCAACGCCCAGGCTCCGGCCGGTTTTGCGGTCATACTTGCGGAAGCCCGAGACCTGGCTATGCACGTTGAGCTCCCCGAGCACAATCTTCCCGGCACCGCTGAGCTTGCGCGCCTCATACGTGTCGAGCACCGCGACGTTGGAGAGCTGGACAGCCCGCGTGTAATAGTCCACACCGGTCGGCTCAATGGTGACTTTACGGCCTTCAATGTCCAGGTCGGTGACCAGGTAGTTCTCGCCCTGATGCAGGTAGACCGCGCCGGGATGCGTCATCCAGAAGACCGAGTTCTCGTCCACCGTGCCCAGTATCTCCTGCCGGCCGCTGTCAATGATGTCGTAGCCGGTGCCGGCGCTGCTGCGGATGCCGACCTCTGCCGCCGGATATATGTCCACACCGCCCGCCCAGTGCCACTTGCGCTGCTTGACCAGGTAGCCGTGCTCGGCCAGCACCCCAAGCACCTCGTACATCTGCGGGCCGAAAAGCTGCTCATCCTCGTCGGCCAGGGGCAGCTCATAAGCCGCGCAGAGCAAGTGCGCCCCCAGAATGAAGCGGTTGTCGGGATTAATCAGCACGCGCTCTTGGTCCGCGGCGAGCAGATACTCGGGATGCTCGATGACGTACTGGTCAATGCCGCCGGGCAGCGCCACCAGCACCGCCAGCGAATCCTGCTGCCCCCGCCCCGCGCGGCCGGCCTGCTGCCAGACCGACGAAATGCTGCCCGGATAGCCGGTCATGACCACCGCATCGAGGCTGCCGATGTCCACGCCCAACTCAAGAGCATCGGTGGCCATCACCGCCAGCAGCTCGCCGGAGAAAAGCCGCTGTTCGATCTCCCGGCGCTGCTCAGGCAAGTAGCCACCCCGGTACGCCATCAGGCGCTTACGCAGCTTCGCGTCATCCGCCAGCCGGCGCACATACTGCAGCAGCAATTCGGCCTGCTGGCGCGCCTGGGTGAAGGTAATCGTCCGGATGCCCGCCCGCGCCAGGCGGGCAGTAAGCTGTGCAGCTTCTATATTGCCGCTGCGCCGCTGCCCCAGTTCGCGGTCCACCAGCGGCGGATTCCAGAAGGCGAAGAAGCGTCGCCCTTGCGCAGAAGTATCCTCGCTGACGACCTCAAAATCAACGCCGACCAGCCGCGCGCAGTGCTCCCGGGGATTGCCGATAGTCGCCGACGTGCAGATGAATTGGGGCTCGGCGCCGTGATGGTGTGCCAGCCGCCGCAGCCGTCGCAGCACATTGGCCGTGTGCGAGCCGAACACGCCGCCGTAAGTATGAACCTCGTCGAGTACCACATACCTCAGGTGCCGGAAGAAGTCGGCCCACGAGTTGTGGTAGGGGCAGATGGCCAGGTGCAGCATATCGGGATTGGTCAGGATCACCTGGGAGTGCTGGCGGATGCGGCGCCGCTGGCTCTGCGGGGTATCGCCGTCGTAAGTATTGGCCGTGAAGACCCGACCGGCACCGAAGGCGCCGAGCTTCCCGAGCTGATCCTGCGCCAGCGCCTTGGTGGGGTAGATCAGCAGCGCGCGCGTGGTCGGGTCTTCGTGAATGGCCTGGGCCAGAGGCAGCGTGTAGCAGAGCGTCTTGCCACTGGCGGTGCCGGCGGCGATGACCACGTTGCTGCCGGCAAACACCGCTTCTATCGCCTGCACCTGATGGCGATAGAGCTTCGCCAGCCCGAGGTCATCAAGGACTCGCCCGACCTCTTCGCTGAGCTTCGCCTTGAGCTTGCCATAGCGGGCCTTCGTCGCCGGGATCACCCGCAGGTGTGTAATCTGGCCCTGGTAGTCATCACGGGCCGTCAGTTGCGCCAGGAAACCCTCAATGCGGGACCTCCCGCTCACTGCTCGTCGCCCTCCGGGTCAGGGACCAGTTTGTCGTAGGGCGGGGGCAAGGTCTCATCGTCTTCTTCGGCTTGCTCGGCGGGGCGCTTCTCCACCATCCGCACCAGGCCGATGCTCACCCCGTACAAGAGCACAAGCGGTCCGGCCATAAACAGCATCGTGACCGGATCAGTCGTGGGCGTGGCAATTGCCGCAACAATGAATATGATCACCACCGCGTGGCGCCAGAACGACAGCAGGTAGCTGGCTTTGATGATGCCCACCTTGCCCAGGAACATCAGCACCAGCGGCATCTCGAAAGACAAGCCGAAGACCAGCAGCAGCCGTAGCAAGAAGTACAGGTAAGGCTGGAGGGTGAGCTCCACCTCCACGCCCATGCTCTGGTTGATGTTGAAGAAGAAGGCAAAGGCGCGCGGGGAGATTAGGTAGCAAAAGAACACGCCGCCGACGAACAGACCCGTCGCCGCCGGCAGCAGCCAGATAACGAAGCGTTTCTCGCGGGGCTCCAGCGCCGGCTTGATGAACAGCCACAGTTCCATGAGTATCAGCGGGGAAGCGAGAATAAGGCCGGCCACCAGCGATATCTGCATCATCAACACGAAGCCCGCTGCCGGCTCGAAGATACGGAAGGGTAGCTCCTCGATGCCCGCGTGCTGTGCGCCGATCTCGGCGGGCCGCCGCACCAAGTAGAGCAGCGACGCGCGCGCGACCCAGGCCAGGGCTGCGCCAGCCGCGGTGTAGATCGCCATACGCAGCAACCGCATGCGCAGCTCCTCAAGGTGCTCGAAGAAGGAGACCTGTTTTCTACCGACTTCCGAGTTCATCGCGCCAAATCCTTGATCGCCCGAGCAACTCAGTTGCCCTGCCGTAGCCTCTTACGCCACAGAAGGAGTACGCTTCTGGACACCGAACTTATCCCCGACCAGATCCACTGCAGTAAGTTTAAGGCTATTTGAAGGAGGAGACAAGGTGGTAACTGAGTCCAGTTCGCCTGACAGCATTCTGAGCAAGCTGCGTCGGGACAATCCCGACGTCACCACAGCGCTCGTGGTCACCCCCGATGGCTTCCCCATCGCGGCCGACAGCGCACCAGAAGTACCAACGGACATGCTCGCCGCCCTAGCCGCCGACCTGCTCGTCCGCGCCTCGCGTAGTGCCCGAGAATTCGGGCAGGGCGGTATCGAGGAGTTCTATGCCCGCGCCGAGACCGGCTATCTCATTGTCATCCAAGCCGGCGCGGACCAGATACTGGCCTGCCTGGCAGACCCGGAGATTACCCTGGGCCTGCTGCTCGCGGACGTGCGCCAGGCTGCCGCGGCTCTGGCGGCCAGCGCCTAGCATAACGGCAACGGCGAGGCCTTCAGTCGCTACCCAGAGCGCTCCTCACCGCGCCGAGGATGCGCGCTGTCGTGAAGGGCTTGTCCAAGAAACCTTTGACTCTTGGTGCAAGCCGCTGGCGTCTGTCTTGGTCCGTGAGATAGCCACTGGCAATGATCACCACAGCCTCAGGATCAATTGCCAGCAATTGCTCCAGACACTTCTCACCATCCATCTTGGGCATGACCAGATCCAGAATGACCAGGTCAATGTCCTGGTGGTGAGTCCGGAACAGGTCCACGGCCTCTTCTCCATTGGTGGCGGTAAGCACCTTGTAGCCGAAGTACTCGAGGAATTCGCAGCCTGATCTAACCACCACTGCCTCGTCGTCTACCAGGAGCACCGTCCGCGCCTGGTCGATTCGCGCTGCTGGCTCCGGGGGCACCTGCGCAGTGACTACAGGAGCAGATGCGGCGGGCAAGTATATCTCGAAGGTTGTTCCCTCGCCTGGGGTACGGGCGACGTCAATGTGCCCACCGTGAGCTCGGACAATACCATACACCATGGCCAGCCCTAAGCCGCTGTGCTCGGCACGCTGCTTGGTGGTAAAAAAGGGCTCGAAGATATGGGACAGGGCTGCCTCATCAATTCCCACCCCCGAGTCAGATACGCGGAGCCGCACGTAGCGGCCGGGGGTTATCCCCAGAGCCAAGTGACTCTGCGCATATTCCTGGTCAACCTCGAGGTTCTCCAGATTAATAGTGAACTGTCCACCAGCGGGCATAGCCTCCGAGGCATTGATACCCAGGTTGACCAGAGCCTGCTCAAGCTGGTGGGCGTCGCCCGCTACCCACCACAGCTCATCGGACAGGATACCATACTCAATGGCTACTGACTTGGGCAGCGTTCGCTCGAGAATACTGCAGACATCCCCCACCGTCTTGCCCACGTCCATTGGTTCAGCAGATAGTTCGGTCGGATGGCTGAAAGTGACAAGCTGCTGCACCAGGCCTGCGCCCCGCTCGCATGCCGCCATCACCTGGTGGAGGCCTTCTTCCAGCTTCTCGTCCAGGGTCGCGGCAATCTGCATCAGCGAGATCCAGCTCGCAATGGCCTGGAGCACATTATTGAAGTCATGGGCGATGCCGCTGGCCAGCACCCCGATCGCTTCCATCTTCTGGAACTCGCGCATCCGCTGCTCCCACGCGACCCGGTCGGTGACGTCGCGGAAGACCAGGACCACACCGATCACTTCGCCCTGCGTGTCGCGAATGGGCGCACCACTGTCGCGGATGACGCGCTCAATGCCATCGCGGCTGATCAACAGGGCATCGTTGGCCAGCCTGACGATGTCGCCGGTCTCGAGGACCTGCGCCACCGGATTGGTGACCCGCTCGCGGGTGGCTTGATCAACTACGTCGAAGACCTCTGCCGCCGGCTTGCCCAGCGCCTCTGCGCTGGGCCATCCCGTCAAGCTTTCGGCTACTTCATTGACCAAGACCACGCGTCCCTCGGTGTCAGTGGCAATGACCCCATCGCCGATGCTGCGCAGCGTGACAGCCAGGCGCTCTCTTTCGGCCATCAGCGCCGCCTCCGCCTGCTTTCTCTCGGTGATGTCACGCATCACACACTGAAAGGCCACCAGCTCATCGTTCTCCGCGAGGGGGAAGGAGCTGACCTCTATCGGAATCTCTTCGCCCGACTTGGCGATAAGCGTGAACTCGACGGTCTGAGTCTGCCCGGTTTGACGCGCTTCGTCAAGGGCCTCCATAATTCTAGGTCGGTCGGCTTCGGCGATGAAATCAACAACCGGCTGGCCGATTCCCTCCTCGGGCTCATACCCCGCTAACTGCGCTATCGCCGGGCTCAGATACTGCACGATGCCCTCGGGGGAGACCTGCACAATTACGTCGGGGAGGTGCTCGGTGAGAGTGCGGTACTTCTCCTCGGATTGCCTGAGCTCGTCCTCGGCATGCTTGCGGTCAGTGATGTCACGGGTGATGCCGACCAAGCCAGTGGGCTTGCCGTCAGCGTCGCGCAGGAACGAGGTGGTCAATTCGCCCCAGCGTGTGGAACCATCCTTGCAGTTGAACTCCAACTCCAGGGTCCGCGACCGACCTGGATCTGAGCCCGGTACCTGCTCGAGGGCAAGTTCCTCTTCAAAAGCCTGCATGGCGACCCGAAAGCTGCTCGGGGTCAACGCCTCTTCAAGCGTTTGGTCCATAAGCTCTTCGATGCTGTAGCCCCGGCCCTGTACACCCGAAGGACTGATATAGGTGTAGCGTAGGTTAATGTCCATGATCCACACGATATCCGTGACGTTGTCAGCCAGGATGCGGTAGCGCTGCTCGCTCTCGCGCAGGGCTTCCTCCGCGGCCCGCTGGGTGGTGACATCTTGGCCGATGCCCACATACCTGACAACGCCGCCGCCAACCTGCGCTCCCCCCCATTGAATGAGCCTCTCTGTGCCGTCTTTGCACAGACACGGGCTCTCGGTATCAGGTGACGGTGGATCGCAGAACAGGCCGGCGATGAACTCCTGCGGATCCTCGTGGCGCTGCTGGACTTGCGGCGGCACGAGCAGATCGAAGAACGACTTGCCCATGATCTCTTCCTGGGAATAGCCGGTCAACTGTTCGGCATACGAGTTGAACGCGATAATCCGGCCGCCGCTATCCAATCCGACGACAAAGGCCGGCGCATTGTCGATCATCGCGTTGGTCAGCGCGTACTGGCTCTCCAGTTGCGCGGTCTGCGCCTGTATGCCCGTGAGCAGGATCCGATTCCTCACTAACATCAGGAAAACGCCAAGTATGAACGTGAGAATCGCTAGGCCGACGGTCTCCACGACGAGCACCCCCCTTTGGATGCAACGATGTACATCGCTCAGCTAGCTGACATCGTACCCCCGCACTGCACGGCAGCAGCTTGTCATATTTCGCCATAACTCTGCGAGTTAACGGCGATCCCGATACCACGTCTCAAAGTAATCTCGGCTGCGCGCGAGACTGCGCTCCAGCCAGTCCTGGTGCTCGGCAAACCAGCGCACCGTCTGCCGCAAGCCCTCTTCCCACTCGATCTCCGGCCGCCAGCCCAGCCCCGCGATCCTATCGCCAGTCATCGCATAGCGGACATCGTGACCAGGGCGGTCCGGGACGTGTTTGATGAGACTTTCGGGCTTGCCCAGCTCATCCAGGATTACCCTGATCGTCGCCAGATTCTCCCACTCATTGCCCGCGGGAATGTTGTAGACCTGCCCCGGTTCACCCTTTTGCAGCAGGACGTGCACCGCCCGGCAGTGATCCGCCACGTGCAGCCAGTCACGCCGCTGCCGTCCATCGCCGTAGACCGGCAGCGGCTCATCACGCAGCGCCTTGTAGACAAACAGCGGGACGAGCTTCTCGGGATACTGGTAAGCGCCGTAGTTATTGCAGGGCCGGGAGATTATGACAGGCAGCCCGTAGGTCACGAAATACGCCCGGGCCAGGTGATCGGCGCCTGCCTTGCTTGCCGAATAGGGATTACGCGGGTTGAGTGGCGCCTCTTCGTCAAACTCGCCCGTCTCTATCGCTCCGTAAACTTCGTCGGTAGAGACGTGCAGGAAGCGCTGGGTGGTGAGCTTGTCGAACCAGGCTTCGCGGGCGGCTTCGAGGAGTACGAACGTGCCGAAGAAATTGGTCTGTATTGCTGGCTGGGGGCCCATTATGCTGCGGTCCACGTGCGACTCCGCCGCCAGGTGAACCACCGCCTCGACGCCGGCCATCGCCTCCCGCATCGTGGCGACATCGCAGATGTCCCCTTCAACAAAGGTGACCCTGGGGTTATCGGCGATGTCAGCCAGATTCTCCCGGCTGCCGGCGTAGGTCAGCTTATCGAGCACCCGCACGCGCGCCTCCGGCATCTCCGCAAGGAGATACCGCACGAAATTGCAGCCGATAAACCCCGCCCCACCGGTTATCAGAATGTCCATATTGCACTCCGTCGTGCCTGAAAAGCTTGCCCTGCTCAGATCTCCAATCCTGGGCTTATTATCGCCTCCAGGATGGTTGGGGGCGGGGCATTGTCCACTATGACCCGCCGGCCCTGGATGTGCAGACGGTCCTGGGCATACCACTGAATCGCCTGCGGGTAGATCTTGTGCTCCTGGGCGAGGATGCGCGCCGCGAGGCTGTCGCCATCGTCGTCCGGCAGCACGGGCACCGCCGCCTGGATAATAATCGGCCCGGTATCAAACTCCGGCCAGGCAAAATGCACCGTGCAGCCGGAGACCCTTACGCCGTAGTCAGCGGCATCCTCCTGCCCGTGTGTCCCGGGAAACGAGGGGAGTAGCGCCGGGTGAATGTTGAGGATTGATTCCGAATAGGCTGCCATAAGCTCGGGCCCAATCACGCGCATATATCCGGCCAGACAGACCAGATCCACATCATGCTCCCTGAGCAGCTCCACGTGGCGGCGGTCCGCCGCTGCGAATTCGGGACTGCCTTTCTTGCCTGTAGGCACATGGTAAGCAGGGATATTATGGTGACGCGCCCGCTCCAGGGCATAAGACTTCTTCTTGTTGCTGATGACCACCGTCACCGTGGCCTCAATCCTACCCGCCTCGCAGGCGTTGATTATTGATTGCAGGTTCGTCCCGCCGCCGGAAACGAATACGCCAAGGTTGATATGGGCCATTTGCTACATCCTCTCGTCAAGCTTATCCATCGTCACGACACACTACTCTTCGCCGCCGGAAGGCCAAATCCTGCCTTCTGCCCTGTGAATATCCGCCAGCCGAGGGGCCTTTGGCAACATCGGCAACCGGAGACAAGACCACTCGTACGGCTCTCCCGTACAGACCACCCGCCGAGATAATCGCCTGCGTCTCGACCGCCCCTGGCCGGGTGATGCCCGGACAACGATGGCTACTATTGACAAGGTAGGGGAGGTGATTGTATAATGAGCCCGCATATTGCAATGTGCCAATATGTACAATGATGGAGGCGATAACCGTGGGGTGCGTTCACCAACTCCGGGTAGAAGTCTTGAAGGCGCTGGCTTCACATACCCGCCTTCACATATTAGATTTGCTCAGTGATGGTGAGAGAACGGTTTGTGACATAGCCGACACTTTGAAGACTAATCAGTCTACCATATCATGTCACCTGAATACTCTGCGCGCCAGCGGAGTGGTCACAACGCGCAAGGAGGGCACACGGGTCTATTATGCAGTGGCCCACGAGGCCGTTAATGAAATGCTAGCACTGCTCGACGCCGTGCTCAAGGCGCAGTGCCTGAGCGACAGTGAGACCTTGGCCCTCCACGCCAACGATTGAGCGTAGCAAAACCCATTTCGCAGGAGGAGGTGAGAAG
>SDBS01007938.1_pt1 | contig 10294 bp, 7 predicted proteins | sample 2277091 | NCBI WGS metagenome assembly SDBS01 (sample SAMN10404972, study PRJNA504765) | marine sediment metagenome | isolation source: marine sediment core GS10_PC15, 163 cmbsf | place: Arctic Ocean: Southern Knipovich Ridge | collected 2010 | reverse complement strand
TCGATTTACTTCTTGTCTGGATTTGTTTCTTGTAGGGGCTTGATTTATCAAGCCCACCTTTATTTGTTTATATGGATGTGGCTTATCTTCTGTAGGGACATTTCTTGTAGGGGCTTGATTCACCCGCAGGGTTTTTTCTCATGTAGGGGCTTGATTTATCAAGCCCACCTTTTCGAATATATAAATAAACTGAAAGGTCAAGCCTTTATTCTTAACAAATCATCTGACGCAATTTGAAGATCCGCTTAGTTCAGTAATTATAAAGGTCTGATCCCTCTGAATTTATTAATTATGAAGGTCTAATCTCTTTCTTTACCTTCACAATAACTTGACAGATACTTAACACTTCCTTAACGTTTAAATAAAGACTATATGATATATTAATACAAAAATATTAATGGAAATATCATTGGGAGGATTGAAGGAGATTTCTCGCTTCTCCCGGGGTTAAATGTTCGAAAATCTTAAAATAGCTCTCAGAAAGCAAAAGAAGCTGATAATTATTTTCTTTCTGACCATTTTTCTTCCATCTATCTCGCTAAGCATCTTCGGCATCAGAGCAATAAGGAATGAAAGATTTAGACTGGCAAAGCAAATAGAGAACGAAAACAGAGGAGCCGCTGAGCTCTTGAAGAGGCAAATAAATTCCCGATTTATGGAGCTTGAATCAGATCTTCAAAAATTGGCTAAACACCCCTCTATTTTTGGGAGAAATCGCCAAGCGATCAGAGATTTAATAAGCAGTCAATTAGCTGATAATAATTTAATTGAGCAAATATTTATTGTCTATAGGAAAGGAGAGTCTCAGTTTCCTCTATTCGAGCCCGCCTCTGTCAAAACTTTGTCTTTTTCTCCCCTTCTCTTAAAAAGCTATCAGAGGGAAAAATTAAAAAGAGCTGAAGAATATGAATTCAAACAGAAAGAATACAGAGGAGCCGTTTTACTTTATCAGGAGCTTTTCAATCTGTTAAAAGAGAAAAACCACCAAGCTCAGATGCTCAACAATATAGCTCGCTGCCTTACGAAATCGAAAAGTTACCGCCAGGCTATAAATAATTATTCTAAAATCAGTAATGATTATCCTGAATCCACAACTTCTTCTCGTCTCCCCTTAGCGTTAATTGCCAGATTGCAGATTATAGATTGTTATCAAAAGTTGGGAGATTTTGAAAATTCATTGAATAGCTCTTTAGGTTTATACAGGAATATCCTTCAGGCGCAGTGGAATTTAAGCGAAAACCAGTTCAGAACCTATTCTTCCCTTGCAGAAGAAACCATTACAAGAATTTTTTCTGAAAATCCCGAGGATTTCCCCCTGGAGGAATATGGAAAAGAATTTGAACAGCTAAAAAAGCTCCATCGAGAAAAAATTCAGCAGTGGCAACTTATTAATGATATAGAGCAAGAAATTATTCCTGAACTCCGCAGGAGACTGATTCAAGCTAAAGGATACAACCCATCCCCCATTCGGCATTCGAAAGCCATGGAAGACAGAAACTTTCTTATTTCAGCTGTCATGATTCCTGATGAATCAGGTAATAATTCCTTTGGAATGCTTGGCCTTAAAATTAAAAATGAATATTTCAAAGAAAAAGTATTAGGCGAAATAATCGAAAATATTCAATTCGGTGAGAATACGAATGTAGTTATTTCCAACCTTTCGGGCCTGGTTTTATTGGGGAATAAAGATCAAACAACTCCACCCCCCACAATTACTGAATTTTTTGAAAATAATTTTCCTCCCTGGAGAGTAGAACTTTTTGCCAGTAAAACAGGAGGGCTGGGGCTGGTAGAATTAAAAAATAGCTACTACTTCTGGACTATCCTTACCCTAATCATTGTCCTGATTTTTGGCGCCTTTCTTATTGTAAGAACTATCTCTCACGAGGTGGAGGTTCTAAGAATTAAATCCGATTTTGTCTCCTCTGTCTCCCATGAATTTAAAACTCCTTTAACATCAATAAAAGCTCTCGCAGAAAGATTACAGGAAGGAAAGGTAAAAGATACATCCAAAGCCGAGCAGTATTTTTCGGTTATTTCCCAGGATACAGAAAAGCTAATTAGATTGGTAAAGAATATACTGGATTTTTCCAAAATGGAAGAAGGGAAAAAAGAATATGAATTTGAGGACACGGATGTGGGTCAGTTGGTAGCAGGGCAATTAGAAAATTTCAGAAAAGGTGAGCTCCAAAAAGATCTGAAAATCCACACCCAAATTCCTAAAGATATTCCTCATCTCTTTGCGGATAGAGATGCTTTATCCCAAGCCATAATTAATCTTTTCGATAACGCCTCAAAATTTTCCCCTGATAAAAATGAAATTTGTGTTAATCTTAAAAGCGATGCAGAAAATGTCATCATTGAAGTTAAAGATAAAGGCCTAGGCATTCCCCATGACGAAATCAACAAAATATTCGACAAGTTTTATCAAGGAAAAAATACACTCAGGCACTCAGTCACAGGCACAGGATTGGGATTAACTTTGGTAAAGCATATTGTTGAAGCCCATGGAGGAAGAATATCTGTCGAAAGTAAAGTTGGTCAAGGGAGTACTTTTTCGTTAATTTTCCCCCTAAAGGGAAAAGAAAAGTGAGGCTTTTATGCTAAAAAAGATTTTAATAATAGAAGACGACCCGGGCATTTTACTGAGTCTCAAGGATGAATTTGAATCAGAAGGTTATACAGTTTACTCAGCAGAAGATGGCGAGAAAGGCTTGGGGATCGCAAAACAACAGAGGCCAGACCTTATCATCCTGGACATCATGCTGCCTGTACTGGATGGATATGAGGTCTGCAAAAGATTGCGAATGGAAGGTGATACAACACCTATAATAATGTTGACTGTCAAAGATAAAGAGATCGACAGAGTATTGGGCTTAGAACTGGGTGCCGATGACTATGTCACCAAACCTTTCAGCCTCCGGGAGCTTATGGCTCGAGTGAAAGCTGTTCTTCGGAGAACAGAGGAAAAAGCTAAAGATTTAGCTACATACAGCTTTGCCCAGGTAGAGCTGGATTTTAGAAAATACGAGGCAAAAAAGAAAGGCAAAAAACTTGACCTAACTCCTCTGGAATTTCAAATGATGAAACTCTTTATTCAGAAAAAAGAACAGGTCCTCTCCAGAGATTACTTTCTTGATAAAATCTGGGGAGAAGATAACACGTATGTTTCCTTTAGAACAGTAGACAGCCACATAGCCAATATCAGAAAAAAAATAGAAGATGCCCCATCCAACCCAAAACACATAATCAGCATCAGAGGAGTAGGCTATAAATTCATCGAGTAAAATTTGCGATGAAATTTCATCATATTTCCACACTTCCTTAACACATCTCAACCGGAAAAGCATTATATTAAAGCTGCTACAATGAGACGGAGGGACACCATGAAAAACACAAAAAAAATCTTATTCACTTTTTTTGTTTCAGCCTTTAGTCTTCTCTTAATTTCCAATGACGTATCTTCCCAGCAAACCGCAGGAGAGCTCTTCGAGAAAGCCTTATACATGGAAGAAGCGAAGGGAGATTTACAGGAGGCGATTGATCTCTATCAGAATATTTTAAAACAGTTTCCAGAGAATCGGGAAGTTTCTGCTAAGGCTCAACTCCATATCGGTCTCTGCTATGAAAAGCTTGGTCTCAAGGAGGCCGAAAAGGCCTTCCAGAAAGTCATCAGCGATTTCCCGGAACAGAAAGAAGCCGTCAAGCTGGCGCGAGAGAAACTCTCTCTTCTGCCCGCCGTGCAGGCGGCGCTCAAAAAAGACTCGGGGGAATTCCGGATTCAAAAAGTCTGGGACGCTGCAATCAACACCCCGTTCATCTCACCATCTCCCGACGGAAGGTATCTGAGCTACTCCGGCGAGCAGGACTATTTTAGTCTAGGGGTGCGTGACCTCGTTAAAGGAGAAAACCGGCTTCTGACACATAACAAGTCTTGGTTCGATGCAGAGTACTGTTTCTATCCCATATTCTCCCCTGACAGCAGCCAGATCGCCTACACATGTCTGGTGGTCAAAGACCAGGTAGACCGGCTTATCCAATTGCGCACCATCAACATCGACGGGACTTCGACCCGAATTCTGCGTGATGGCAAGGACGGTTTGGATCCGATCCCTTTCGGTTGGACATCCGACGGAAAACAGATCCTTACGGTTTTCTTTGGACGCGATAATATCTCCGGAATCGCATTTATCTCCACCGTGGATGGGTCGGTCAACGATGAGAAGGCATTATCGCTCAAGGTAGAATGGGGGGAGGCGAAAATGAGCCTTTCTCCGGACGGAAAATATATCGCCGGCAGCTATCTTCCCCGCCAGGATTCAGCTAATAAGGATATTTTCCTTCTTTCTACCGAGGGAGGCAGAAAAGTGACGCTTGTCGAGCATCCGGCGGATGATGTTCTTATTGGTTGGTCACCTGACGGGAGGCAAGTCCTTTTTACGAGCGACAGGACAGGAAGCATCGGAATCTGGACTGTGCACGTATCCGATGGGAAGGCCATAGGGACGCCTGAGTTCGTCAGGGGGAATATGGGAAACATCCAGCCCTTAGGAATGACACGCGACGGGAAGCTGTATTATGGGATCTCCCCCGGATCGAGTGATGTTTTTATCGCCTCCATTGATCCAGCAACAGGAAAAGTGTTGACTCCCCCCGCCAAGGCCATTCGGAAATACGAAACCTTCAACTCCACGCCAGACTGGTCGCCTGACGGCCAATTCCTGGTTTGCCGCTCCTCTCGAGGAAAGATGGCTAATGAGCCTCCGGTGTTGCTCATTCGCTCCATGCAGACAAATGAGGTCCGCGAACTAATTCCCAAAACACCTGGGGGACGCCTAATGAGCTATTACCTTCGCTGGTCACCTGATGGGCGATCCTTCCTCGGCATCGGAAGGGACGAAAAGGGGCACGTAGGCGCTCTGCTCTCGGTCGACGCCCGGACCGGCGAGGCCAAGGTCTTAGCCCGGGCGGACTCTGGGGTAGACGGGGAGGGCAACATCATCGCTCCCGATTGGTCTTCTGACGGCAAGTACATCTATTTCGTCCGGATAGGAAATGAATTCCGGAGGGTCCTCAAGCTCGAGTTGGAGACAGGCATCGAGAAGGAGATCTATCGTTTTCCTATTGCTTCGGGACCCTTCTGGCTGGCGTCATCTCCGGATTGCGAACAGCTGGCGGTCAACGCAGAAGGGAAAATCAGAATTTTATCTCGCGATGGCGCGGAGTCCTGGGAATTGACAGAGGCTGACAGCGGAACGGTCCTGGCCTGGATGCCGGATGGGAAGAACATCCTCTATGGAAAACTCCAAGAGGGCAGCCAAGATGTCGTGGACCTCTGGCGAATCCCGGCCGCCGGAGGAGAACCTCAAAAAGCTGGTTTGTCCATGTCCCGTTTGTTAATTCTTCGGATCAGCCCAGACGGCAAGCAAATAGCTTTCACGGCCAGCGAGCAACCGGCCAAGTCCGAAGTCTGGGTGATGGAGAACTTCCTGCCCAAAGAGAAAAGCAAGAAAAAATAAATTAAGATTAAGCGAGATAAATTAAGTGAGTACGGAAGGGGTTCTGCTGAGTCTTTTGAAAACATACTTCCAGATGATTGGATTTTGTATAGCAGTTTTATTTGTTTTAGCAATCTTTATTATATTTTGGATGTGCTTTTCTGAGCAAAAACACCCCAAGCATTAAGGCTCTGAAAAAACGAAATCAAATCGCAACGAAATCCAAAGAGGGCCTTAACACTTTCTTATTGAAAAATGCTCTATGCTTTGAGTGTGAGTTTTATCGTCACTTGTGTAAATCTGGCCTTTTAGAAAACAAGAATTTCGTTTTCTGTTGCGTTGGCTGAACGAGCATTCTTGCGCCAATTTTGCTGAAGGCGGAGATGTTTCTATCGTTCCTATTACATGAAATCTGGAAATAGACTGGTATTATCCGAGTGTCTCGCCAGATGGCATAAAATTGCTTTTCCGGCGGGAGAAAAGGGAACTTCCAAGGCACATATCTGGACTGTATCTATCGAGGAAGGAGAGCCCAAACTAATATTTCAATTGATTTTGATTCGGGAAATATTCTGAAGTAATATCTATAATCACCTATTCTTCCCCTGTAAATATTTTTCTTCCCCTTTGCCTTTTTAATATCGCCTTCAAATGGATTGTCCTGAAGACATTCAAATCTTTTTATTTCATGTTCTTTAAATTCAAATTCAAGATTATCGATATTTCTTTTAGCACTTTTTGCAATTTTACTTACGACCCATCTTTTCCTTTTCAGTATCACGCTTCAGTTCCTTAAGTGTAACGTATTCTCCTCTCTCTATTTCTTTTATTCCTTTTTCTACTTTCGCCCATTCTTCTGCGCTAAGTTTTACAATTTCGAGCTGTTCTTTTACCAGATTCCGTATAAACTCTCTAATTTTCCCAGTCTTGCTATATCCTTTCTCCTTGCATATAGCGTCAAATGCAATATATTCCTCAACTGGTAGACGTAAACATAAGTTTTTCATCTCACTCACTATTGCCTCCAGATAAAACCATCTTTTAATTAAGCGTTAAAATGAATTATTATAAAGTATATATAATGCATATACAGGCAATTGTCAAGAGTTTTTTTCTGCTTTAAAAAAGCCGGATTCCTTCAAATTTTCGTTTCGCTCATCAAATCCTCTTTTACATTAGCTGACAAAGTTTTACATTTTTTTGACATTTTAATAATTGAATCTGATAAAATCTAAATGAGTTAATCTAAATCAAAGCCCAGTTACGGCATAAGCAATGAGAATATTCAGCCAGGGAATATTGGCCAGGAGGAAAATAGTCTTTATTTTTCTTTTAGCTATTCTACTTCCTTCCTTAATTATCGGTTATTTGAGCTTTAGCACTTTTGCCCAAAGGCGGGAATCTGTCAGAAGACTTCTTGAATCGAACCTCTGGATTTCAGGCGAATCCGCCCTGAAATCTATCGAGGGTGCTCTTCTTGAGCATGAAAAAAGAGCTTTAAAACCAGAAAATTTCACTCGTTTAACCGAGCTAAAAGACACCGAGCAAATCCTCTCCGATTATTCCAAATTATCAAAGGAGATCGAAGGCCAACTATTTCTGCTTAATGCCGAGTACCAAATAATACTCCCTAAAACCGGAAAAGAAGATATTTCGATCTTTCCAGGGGAAAAGAATGTACAAAATACCGAATTTGCTCAGGCTCTTAAGCAAGCAGAATCTCTTGAATTTTCTGGAAAGAATTACTCCCGGGCTGCTGAATTATACCGGAAGTGTTATTCGCTCGCCCCCACAAACCAGCACAAAGCATTAGCCTTGGAAGCTCTGGGGCGCTGTCTTTTATACTCAAAAAAATATGGTGAAGCCTATAAAGTGTACAGCGAACTTTCTGCTAAATACGGGCAATCTCTAAACAAAGCGGGGCATCCTTACGGCATATTGGCTGCCTTTCAATTATATGAAATTGAGCAGCGCCGAAAGCGAGAAGAGAACAGCCTGAAAATTTTGCTCTCACTCTACGGAAAAATAAGGAACGGAGTTTGGCTGATTAATCCTCCTACCTATGATTTTTTCATTGTCGAAATAGAGTCAATTCTCGATGATAAATTTTCTGGAGCAAGGTTTCCTGAAATTCAAGAATCTTATCTGGCTCTCCAGAAACAACAACCTTCTTATTTAGAAGTGCTTCTTTTTTCAGATTTCCTAAAGAGAGAGGCCGTTCCAAAGATAAAAGAAAAGCTGACGCTTTCTCGCATGGGAGGGGAGGTACAGCAAGGACGCTTGCTTGCTGCTAGGAGAGAAGAGTTTTGCCTAGTCTCTTACTCTGTCCTGCCTAACTTTCAATCAGAAAAAACTTTTTATGGTGGTTTTTGCTGGGATCTAAGTTCACTGAAAAAAGAAATATTCCCAACAATTTTAGAAAATCTAACAAAAGATACCGGACTTTCTCTTCGAATCATCGATGAGAGAGGCAGGAATATCTTAACCGGAAAAGAGGAGTTAACTTCAAAAGACTCTCTTAGCTTATCATATCGCCAGTTCCCTTTTCCCTGGAAACTTCTTGTCTCTCAGCCTGCATTCAGTGACCTGGAACTGACTGCACGCCGGGAGAATTTTCTCTACGGAGCTCTTCTGACTTTTATCGTGGTTCTAATGCTCATGGGTGTTTTTCTCATAGTGCGTGATATTTCCCGTGAATCAGAAACTACACGCTTAAAGACCGAATTCGTTCATAATATCTCCCACGAACTAAAAACACCCCTTACTCTGATTCGCCTTTACGGAGAGACGCTCCAGCGTAAAGAAGACCTTAAGAAAGACGAAAAGAAAGAAGCCTATGAGATAATAACCAAGGAAAGCGAGCGCTTGTCGCACCTGATAAACAATGTTCTTGATTTTTCCCGTATTGAGATGGGAAGAAAAGAATTCGATTTTAAAAAAGGCAGGCTGGCCCAGATCGTTCGTGATACATTAGAGTCATACCGTTATCATTTAGAGAAAAAAGGTTTTTCTGTAAAAAAGGAAATTGCCGGAGATCTTCCGGAAATGAATTTTGACGGAGAAGCCGTAGCCAGTGTTCTGGTTAATCTCTTAAGCAACGCCATGAAATTCTCGCCCAAGATAAAAGAAGTGGCAGTAAAATTATTCAGAGATAACGAAAATGCAGTCCTCCAGGTTGCTGATAGAGGCATAGGAATCTCGCCCAAGGATACATCAAGAATTTTCAATAGATTCTACAGGGCAAAAAATGAAATTGTTTCTGAAACAGGGGGGAGCGGCCTGGGCTTGACCCTGGTTAAACACATCGCCGAAGCTCATGGGGGTCACATTAAGGTAGAAAGCGAGCCGGGTAAGGGCAGTGTCTTTTCTGTGATTTTCCCTTTCTCTGGCCCAAAAAAAGGATAAATCAAGATGAAAGAGAAAATATTAATCATAGAAGACGAAGAAGACCTGGTAAAGGGGTTGAAACTCAACTTGGCAGACGAGGGATATGAGGTGGACTGGGCAGCCGATGGTGAGGAGGGTCTCCGCAAAGCCCTGGAAGAGCGACCCGACCTGATTATCCTTGATATTATGCTTCCCAAGATGAATGGCCTGGATATCTGTCGGGAGCTCCGGAAAAAAAATATAAGCACTCCGATTATTATGCTGACAGCCAAGGGAGAAGAGATTGACAAAGTGTTGGGGCTTGAAATAGGAGCCGACGATTACATGACCAAGCCCTTCAGTATTCGGGAGCTTTTAGCGCGGATAAAAGCACACCTAAGACGCGAGAAGAGGGAGAGAAAGACGACCCCAGAAGTCTATCGCTTTGGCGATGTCGAGATTGATTTTACTCACTTCAAAGTCAAGCGTAAAGACAAGGAATTGGATCTTACATCGCTCGAAATAGATATTATGAAATACTTCATTGCTCATAGGGAAGAAGTGGTAACGAGAGAGGCTTTGCTGGATAAAGTCTGGGGTTATGAAAAGTATCCTACCACCCGAACCATTGACAATCATATATTGAAATTAAGGAAAAAGATCGAGGGGGATCCCTCTCATCCTGAATATATCCTTTCAGTTTACGGAGAAGGATATCGATTTGTCGGATGACAATCTTTTACATTCTTTTACTTTTATTTGACAACTTAGAAAATTAAAAGACTTACATTGTTGGTGAATGAAAAAATCACCAGCAGGAGGTCCCATCATGAGTTTAAAAAAAATCTTTATATTAGTTATCTTTATAGCAGCCATATTAATGGCCTTTGGCTTCCAGAATTCCTCTGAACACAAGGTGCTCTTCGAGAAGGCGAAATTCACCATGGAAACGAAAGGAGATCTCAAAGGAGCAATTAAACTTTTTAATGAAATCGTCAAAAAATATCCAGATGAAAGAGAATACGCTGCCAAATCTCAACTATATATCGGACTATGTTATGAAAAATTAGGATTAGAACAAGCAAAATTTGCCCAAAAGGCATTTCAAAAAGTCGTTGATAATTATCCAGAGCGGCAGCAAGAAGTTGCCGTTGCCAAAGAACGGATTTCTGTACTTTCCAGGGCATTGGAAAGAATTCCTTCTAAGCCCACGTTTAGAAAAATCCGGATCCCTGCCAACCCTGGTAATGGAGTGTTGTCGCCGGATGGTAAAAAACTCGCCTTTGCCTCTGAAGGTTGTCTCTGGATTGTCCCCATCCGCGGCAAGGTGGATCCTGATATTGCCGGAGCACCAATTAAGCTGACCGAACAAATAGGAGTAAACAATTTAGGTAATATCCTTTCCTGGTCTGCTGACGGAAAGTGGATAG
>SDBS01007937.1_pt1 | contig 10294 bp, 9 predicted proteins | sample 2277091 | NCBI WGS metagenome assembly SDBS01 (sample SAMN10404972, study PRJNA504765) | marine sediment metagenome | isolation source: marine sediment core GS10_PC15, 163 cmbsf | place: Arctic Ocean: Southern Knipovich Ridge | collected 2010 | reverse complement strand
GCGGGAATTGATATGGAACGGGTGCAGGAACTGGCCCTGGCCTCGGAGGCGGTGCAGCGCCATATCCAGGACAAGGATATTCAGAAGATAATTCCCGTCCCGGGGAAGCTGATAAATATTGTCGTCCGATGATTACTGGTCGCGCCGGGAGGTGGCAGAGAGTTGCTTGAACTGACGGCTATTCAAAAGGTAATTCTGGCGCTGGCTATAGTCACTCTGGGGGGCAGTGGCGCGTATGTCTTCGTCGCCCGCAGTAGTGCACCTTCGGCGCCGCCTACCAACATATATCAGCCTCCCTCTCCTATCCAACAGGTTACTTACATAATGGTGCAGGTCGGCGGAGCGGTGAACCGCCCGGGACTGTATCAGTTATGGGCGGGAGCCCGGGTCTACGAGGCTATCCAGCAGGCCGGAGGCTTTACTGGCCAGGCTGACCAGGAGGCAGTGAATCTGGCGGCAGTACTTGAGGATGGGCAGAAAGTGGCGGTGCCGACTATACCTGCTGAACCCTCTGCACCTCAGCCAGCCTCTGCCCCACCGCCATCCCTGCCTGTTGCTGCGGCCGGCTCCCCACCAGCTCCGCCCGCCGCTCCCCGCCCCACCCAGCCCGCGGACAGCGGTTCGCCATCATCTCGGCAAGTTGTGCTGGTGAACCTGAACACCGCCACCCAGCAGGACCTGGAGCGGGTCCCAGGAATCGGACCAGTCATTGCGCAACGCATCTTGCGCTACCGCGCTCAATATGGCGCCTTCCGGCGCATTGAGGAATTGATGCTGATTAAGGGCATCGGCCCTAAGAAAATGGAACAAATTCGACCGTATGTGGTATTATATTACTAAGGGAGTATACAACGCATAGTCACACGCTCATTGACAAAGGGGGATGCTGCTATGTCCGTCCGCGGTGCACCGAGGAAGATAATTTTCGTATTATCAGTGATGTTGTGTGCGCTCACTTCCCACGCAGTGGCAGCGGATGCTGAAGCAGAGGAACTACAGGTATTATTGGAAGAGGCGGTATCTGCGATATGGGGCCAGGATGCTAAAGCAACGACGCAACATCTTCATAAAGTGTTAGAGCACGATCCTGACTGCTTGGACGCTCATTGGCTGTTAATCTGGTATGGGCCAGAACAAGAAAAAGAGTTGCATTGCCAAGCTATTGTTGAACTGGATCCTCATACCGAGTACGCATATGTTGCCAAATTAGCGTTGGAAGGGGCCCCCCTCCCTGTGTATGGGAATCCCGAGACCTGGCGATTTCATCGTGCATCTTGTCTGCAGGTAGCACGCTGCTTAAACAAAATGATACGTCTTAAGTCGGCAGAAGAAGCTGTCATGGCATGGTATGAGGGATGTTTGTGTTGCAATGCAGACCCTAATAATCTCCTATCGGCCCAGCAGGCCAAACATCGAGAAGCAGACGAGGACTTTGAGCAAGTCATGCAAGATTTGCAGAAAAGTATTGCCCAACGGCGGCAAGCCCAAGCTTTTTGGGGTAGGTCTGCTGCTTATCATAGAGGCGAGGCAATAGACTTGATAAAGGCGGCAAAGGTTGAGGAGATAGTGACTGGCCCCAGCTTCGGGGGTGTTCAACTGGTAACTGACAGAACTGTTGTGCCCGAGGCCGTGCGAGAGCAATTGCGGGAAGACGCAGCCCAGCACGCGCTGGTTGCTGCTCAGCACAAGTATGCAGCGGATCAGTATGGATATTTTGCTGAACTGACAAGCGGACAATTGGTCAAGGAAAAGAGAGACTATGAAGTTGGATTCGATAAAAGACAGGTTCAGCACTCTCGGATCGAAGCCGCCGCGTGTGTAAGACAAGCATTGGATATTCGAGACGCTGGCCGTGCACACAGAGCCGTGGAACTCCTCACGAGGGCGGTAGAATTACAGCCAGACAATAACGAATACAACGAGATCTTAGATGAAACTATTTCTATGTGGGCTGATGAGGTCCTAGAGAAAGCACAGTTAAGGTGCGAACAGCAAGATTTCGAGACGGCTATTACTCTCGCTCAGGGAGTTATTGCCTTGTACCCTAACGACGAGCGGGCGATCCAGATTACGAAGACGGTGATAGAAGGGGAATTGCGTCAAACCCTAAGGGATGTGGAAGAGCTACGGAGTCGCAAAGCCTACAAGGATAGTCTGGTAGAACTGCAAGAGATAGACAAATTGATACTAACCGCGGCAGTATTGTCCAACCAACTATCTGAAACCTACGTTGCGGCCAAGAAGGCTGTCGAAAAAGCCAGGCAAACGACGATAGATGCTCTTATGGCCACGGCGGATGATCTCTTCGTTAGTGGTAACTATCGCCGGGCAGCAAAGCTCTACCAAACTGCACTTCCCGCAGGAGGAAGCAAAGACGCACTGAACCATAAGATAGCTGCTTGCCAAGTGCTTCCGCAAATTGCGGACTTGCATAGCCAAGGCAAGACGTCTGAGAATTGGACCACATATCTGGAGTTGCTCAAGGCTGCCAATGGATATGAGCAGGAAACCGCGTTTTTGCTAAAGGATGCGCCCCGCCAAGGACAATTGGTTCGTTCAGTATTGCTTGAGACTACAGGTGATTTCCAAGGCGCAGGCGACGCATATAGGTGTTTTGCTCAGAGTGGCGAAGGGTCATCGGAACGAGGGCCTGAACAGGCTCAAGTATGTCTGGCAATGGCGGCTGAGTATGCCTCCCAAATACCCCCGGTAGCATTCCATAGGTTGACCGACCGAGTACTTCCTGCCTTGGCCTCTGCAGTTGAGGCAGTTCGTTTATCCCCAGCGAATAGCAAGCATCAAGGCTATGCATCCCTGCTTTATATAGCGCTCGGCCATTTCGATAGAGCTGATACACACGCACGTGAGGCACTCGAGCATGATCCTACTGAGCCGCTATCTCGCGTCGCTTATATTGTGAACGCCATATGTGCAGAGCAGACAACAGATGCTATGGAACACGTTGACTGGCTGCTGGAGCACAGACCGGACGTTGGATATATCCATTTCTTGGCAGCCTGTGCATACGAATTGGACGGCGCATTTGGCGAGGCGCAAGCTGAAGTAAGAATAGCAGCTAGCAAGGACAGAAACTTTTCTCGTTATGTAGGCCCTGATGTGAGCTTCTGGGAAGGGTTTGGACAGTGTATGAAAGCTATTAGCCAAGAAGTCATTTCTGACACTGTGCCGGAAGGCCACCATGACTTTTCTAAGGAGGCGCTGACAACCATACTGATGACTGGCCGCCCTATGAGGTGAACTGCTCAAGCCGTACGTGACCCTGGGCAGCCCACCCCAGCAATGACGCGCTGAGGCCCTATTTCTTGCCACCACCGCCCAAGTATGCTATACTATTGCTAATAGCAATGGCGAGCTGGAAAGTAATCACGACGAGAAGAGGAAAGTATGAAGACTGATATCCATCCCGAATACGTGGAATGCAAAGTAACGTGCGCCTGTGGCGAGACTTTTAAGACCCGGGCTACTAAGCCCGAGATCCGCGTGGAAATCTGCAGCAAATGTCATCCGTTCTTCACCGGCACACAGAAAATCGTGGATACTGAGGGGCGGGTAGAACGGTTCATCAAGAAGTACGGCTTGCAGGAGAAGTACAAGGACACCGGCATCGGCAGCGAGGAAGAAGTGGAGGAGGCCGAGCAGGAGACCGCAGAAGTCGAGCAGTAGCCAGGCTCAATTGGCCATTACCAGCGCTGCCCAGGCTTTGTTGGCCTGGGCTTGCCATTAGTAGGGTAGAATAGATGAATACCAGTGAGGACCAACATTATTACGGCGGCCAGGCGGTAATTGAAGGGGTAATGATGCGGGGCACCGACCGCTATGCGGTGGGGGTGCGCCGCCAGGACGGACAGGTTTACCTGCTCTCCGAACCCCTGGCCGGATATGCAGGCCGCCAGCAGGGCTGGCACCGCTGGCCTCTGATCCGGGGCAACTATGCCCTGATTGAGGCCCTGTCATTGGGGATGAAGGCTCTGCAATTCTCGGCTCAGGTCGCCGTTCGCGAAGAGCAGCAGATGGCCGCCGCCGAGGGCACTGCCCCCCAGCCTGCGGAACCAAGTGGGTTGAGTCGGGTATGGATGGGGCTGACTATGGTGGCGGGGATAGCGCTGGGACTGGGGCTATTTGCCCTGCTGCCCACCTGGGTAGTGAGTCTGGTGCCCGGCACTGACCAAATGGGCACTATTGCCAAGAATGCTATTGAAGGCCTGGTCCGCCTGCTGGTAGTGGTCGGCTATATTCTGGCGATCTCGCTTATGTCCTACATACGGCGGGTATTTGAATATCACGGGGCTGAGCATGCTACTATCAACTGTCTTGAAGCCGGGCAGCCGGTTACACCTGACAATTGCCTGACTTTCAGCCCGCTGCACCCGCGGTGCGGCACCGCCTTCATCCTGCTGATCATTGTCATCAAGATAGTCATCAATTGCTTCTTAGGGTGGCCTACCCTATGGCTGCGCTTGCTGCTGCGGCTGGCGGTGCTGCCTCCTATCGCTGCGATTTCTTATGAAATACTGCGCTATGCCGGCCGCCATCGCAGCTCTATGCTGGCCCGGGTGTTGGCTGGCCCTGGACTACTGTTGCAGATGCTAACCACGCGGCCGCCTAACCGGCAGCAAGTAGAGGCCGCGATATACGCCTTGGCTGCGGTGGCCCCGGAAGTACCACTGCCTCCGGATATGCCGCCCGCCCAATTAGTAACCGCCGATGCGGAACCTATTCCTATAGAGGCCGATGACCATGGACTGGGAAGACAGCTTTGAAAAACTGCGGCAGGAATTTGAGGATATTGAGAAGCAGCTGACTGACCCGGAGGTAATTAGCGATTCGCAGCGCCTTCGCCAGCTATCGGTGCGTCACTCGCAACTGCAGTCGGCGCTGGAAGTCTATCGCCAATACCAGGAGGCCCGCAATCAAGCGCAGGAGGCGGCGGCTTTGCTGGCTGAGGTTGAGGATGAGGATGAACAGATGCGCCAGTTCCTCCAGTCCGAACAGGCCGAAGCCAACGCTCGTATGGAGCAACTCCAGCACCACCTCCTGGAAGCCCTGCTGCCTACTGATCCCGCTGACCAGAAGAACGCGATTGTTGAGATTCGGGCCGGGACTGGGGGTGAGGAGGCAGCCCTGTTTGCGGCGGACTTATTCACTATGTATACTCGTCTGGCCCAGAGCCGCGGCTGGAATGTAGATGTCATGCACCAAAGTCCTTCGGATATGGGCGGGTTCAAGGAGATTATATTCGCTGCTGAGGGAGACGGTGCTTATGGGGTACTGAAGCATGAAAGTGGCGTGCACCGCGTCCAGCGAGTGCCGGCGACTGAATCCCAAGGCCGCCTGCACACTTCCGCGGCTACCGTAGCTGTCCTGCCTGAAGTCCAGGAGATTGAGGTTGACATTAATCCTAATGACCTGAACCTTGAGGCGTTCCGGGCGGGTGGTCCCGGCGGCCAGCACATGCAGAAAAACGAAACCGCAGTTCGCATCACCCACCTGCCCACTGACATTTCCGTCACCTGTTCCGACCAGCGTTCCCAGCGCCAGAACCGCGAAAGGGCTATGCGCCTGCTGCGGGCCCGTCTGTACGAACGCGAGCAACAGCACCAACAGGAACAGATTGCCGCCCAGCGCCGCGCCCAGGTCAAAAGTGGCGACCGCAGCGAGAAAATCCGCACCTACAACTTCCCGCAGGACCGCCTCACCGACCACCGCATCGGCTTGACCCTGCACAATCTGCCCGCACTTATGAACGGCGAAATTGACCAGCTCCTTGAGGCCCTCCGGCAACACGAGCAACAGCAGCGCCTGCAGGAGCTGACCCAGTCGTGACTGCGGCTACCCGGGTTATGGACTTATTACAGGAAGGTACATCCTGCCTGGTGGCAGCCGGCGTAGACAGTCCCCGATTTGATGCTGCCAGTCTGCTGGCTTCAGCCCTATCCGTAGAGCACAACCAAATCCCCCTTATGCTTCAGGAATCTGTTACTACCGACCAGCGGGACCGCTTCCAGCAATACCTGCGGCGTAGATGCCAGCGCGAGCCGCTGCAGTACATCACTGGGAAGGTCGATTTCTTCGGCCGGCTCTTCACCTGCGACCGGCGGGCTATGGTACCCCGCCCTGAAACCGAACTCCTGGTCGAAGCCGTTAGTACCCATTGCCAGCACCACTGCCCCCACGCGGCTATTGCCGACATCGGCACTGGTACTGGAGTAATCGCTATCAGTTTGGCTGCTATGCTACCCGCAGCCCCCATCTATGCTACCGACATATCGGACGAGGCACTACAACTGGCAGCAGAGAATGCCCGGCTACACTCTGCCCCCAACCGCATAAAACTTTTGTGTGGTCCCTACTTAGACCCTTTGGCTGAGGTGAGGGTGTTGGACGAGGTGGAAGTAATAGTGACCAATCCCCCGTACGTCGCCACCGACACTTTCGATAATCTGCAGCCTGAGGTACGTGATTTCGAGCCCCGGCCGGCGTTGGACGGCGGATGCCAGGGCCTGGACTTTTATGCCCACTTTTTGCCCCAATGTCGCCGGCTGCCCCGGCTGCGGCTACTGGCTACTGAGATCGGCATCGGTCAGGCGGGGGCGGTAACCCGGCTGGTATCTAAGCACCTGGACCCTACCGAAATCGAAGTTCGCCCTGATCTGGCGGGCATATCCCGGGTGGTACTGGCCTATCTCGACCAAACGCATACTTAGCATAATGGCTGAAGCGATTGATACCAGAACCTGCCCTGAGCGTCAAATAGTAGCCCGCGCGGTTCACATCCTGGAGCAGGGCGGGCTGGTAGCTATGCCCACCGATACTGTATATGGTCTGGCCGCCAGCGCCATCACCGAGAGCGCGGTCCTTCGCATATTCCAGGTGAAGCGTCGTCCCCGCAGCGACCCCTTGCCCTTGCTGGCCGCCAGCAGCGCCGACCTGACTAACCTCGCCCGGCAGGTGCCGCAGGTAGCTGAGAAGCTCGCCAGGCACTTCTGGCCGGGGCCACTGACTATTGTGGTGCTCAAGTCGCCGCAAATTCCCGACCTGGTGACTGCTGGTCAGCCCACCGTCGCCGTGCGGGTGCCTGACTATCCGCTGGTCCAGGCGATATTGGCTGCCTGCGGGTTCCCCGTTGCGGTGACCAGCGCCAACCTCTCCGGCCAACCAGCGCTTACCAGAGCCGAACAGGTCGCCGACCTGTTCGCTGACAGCCTTGACCTGCTTATTCAAGCGCCTCCTTGCCCCGGCGGCGTTCCCTCCACAGTGATAGACGTTACCACTTCGCCTCCCCGCCTGCTCCGCCCGGGCCCTATTGATCCTGGCGAACTGGAAGAGATTGTTGGTCCGCTTGATTGACAAATACCTGAGATTGACCACTCTCCTATACAGGAATAGGCAGCGGCAGTGGCGAAACATATTGGTAACTATATCCACTGTGCCTGGAGTCTGGGAGGCCAAAGGCCATGAAAATCGGATTGGTGGGGCTGCCCGGCAGCGGTAAGACAACCTGTTTTCGGCTTCTCACTGGCCAGCAAGCCACCGATACTCGCGGACGGCAGTCTGATGTAGCCGTGGTCCCGGTTCCCGACCCCCGCACCGAGCGGCTCTTTGAGCTGTGCCAGCCAAAGAAGATGACTCAGCCCGAGATAACAGTGCTGGACCTGCTGGCCCTGCGGGGCGGAGATAGTGCTGCTGGTGAGGAGCTACACCTGGTGAAGGTAGCTGGTGAGGCCGATGCTTTTGCTCTGGTGATACAGTGCTTTGGACAGCTGGATCACCAGGGTGAGCCGCTGGATCCCCGGCCCGACCTGGACACGCTGCTGCTGGAGATGGCGCTGACCGACCTGACTATTATTGAGGGCCGGCTGACCCGGCTGGAGGACGACCGCGAACCTAAGGAGGCGCATGACCGCTGGGAGCACGAATTGCTCAGCCGCTGCCGCGATCACCTATCCAGTGGCAGTCTGCTTGCCCAGATGGATTTTGCCTCCAATGAGCGCAAGCACCTGCGAGGTTTCACCTTGCTGACTATGAAGCCACTGTTAGTGGTGCTTAATGTCGCTGAAGATGACCTGCAAGGCCAGATAGCCCAGCCCGCCCGGCAACTATCTACCCAGCGCCAACTGCCCCCGCTCACCATCTGTGCCAAACTGGAAGAAGAGATCAGCCAGCTATCTCCAGACGAGGCCAAAGCGTTCCTGACTGATTACGGCCTGGAGGAGCCGGGGCGAGACCGATTCATTCGCGCTGCCTACCAGTTGCTGGACGTAATTACCTTCTTCACCGTCAATGAAAACGAGGTGCGGGCCTGGACCATCTCAGCAGGAGCCACTGCCTGGGAGGCAGCAGGGAAGGTACATACTGACCTGCAACGAGGTTTTATTCGTGCCGAAGTCACTGCCTTTGCCGCCCTGGCTCAACACGGCTCGTTCGCTGCCTGTCGCGAGCAGGGGCTGATGCGCCTGGAGGGCCGCGACTACCCGGTCCAGGACGGCGATATCCTGCAAATACGGTTTAGCAAATAATATGAATCCTCAACTCCATCGGACGCTCTTATCCCTACTGTTATTCGGAGGGGCCGCGCCGAGTGCAGCGAGGTTCACCCGCCTCGGGCGGGCCGGCCCGTAGCTTAACCTATGGCATCTGAACACCTATTCATCCTTCCCATACCGGACGCACCTCAGCCAGCGCACATCTGTGCAGGTTTCGGGGCTGAAAACTACCCATTCTTGCTGGATAGTGCTATGGCCATGCCCCGCTACGGCCGGTATTCCTACACTGGCGCTGACCCCTTCCTGGTTCTTAAGAGCAAGGGCACCAGCATTGAGGTGACTGATGACAGCGGCGTCACCCGCCAGCAGGGCGACCCGCTGGCCGTGCTGCAACAGCTTCTCAACCGTTACCGGCTGCCGCACCAGACAGCGCCTCTCCCCTTTCAGGGTGGAGTGGTTGGATATCTGGGCTATGACTTATGTCACTTCATCGAGCGACTGCCTTGTACTACCAAGGATGACATTGGTGTCCCCGACTTGTATATGGGCTTTTATGATGTCATCTATGGCTATGACAACGAAAGCGGCTGCGGATATATCATCAGCACCGGTCTGCCCGAGACTGGGCAACAGGCACGACTGCGCCGCGCTCGCCAACGGGCCGAGCAATTGCAACAGCGATTCGCCGCCGCCTCTGAACTCTGGGCCCCATCGGCCTTGCTCTCCCCGGCCAGTGAGCCAGTTAGCAACTTCACTCAGGCTGACTATCTTCAAGCAGTACAGAAATCCAAAGACTACATCGCCGCCGGTGACATATTCCAGGTCAACCTCTCCCAGCGCTTCCAGGCGCCTCTGACCGCCGAGCCCTGGCAGCTTTACTGTCGCCTCCGCCAGATTAATCCCGCCCCGTTTGCTGCCTATCTGGATTTTGGTGAGGGGCAGGTGGTCAGTGCTTCCCCGGAGAAGTTCTTGGAGGTGCAGGCCGGCCATGTCCAGACCCGTCCAGTAAAAGGCACCCGGCCCCGGGGCACGACCCCGGAAGAGGACCAGTGTCTGGCCAGAGAACTTCTCAACAGTGAGAAAGACAATGCGGAACTGGTGATGATTGTAGACCTGGAACGCAACGACCTGGGCCGAGTATGTGAGTTTGGGACAGTCCGTACTCCCCAGGTGGCCACTCTGGAGACTTTTCCCACCGTCCATCACCTGGTTGGTACGGTGGTCGGGCAACTAAAGACAGACACGGACAATATTGACCTGCTGCGGGCGGTGCTGCCGGGCGGTTCCATCACTGGAGCTCCCAAAATCCGCTCTATGGAGATAATTGATGAGCTGGAGCCGACCCGCCGCGCCATCTATACCGGCAACATTGGCTATCTGGGCTTTGATGGCGATATGCAACTCAGTATCGTCATTCGCACCTTTATCATAAAGGACGGTATTGCCTACTACCAGGTGGGGGGAGGCATAGTTGCCGACTCAGAGCCGGAGGCCGAATATCAGGAGACCCTGGACAAGGGCACGGCTCTCCGGAAAGCCCTGTGCGGTTAGGTAATCAAGAGGCTGATTATGGTCCTGCTGATAGACAATTATGACTCCTTCGTCTACAATCTTTACCAGTATGTAGGCGAATTGGGCTACCAGCCCCAGGTAGCGCGCAATGATGCCCTGGACTGTCATCAGATAGCCAACCTGGCGCCTTCTCATATTATCATCTCCCCCGGGCCATGTACGCCGCGGGAGGCAGGTATTAGTAACGAGGTCATCCGCCGCTTCGCCGGCCAAATACC
>SDBS01007935.1_pt1 | contig 10297 bp, 11 predicted proteins | sample 2277091 | NCBI WGS metagenome assembly SDBS01 (sample SAMN10404972, study PRJNA504765) | marine sediment metagenome | isolation source: marine sediment core GS10_PC15, 163 cmbsf | place: Arctic Ocean: Southern Knipovich Ridge | collected 2010 | reverse complement strand
GGCTGTGCAGGAAATTTCAAATCTCTCCTGAATATGTCTATTACCCTAGCAACTGGCAGTAGAATTAATCGCCGATAAAAACCTCTAAAACCAAGTTTGTAATCCGTTTATCGCTTTACTTTTTTCATTTTTTTCACCATACCATTGCTGCAAATTTTGTAAAATTTGGATAACTTGTCAGGGGCTACTCCCAGATAATAGGAACTTACCAATAACTGATTTCTGATCGTGGTGTAGAGTGTTCCTTCAGTTTCCCATCTGCGGGCAGAGGTTATTGTCTTGTCGGGCAGAATGTGAATTTTGTCGCCTCGTCTTTTTATCCGCCTCATCAAGTCCACGTCCTCCATTAACGGTATTTCCTTGAATCGTCCTATATCTTCAAAATATGTCCTTCTTATGAAAATGGCTTGATCGCCGTATGGAATTCTATTGCTGCGAGAGCGAATAGAGGCACAAGCTGCGATTAATTTTAGGGTTAGCCTGTTTGAGTTGATTTCCAAATCAAAAGCTCCGCCAACGTATTTGCCGTTTTTTAAAACCTTTGCAGCTTTCTTTAAAGCATCATCTGGTAATTTGGTATCTGCATGCAAGAACAGTAATATTTCTCCTTGTGCCAATCCGGCTCCTGCGTTCATCTGTTTTGCTCTTCCTTTGCTACTGACAATTTTGGTCACATCAGGATAATTTACAGCATTGACCGTTTCGCCATTACTATTGCCATCAACAACAATGATCTCATAAGTTTCATCCTTTTGAGATTTGAGGACATGTTCAATGCAATGGTTTATTCGGTTTGCTTCATCAAAAACGGGAATCACAATTGAAAACTTGTATTTATCTGATACCCGCTGTGGATTTTGGAAGCTGCTATTTGTCTGATCGCCAACCACATTTCACTCCATTTGTTGAAAGCTGTCTACGGAACAGTCGAACCAAGAAAAATTGGGCGATATAGGACTCGAACCTACGACCTCACGGGTGTGATCCGTGCGCTCTAGCCAGCTGAGCTAATCGCCCCAAAGTTTTTGTATTAAAGTCTTTAAACCACACTGCTGTCAAGTTTTTTTAGTTTTTTCCCTGTATGCAAACCACTTTGGTTTTGTTTTCAGGCAACTTCTTTCGGGATTAAATTAACTTTGCCAAACCGCACGCCTTTCAGACTTACGATCTTTCCCGCCATTTTGTTGATCTCGCTGACTTTGCCTTTCAGAATAATTACTTCGAGGCAATTGTGCTCATCGATGTGAATGTGCATTGCCGAAATCGTTTTTAAAACGTGGCTATGCTGCATAGCTGTCAGTTTTTCCATTAATTTTGTAGCGTGATGGTCGTAGACGATAAAAACCGCAGCTATTGTCTGGGCCTTTGGGTTAGTCAGCTGTTTGTTGCTAAGCTGCTGGCGTATCAAATCACGTATTGCCTCAGATCGATTTTGGTAGCCTTGCTCTGAAATGAGTTTGTCAAACCCAATGAGCAGTTTTTTCTCTAGTGATACTCCTATTCGTTCGATTTTTTGCATTCTTATCCTCTTCTATAGGTCAAGAAACTGAATAGTCAAACCGCAAATGCAGATCGTTGCGCCAGCAATTGCGTGAGTGAACCTTTGGATTCGACTAAGCCGAAGAAAGCTGACGCCTGCTCTGGAGAGTAAAACTACCCCCAGCATTGTCCCGATAGTGGTTACGCTAAAGACAACCATTACAATTAAAAGTCCGGACAAACTATTCTTCGCCGCAGGATACATCAGGATCGGGATCAGAGGTTCGCATGGGCCAAAAATAAAAATAATGAACAAAGCCCACGGTGTGACGCTGCCACTGCTGTTTTGTTTATGAATATGAGCATGCTCAGTGTCATGGCCATGCAAATGTTCGTGTTCGAGACTATGGCCATGGACGTGGCTATGGAGATGGGATTTTTTTCTAAAAGCTGCGCGAAGACCCCAGGCGAAATATGCCAATCCGAACGCGATAAGCAGCCATGCCGCGATATTGCCTCGAGTTGATTCGAAAATCTTCATTTTATTTACCGCCAATCCCATCGCAATTCCAACCAGACCAAGTACAACCGAACTTACGACGTGACCAAAACCGCACAGAATGGTAATGACAGCGGTTTTAGTCGTGGACCATTTTCTTGCCCATGACATCATGATAAATGGCAGGTAATGGTCCGGGCCAAGAAGGGTATGGAAAAATCCTATAGAAGCAGCAGCAAGGATAAGGGTATTTAGTTGAACATTCATAATTATCATTTCCCCCAAAAGGAAAATTTATATATATGCGCATAAAAATACCAAATTTGTGCTACCAGGTCAAGAATGAAATGTGGTTTGTTCTATTTTTTGCTGGTTACATAAACGGCTTGTTCGGCAAAGAGATTTGGTGCAAATTTTATTGGGCTTAGGTGTGTTTTGCTTAGTGGGATCTTTCTTTCTACGGTTACACCCAGTTTTTGGCAGAATCTATCGAAATCTCTTATCGCCAAGCAGTGTATATTCGGAGTATTATGCCAACGGAAGGGTAATTGTTTTGTTATCGGAGCCTTACCTTTAAAAAACAATTGCGATCTGCATCGCCAGTGTGCGAAATTTGGAAAACTCACGATAACTTTCTTTCCGATCCGCAGCAGTTCCGTGAAAACCTGTTCCGGGTTTTTGACTGTCTGTACGGTTTGTGACAATATGACATAATCGAAGCTGTTATCAGCGTAAGTTTCCATTCCCTCTTCGACGTTATGCTGAACTATGGACAATCCGCGATTTATACAAGCTAAAATAAGATCTTCTGAAAGCTCAATGCCTTCGCCTTTCACGTTTTTGTCCATGGTAAGATTTGCCAGCAATTCTCCTTCTCCGCAGCCAATATCCAGCACAGTGCTGTCAGGCTTTATTAGTGATTCGATCAACTCGTAATCAACACGTGTCCTGCGAGCTTTTTCGAATCGGCTGAAAGAATGGTTGCTGGGAATTGGATTAGTGTTACTTTGCCTTTTTATGCCAGGCTTGTCTGTAGCATCCAGAAAACCGGAAATAAAAGCACTTAGTGTTTCCGGTTCCAGCAAAAACGAATCGTGGCCGTACGGTGAATTAATATTACAATAACTAACATCTTTGCGATTTGCTACGAGTGCATCGACAATAGCCTTAGACTGAGCAGGCGTAAAAAGCCAGTCACTTGTAAAACTGATTATAAGAAACCTTGATTTAGCATTTTCAAAAGCTTTGACCAATGACCCAGAGTCTTTCTTCAGGTCGAAATAATCCATCGCCTTAGTAAGATATAGATAGCTGTTGGCGTCGAACCTTTCAACAAATGTTTGCCCCTGATAATCAAGATATGTCTCAATGGCAAATTCAGAATTGAAATCGTAGTTATAGCTTTCGGAACTTCTAAGCTGTCGTCCAAATTTTTCGCGCATTCCCTGTTCCGACAAATTCGTTATATGGCCTATCATCCGTGCCGTTGCCAAACCGTCGTCAGGACCTTCTTTGTCATGGTACTGTCCATCAGCAAAGTTGGGGTCCGCCAAAATCGCGTTTCGGCCAACTGCATCAAAAGCTATCGACTGGGCGCTAAGATGGGTTGTTGAAGCAATTACTACAGCGGATTGAACAAAATCAGGATATTCAACTGACCACTGCAAAGCCTGCATGCCGCCGACAGATCCGCCAATAACAGCTAAAAGTTTTTTTATTTCAAGCCGGTCAAGCAAAAGCTTTTGAACCTTGACCATATCTGTGATAGTGATAATTGGAAAGTCCAGACCGTAAGGTTTCTGTGTTGTCGGATTAATTGAGGATGGCCCGGTTGTCCCGCTGCATCCACCGAGAAAATTTGTGCATATCACAAAATACTTATTGGTATCAATTCCCTTGTCAGGGCCCACCATTGAGTCCCACCAGCCAGGTTTTTTGTCTCCAGGGTTGTTATAGCCGGCAACATGAGCATTACCGCTGAGTGCGTGACAAATTAAAACCACGTTGTCTTTTGCTTTATTGAGCTCACCATAGGTTTCGTAAGCTATATCAATAGGTGCTAAAGTTTTACCGCACTGCAGGCCTAATGGGCTATCCTGCTCAACTATTCGTATCATCTTTGTTTCAACGATACCAACCGATTTTTCTCCAGTCTCTGTCATACTTAGACTTCAGTATACCCGAAAACCTGTCAATGTAAAGTATTTGAATTAACCAAGCTTTCCTGTGAAATAATTTTTCAGTGATAAAACCAAATTGCGATAATTTATATTTTCAAAATTGCCAAAAAAACTTGACACCATAAAAAAAAACTCATAAGGTACACACTGTGTCGTTGACATTTTAAAAGGGGTTTAGTTAAACAATAATCATTTAACGAAAGGGAATGTGAAATGGCAAAGAAAAAGCTCAAAAAGGGTTTTTGGTCAAAAGACGATATCAAACTGCTCAAGAAGCTCTTTGGTAGTAATCCTACTTCCGAAGTGGCCAAACAACTTGGCCGTCCCGTCGATGCCGTGAAAAAGAAGGCATCAAGAATGGAACTTCGAAAATCAAAGAAATATATGAAGTCGCTTGGCAGAGGGTAAATATAAGATAAAAGTTCCCTGGAAATATCTGGGATGCGATTATCGAATATTGCTCGAGCCGTATTGTTTGGATTTCACTCTGCTTTAACACAGATTTCGGCTCAATATTAACATTACAACTTGTGGGGATCAAGGCTAGCTATGTAGTTTGGCTTGCATACGCTTGTTTGGGCCTTGTAATAAAATCTTGCTATATACGGCGTATAAGCACATGATAGCTGTATTTCGTGGAGAATCGAGCGATTTTCTTTGGATTTTTCGCCAAAAACCGATATAATAATCAACAGAACGAAAATTATGGAGGGATAAAATGATGACTAAATACAGTATGTTTACTGTTTTTGTCTTGGCGATATTGTTTTGTGTTTGTACTTGTTTTGCCGATACTTTTACAAACCAATATACTGGCGAAAGGTTCAACGGTTATATTGTCCAGATACAAAAAGGGGACAAAACACAGATCAGGTCAGAAAAGAAACGGCCTCGATATGTAGATCTTGCTGATTACGAAATAAGTTATAATCACCTGGGTCGCAAAAACAAAATTATTGTCTTTTCCTTGAAACAGTCAATTGACCTTCTCGTCGAAGTTGAGGCATTTGAAAAGGCAATAGTTATCGCATCAAATCAGGGGCCTCTGTTCATTCTAATTGAAGTTGATATGCTCGGGGGAAGGGTTGATCTGGCCCAGCGTTTTGCTGCTGCCATAAAGCAATTGGAGAATTGCCGCACCGTAGCATTTATTAACGGCGGTGAATTTGGCGGAGCCTTTTCCGCGGGAGCTATAATTGCTTTGGCATGTGACAAAGTTTATATGCGTCAAAGAACCACAATTGGCGGCGCAGAAACTGATATCAAAACAATTTATTCCGAAGATAAGATAGAAAAAAAATATAGCCAGGCGATTGATCCCAAATCTCGTTTCAAATGGCAGGAATTTGCTTCTGAAATTGCCAAACAAAATAACCGTCCCGTTCAGCTTGTAAAAGCGATGGTCGATAAGAATATCGAGATAATCGAAGTAGTCCAGGACGGCAACGCTATTCTAATTGATCCTGCAAAAAAGAGACCGAACCAAACCTTGGTTCACAACTGGAGCGAAAAAGGCTCATTGTTGACACTATTGGCCTCTGATGCTAAACGATTCGGTATTGCCGATAAAGTTTTCGCTTCCCAGGATGATCTCTTTGCCGACTTGGGAGCGACGAAAGCTAAACGTATTCGCAATAAAGAGATTTTGAAAGCCAGGCGTCAGTTTGGGAGTATACAACGAAAATTTGAGAGAATTCTCCCTTTCATAAACACCGGTGAAAATAGAACAGCTGCTATTAGTGAGGAGCTTTATGCTATCGAGAAACAAATTGATAGCGTTCACAAGATCAGGGCTTTTGAACGTAAAGGTTTGCCGCAGGGTTATTACAGGTATTCAAGAGAAGAAAGTAAATTAAGCAAGCTGCGGGAAACATATGAGTATTTATTGCGTCGTCAGCTCACTATATTGAGAAAACTCATAAGGAATTATGAAGATGCGGTCAAAATGACCAGCAAGTATGCAGACTTAACTGAAAATACAGAAACTCTCCAGCGTGGCTTGGCATCTGCGCAAGCAACGTTTGAGGCTAAGTATAGGAAGGTCACCTTTCGTTCTCGATATATGCGCAGCAATCGTCGTCGCTAACTTTTGTCTTGTTTCAAATCTAAGATATTCATACCGTCTTTGCAATCGGTCAGTTCTTTTCTAGCATAGAAACTCTGAGGATAAAAGCCTTGCTTTAATTTTTACATGAGAGTAAATTTATAATAGAACTCAGATAAACTGCGTTAACGGGCAATAAACCCTGCATGATGCAAAGGCGGTTAGTGAATGGAATTTGTTGAAACAACTCAGCCACAAACAAAACCCTGCCCATTCTGTGCTGAGACTATTCAGGCTCCTGCTATTAAATGTAGATTCTGCGGTGAATTTCTAAATACCGATAAAGCCAAAGCTTTGGGAAATAATTCGTGGCAGGATGGCCAATTAACAGAAGAACAGTCACAAGACGAAGATGTATTGTTTCAAGGCAGGCCTTCTCTTTGGAGCATGATCGGTACTGGTATACGGGGAATGTTTTTCTTTGCAATAGCGGGTTTTTTAATGGCCTATCCACTTGAGAGTCTGGCCGATGATATATTGAAACTTGATCTTACCGAGAATCAGGCAATAACATTTAGCGAATATTGTTTCATTACCGGCCTTAGCCTTGCGATACTCGTTGCAGCTGTGCTTTTATTGAAGATAGCCAAGCTTAAAAGCACCTATTATGAAATTACTGAGGATCGAATAGAATGGGGCAGAGGAATTTTTGATAGAAAGATCGATAACTTAGATATGTTCCGAGTGATTGACTTGCAGTTGCGAAAAAATTTACTGGATTGTGTTTTTGGCATTGGCACAGTGAAGTTGATAACAAGTGACAAGACTGACCCTGAGTTTACTTTTGAAAAAATGCGAAAACCCCGTAAACTTTACGACATCATCAAAAAAGCCAGTCTTGATGCGGACCGAAAAAATAGCGTTGTACATCTGGAATAAAAAACAGAAGTTCACTGAAAGGATATCTGTTAATGCAAATTAGAACAGCAAGGACGTTTAAACTTCTTATTTTAGTTCAAATCTTTTTTATGCTCACGGTACATCCGCCATTTACATTTGCTGTCAGTGACAATACTGCTGATATGGAAACCGACCCGCTTGTACTAAAAAAACTGGAATGGTTTAAGGATTTAAAGTTTGGCCTGTTTATCCACTGGGGCATTTACAGCCAGTGGGAGTGCATGGCATCATGGCCTCTGGTTGAAGCAGACGGTTGGGCTAGGCCTGACGATTTGAAAGTGTGGACAGATCGCAATAAGGATTTTGATTGGTTTGTACGCGACTACGTGATTTTGAATAAAACGTTTAATCCAAAAAAATTCAACCCTCAAAAATGGGCCGATGCTGCCAAAAATGCTGGCATGAAATATGTTGTTTTTACTACCAAACACCATGACGGATTCTCCATGTTTGACACAAAACAGACTGATTACCGTACAACCCATCCTTCGTGTCCCTTTAATATAAATCCTAAGGCCGATGTTACTAAAGCTGTGTTCGAGGCCTTTCGGGAAAATGAATTTGGGATTGGCACGTATTTTTCCAAGTCCGACTGGCATCATTCTGGTTATTGGGATCCGAATTTGCCGCATCCTGACCGAAACGTAAATTATGATACAAAAAAGTATCCTGATAAATGGGAAAAGTTCGCTAATTTTGTTCATGCTCAAGTTGAGGAATTAATGAAGAATTATGGACCGATTGATAGTCTCTGGCTTGATGGAGGCCAGGTCCGCCCGCCCAAACAGGATATAAATATGCCCAAACTCGCTGCGATGGCACGGAGCTATCAGCCCGGACTAATGGTCGCTGATCGCGGTGCCACACTCCATGGCAATGGCAGCCGATATGAAAACTACCGCACACCTGAACAGTATGTACCGGACGAGCCATTGTCATATCCGTGGGAAACATGTATAACGATGGGTGATCAGTGGGCCTATAAGTCAGATGACTATTATAAATCCGCTCGCGAATTGATCCACATGCTCGTCGATATTGTTGCTAAGGGCGGTAATTTTTTGCTGAATATTGGCCCCGATGCTGATGGCCAACTGCCGGAAATGTCATTGCAACGCCTAAAAGAAATTGGCGAATGGCTGGATATGAATGGCGAAGCAATTTACGGAACACGCCCGATCGCGCCATACAAAGAGGGACGTATTTGTTTTACCCAGAAGGGAAATAATGTATACGCGATTTACCTTGCAAAAAACGGTGAGGTTCGTTTACCCGGGAAAATGGAGATTTCAGGAATCCAACCAGTTGCCGGCTCGGCAATAATGCTGCTGGGCTACGACAAACCTTTGCGTTGGACCAAAAAAGACGAGGGAACAGTAATTCATATACCCGGAGCTTTACGTCGCTCTTCACCATGCAGACATGCCTGGGTATTTAAGCTGATCAAAGCCGGCGAATAAAATATTTGGTTTATGTTTTTACGCCTTCATTGTCATATTGAAACACATCTTCAATTCGCAAAGTGAATACTCTGGCTATTTTAAAAGCAAGCATAAGAGAAGGCGAATATTTACCAGCTTCGATAGCGATTATCGTTTGTCTGGTCACTTTGGCACGATCAGCTAACCCCTGCTGAGTCATCTCACCATTTTCAAATCGCAATTTACGAATCTGATTCTTAATTGCAGTTTTCGCCATCTTTTCCTCCACGTCCGTACTGGACAAGAACCGCTACAGAGTGAACCGCCATAGCAAAAAGAAATATAGGAAGGTTGATGAGCGGGATAGCCCACACAGGAATAGATGCCTCTGGGCCTACTATAAACCATGGCGCAATGCTTGTGATGACTAATGAAATCCAAACAGAAACAAAGCTATAGACAACAGCTCTTTTCTTAATCAGATCATCACGTTCGTCAGCATCAGGCTCATTCGGGCTTTGCTTTTTTCTGAGAAAAATAAGTGGGGACACCGTAACCAGGAAATACATTACCATCCAGAATATGCTGGACTGTTTTCCTGGGAGGGATTTCGAAATATAAATCTTAATAACCACGTATATGCAAATCGCAATGCCCAAAGAAAACACGGACAAGCAATATATGGCACCTTTTTGTGTTTTATTCATTTTTATTCCTCCTGCTATATTGGATAAGAATAGCTATTGATTGAACGAGTGTTAGAAAAATACCGCAAACTCCTAGCATTATTGGCAGGACGACAAGTGAGACAGAAGTTTTTGAGCCGAAAATAAACCAGGGGATCATACATGCAGCGGTGAAAACAGGGAAGAATATAGAGTAGGCAGCTACAATAGATTTGTGATGTATCAGCATGTCACGTTCATCGAAGTCTACATGATCTTTTTTCTGGCGGAAGAGAAGTGTTGGTAATCCTAGAAAACCCATAAAGCCTAGCGGGCCTAACCCCGCAAGTGCTTTTGGAAAGCCGTATTTAAAATAAAGCACAGCAATGGTAGCAGCTGTAATAGCGGGAACTACAGCTATCACAATTACATTAAACCAAGCAATTTTTTGCCATCTATTCATAATATTTCTCCTTTTTGAATTTTATTTTACATTTATTCACATATTTTTTGAAAAAATTGCTCAAAAGTTGTTAAAATTTGCTAAAAAATGCCCATTTTTCAAGATTTTCAGGTCGTAAAAACCTGTCATTTTGTTTTTATGCTTAGTGTTTCTTATACTTTATTCAGCAAATGAGAAGTTAGTAAAAGCTTTGTTTTACTAAAATTTTATGTGGTACAATATGAAACCTAAAAAAAATCTCACCTCTGGTCGATATCGAGGGTCGGTCCTTCTCATTTCGATGATATTTGTAATTATATTTTCGGCCTTGGCAGTTTCAATAGCTTCGTTATCAGACAGCAATATACAAATCTACTCAAGCCAACAGAAGATTAACTCGGCTCTTGTATCTGCTCAATCTGGATTAGAGATTTTACGGTATTATCTTTCCAGCACTACAATCTCTGGAGCAGACCCAGCAGAAAGCAGTCTGCAAACTGTTGCATCCACTCTCCAGCGTCCTTTTGAAAATGCTGTAATAATAAATATGATCCCAAGTTACAATTCTTCCACTAAAATTATAACCATTCCTGATGTACAAACTAGT
>SDBS01007934.1_pt1 | contig 10297 bp, 1 predicted proteins | sample 2277091 | NCBI WGS metagenome assembly SDBS01 (sample SAMN10404972, study PRJNA504765) | marine sediment metagenome | isolation source: marine sediment core GS10_PC15, 163 cmbsf | place: Arctic Ocean: Southern Knipovich Ridge | collected 2010 | reverse complement strand
GGGGAAGATAGAGAATACTTTACATTCTTAGTAGAAAATAGAAGGGTTGTAGATATTCTTATTTCTGGAGTTGATGATTATTTCTTTAAATTTTACTTTGAAGAAATTCCTGATCTAATTGGGAAGTTTACATCATTAAGAAAGATTAACTTACCTAATAACAACTTTAAAAATCTACCAGAAAACTTTGAAAATCTGAAATTGCTTGAAGAAGTAGACTTGAGTCATAATAATTTCCACATTTTTCCGGAAGTCTTAACGAGCTTAAAGCCATTAAAAAGATTAAAAATATCATCAAATTACATAAAAAAGATTCCAGAATCTATAGGAAATTTAGAAAACTTAGAAGAACTTAACCTTGCATCAAATTCTATAAGTAAAATACCAGAGTCAATAGGTAGATTAAAAAACTTAAAAATTCTTAATCTTAATAGTAATTTACTAAAAGAATTACCGAAATCATTTAAATTTCTTAAAGGATTAAAAGACCTTAACCTGTATGGAAATGATTTGCCTAAATTACCTGATGAAATTGGGAGTCTAGACAGATTAGAACACATAATCATTGCTCGAAATAATTTATATGAATTACCAAGCTCTTTATTGGAGTTAAAAAAATTGGAAGTTTTAACAATTGATAGGAATCAAAATAAAATAAACTTGTTAGATAAATTAAAAAAAAAAAAGATAGTTATTAATATTCTATGAATTTTGTTCTTAGAAATAAAGTTTTCATTCCATTTACATTAAGTAAAATATTAAAATAACTCATCAATTCATACACATTCAAGGGGAACTTAGACACCCAATTCTCTTCCCATTCACTGCTAACAGGTCGAAATGAGGTTGAATAATCACCCACCCTCACATTAAAATTCTCATAACCTCGTGTGTATCTACTGGCAGAATGAGGCGAAAAAATTTCTTCAGGTCCTAATATTCTCTCACGATTAAATCCCATAATGAAATTCTGTTCATCTGTCAGATAATCGCCTAAATCGCCAATGTTATCTTGCCATTTCTTCATAACAAATGCACATCTACCGCTTTGCATTAAGCGAATAGAATAATCTAATAACAACTTATAATTTGGATCATTAGTATCAAGCTTAATATAACCGTCCTTAGGAAGATATTCGTACGGTGCTTTTAACATAAATCCTTCATTACCGGGCGTAATTCGTCTTAAAACTTGATAACCCAGATTTGGATCGCCTGTATTAAACATCGGGACTAGTATAACTTTATTATTTCCTTCAAGTCTAATGACGGAGTCTAATTTTTTAAATACTTTTTCAACAGTAAGTTCTTTCATTGTCTTTATATATGATGCAACTTCTGGTTTTCTCGACCCGTATCCCCCAATTTCAATAAATCCCATTTTGGTTAGATCTTCTTTGCTGATTTCAAAAAATACTGGTCTTCCCGTAGATGGATTAACTGTTTCGAGAGAAATAAATAAAACATTTTTTGATTTATCAGTAGCAAAAATCTCTAACTTCTCTCTCAATCCACGCAAAAGTCTAATATCAAGAAGTTCTTTCTGTAATTCATAAGTTAATTTTCCCATAAAAGCAATTCTTTTATTCTCCTCGCTCTTCTTTAATCTAAGTTTTGGGTTTATTTTCTTTTCTATTATATAATCAACAATATTTGATTGGTGTTGTTCCAAAAAGTCAATATTCTTACTTATTGTAGTTAAGTAGTTAGCACTAGCAGCACCAAAATTATCCGCTACTTGAGATGCTAAATCAGTTAAATCACTTCCACTAAAACGACCCTCATTCTCTAAAGCGATTAGAGGACCAAATGGAAATTCAAGAGTATTATATCCCTTTTTTATAGTTTCTCTGGTTCCTTCGATTTTTAAGTATATGTGTGAATTCAAAAATCCAAGCCCCATGAAAAATTCATTGGTGCTAGCTCGATCTGTGCCGAAAGCATAAGTTAAAGGTCTATCATGTGCAGATGTAGGTGAAATTAACCCTGTATGATAGGTAATGTCCACTAGATTGTCCCAATATCTTTCTTCAATTGAAGAGCTGTCTGGGTTTAGGGAGTGGACTGCACCCCTACTATTAACTACTAATCCAAAATTACCTTCACTCCCGTAGTAAGTCATCATACCCATCATCATAAGTCGTATTGTAAAGTGTCCAAATACATCAATAGCAGATTTAAAAATTTCGACAGCAAATCTTGCTTCACTAACTGTAAATTTTTCTACATCTCTGTTAATTGATGCATCATCGATTATTTTATATTCGTCAGTTCGTTGAGCTAGATCTTGTAATTTATCCCTCTGTAAAGCATATATTGAGCCATCATTATCTTGATAGCTAAGAATTTTGTCATAAATTAATTTTAGCCATCGTTTTACTGTAAATTTACCTTCACTATCAAGGAATCTAAATTTCCAAGGGTTTTTTGAATCAGAACTGTCAAAAATCTTCCATACTAACTCTTGTAATTCCTGTTCAGTAAACTTTAGGTCTTTTAAGGCATTATTCATATCACTAATATCTTGCCCTTCGAGAAAAGCGTTGAAATCTGTTCCAATCGAAATTCCATTTAGGATATTTAAATACTTCGCAGCAAACATCATAGCTTTATCAACATTATTTGAAAACAATTGAAAAAATACTTGCATGAATTTCTCTTTTGTGAATTCTTTCCCGTATAACAATTCAGCTTTTATATCATCAAATGGGTTTAATGTAAGCTTCTCTTTCTGAATTGTATGACGCTTTCGTGATAACTGCGAGCTAAAATGAGACTTGATCTCTGTTATTTTATAGTATAAAGGATCATTCACTTCATCTCGAAATGTTGGATCTGATAGATGAATTAATGTCCCAAGGTCTTTATACGCATTTTTTTCAAAATAAGAAAAGACAGTGTATACGTCAACTCCAGCTATCTCTGTTGCTTCAAGATATGTATAAGTCCCAAAGAAATCTTTAGCCCAACCTTCATGTCTTACTTTAAATTCAGATAAGTAAGGATTAAAGAATTCGCTATCTAACAACCTTCCATCTGAATATGTGAAAAGGGCATTACGAAATATTGAGCCTTCCACAATTATTCCGTCTATGTAATTATCTGGTATTCGTATCTCATTACCATTCGACTCAATTAATGCAAGGTCATGAGAAATTTTGTGGGTGATGAGTTTATATTGTTTTTCCAAGTTTCCACTTATAGTCATTTCTGTTCCAGAAATATCAAAAATCTTTTTTATGCCTAGATCCCCTAATTCTGAAACTTGAAAAGAAGTTACAAAATAATCTCGTTTATGAAGTCCTCTATTTAATCCTTTAATTATGTCAAAATCTCCATCTTTATCAACTGCTATATCGGTATATAAAGTATCGATATTATTTACTAAATCTGATATAAAATCTTGTATATTTTTTATATATGAGTCGGAAATAAATTTATGTTTATCAACAATAGTTTCTTGAATAAACTTCCGAGACATGTAGTCACCTTTCATTTTGTCTATTAGCTGTTGTTTAGTCAAATGATTAACTTCAATCTCAAGATTAATTGTGTCAAATACCACTGTCTCTATCATTTCTCTCACAGGACCTTTAGTTTTACCATCTGCATTTACCAAATCAACAACATCTGTCTTAAACCATAAGTCGATCCATTTACTTAATGCTTCGTACATTGAGCTGTATTTTTGCGATCTTAGACTAAGTAAGAAGGTGTAAAGCTCACTCTCTAAATACGTACCTTTAACCAAATTTTCTTTTGCGTTTACAAGAACGCCTGTTATTGCGTCTATAATAATATCATCACCACTGATTCTATCATCATGTTTAACAGGAGCAAAGTATGAAATACTTCTAACTTTTCCGCCAAGGTCAATAATAATAGTATGAAGTCCTCCATCTAAGATTCGCCTGTTCACATGAGTAACGAATCGGGGTCCTTTGAAGGACTTGTCATTACTTGGATTATAAAGATAACTAAAAATAGGGGCAGATATTTCACTAATTTGATTCTTATGAGTCTCGTATAATTCATCTAATATGGTCGACATGAAATCTAAAAACGCTATGCCTTCAGTTATCGCCCCAACTCTTGTACTAAAAGAGTTAATAAAATTACCTGTCTTCCCTCTATTGGCTATAGAAAAATGCTGTATAAAAGATTCTGTCATAAATGTTTCCAAAAGACCTGACCAGAATAACTCACGAATTACACCATCTCTCATCTTATTTAATAATGCAGGAAGCACTTCTTCGTTTCTAATATCTCTATTGTTAGCATCTTTAAATTCCTTCTTTACAATTATCGTTAGCCTATCAAGTATTGCGCCTTGCAGTGATTTATCTACAACCTCAATATATTCGTCGTGAAATTCATTAGTCCTTATATTAGTGTCACCGTGTTTCTTAAATACTTTATTAGCAAATTGGTCCCATACCTTCAAGAGATAGGTATGCCATTCAGCATCTAATTTACCATTCGCTAAATACTTATCATTTCTACTTAAGAAGTTATTTGCAGAATGTTGATATGCGATCTTATGTAAAGGCTTTCCAAAAATCTCAAATTCACCTACAATCCTCCTATAGAGGTGGTCAAATTCATTTAGAAACTGTTCTCTTGTGAGATCAGAAACTTGAGGGTGATCAATAATTTCTGTTGTGCCTAAAACACTTTTAAAAGTCTTAGCAAAATCACTGGTCCGAGATTTGCTTGGTTGGAGTACGAACCATTCGTTTGGATCTTCAAAATCTACACTCTCATACTCCTTGTCTATGTCATATGAATCAGAGTCACTAGAAGCAAAAACAAAATTTTGCAAAATCTCGTCTATTATGGTGTCTTTCTTGATTTCTAAATTACCAATCTTTTGACCAACATCTACTAACTGACCCCAATAATAAATATCAATATCATAAGTAATCCTATATCGATATCTTAGATCGCGTTTTACATCTGCAATGGTATGTTCTCCTGGAAAAACTAGCCACTGTACTTGCTCGTCATGATCAGCAGCTAACCAAAATTGAGGATCAGTCATTTCACCAACGGCTGGTAAATTGGATGCACTCATAGAAATTGTCTCAGAACCGAAATTATCTTGGATAGAATTCTCTGTCTCAATTGCTTGCTCTTTGCTTTGGTGGAGATAGTTCACAGATTCAAATTGCTCACGAGCAGCTTCCATTGAATCTTGCATTTGCTGCATCATTAATTGGTAAGCATTCTCAGATACGGTTGCTTTCCTAATCAGCGGAACTTTATTATTTAGTTTTAACCCGGCTTGGAGCTTCTGCATTTTTTCGCCTAAATTGAACAATGGAGTTGCGAATTGGTTGAATCGGGCTTCTAATGCTTCTACTTTTAAATCATTATCAAAATAGGTATCAATTCCAAAATTGCCTAAGCCAAATGAAGCTGCCATCATACCTAGGCCTAACCCTCCGAACATAAATCCTGGAATGGACAGAGCAAACTGGATCATAGATTGAGTATCAATGCTCGAGATTAAAGAGCTTAAAGCGGATTGGCCGTGGAGGTATTCCTGTTGATAACTATCTAAAGATTGAAGGGTATTTTGCGATATATCATTTGCAATACTCTGCTGGAGTTGAATGTCAAGATCTAAATTAAGAGTCTGACCTCCAGGTCCGAATATTGCCTCACGGAAGGATTGAATGAATGTCGAAAGTTCCTCAGGTCCTCCAATTGAATAAATAAATCTCTCGATTAAAGGATCGATATAAAGCTCTTCGAATATTTCACCTGGTACTGAAATAATTGCTCCAATTAATTGTTTAGCTACAGTGACTGCGAAAGATTGAGTCGAAGCTTGAGCAACCCCTCCGAACGTACCGGCAACTGCTCCTAATGCTGCGAACTGACCCGCACCCGAAAAAGCTTGTGCTAAAGCTGAACCGCCCAAAGTTATTGGGATGAGAATTAATGAAGAGATTAGAGTGGACCAGAATGTGGTTTGGAAGATATAATCAATTTCTGCTTGAGCATGAGCCTTAGTGGCTGCGAAGGTATATGCATTAAAGTAATCAGTTAATAAGTAAGATGTGGCTTGATCTAAAGCGTTTTTAGCATGTGAATCTGTGGTGACATCTAAGGGATGTGAATAGGTTCCAGTCTGAATAGTTTGCACAGTAGTATGAGTTCCAGAGGGAACAAGTATGGTGTAGTAAGTACCGTCTACATCTTGTATTCTCTTTTCCACATAACGATCAGAAGTGGTGGTGAACGTTTCGCTATGAGGAACTACAGTATCAATATGGATATTAATCCTATAAAATACAAAAGGAGTTAATTTTTCACCGGATAGAGGGTGATCATCATATACTATGTCTTCTAGTGAAGTTTTGAAATAGAGGATTCCATTATCTAATATATAATCATTCTTAAGGACTTCTTTATCCTTTAACAAAAAGTTGTATCGCTCTTCCACTTCATCATACAACTCGGCTACAGAGCCAAGTCCATTATTCATTCTAATTACAGATATTTCTTCTGGACTGTTTTCAAAATATTCAGTTATATATCTAGGAGCATTGTACCAGCTGTCAGTAGGTCTTAATACATCAATTGTAACTTTTGTTATAGGATAACTAAAATCATTTGATAACTGTATCTTGGCTTTATACCCTTTTTGTAATTCATTAAAACTTAAACCATTTGTGCGTAATCCCCTGGTAGGCTCACCTATTATTTCGGCATCTACGGAAATGACGTGCTCTCTTGGACCAATTTCTTCGTACCGATCTTGACTCACGATAATAGGACCAGAAAACCCAAAATTCGGTAAAGTGAAGGAAAGTCCATCAGTACTGCCTACAAATGTATATACAGGTCGTCCATTTATGACCATAGGTTTAATCGAGTCAAATCGACCTCCTGAGAGAATTGAGACTTCACTTGCCAAATATCCTAGTGTATTAGTTCTGTATAACCAAGAAAGATAATTTCTATCCTCCCTTAAATAATGTTGTAAAGCTATAGAGTTGTAGTTTTCAACACCGCCATAGCCGACTGATGCGGAAACCATATAATAATCCCTGTCATTAAATCCTATAAGTTCATTGGTAGCGAAGAAATAATCTGTACTTAATCCCTCTCCTCGAATTCCTGCTGGGGGAACAACTACTGCCTCACCGATAAACATATCTCCAGGTGTGCCTCCAGAAATCGTGGTGTATTGGGCACTTGGAAATCCACTCCATGTCTCCCAAATATCGGAATTATCACTTGTACGCTTTTCACTAACAAAGACGGGAGCAGATCTATCTGAGTCTATTGGGTAATAAGTCCGGGCTTTCTGTATATCTCTCATTTCTTTCCTCTTCGCTTCTGAATTTTGCTGTGATAATTTATAATATGTTATGGCAAAAGTAAGAGCAGCAAAGGGAATTCCGATTCCTGTAGCAGCGAGTGCAGCACCGACCGCAGTCGACGCTATACCAGCAACTACGATCATACCTATTTGATCACGGATATCATCCCATTTCTGTTCTTCGTAAATACTCCATGCTTCTGCGTATGCTTTGGATTTTACCTCCCAGTATAGCTCTGCCATATTTTTATCCGAAGGAACAAGCTTATGAATCTCGAAAATAGGGTCTTTAGTAATAAGGCTTCCGGTACTGTCTTTAGGAAGATACATATCTACTAAGAGTGGGTAAATATCTTCAAACCAGAACTCGTCTCGAGATGTCAAAAAAGTACGCTTCATAACAAGGGGATCAATAACCCTCTCATACGGGATGAAATCATGACTTCCATCATAATTAAAACCAATTGAGATAACATTATATACTCTATCATATACAGCTACTCGTTGAATATCAATATCATCAATATCGTCATAACGTATCTGGTTATCAATTATCAAATCATAATTAGGAGCTAATATAAAAACTGTTTCAAAAAATCCATCACCGTTACTATCATAGTAGAAGTAATGGCCCTCAGTCTTTGCTCTATAATGTCCAGATGTATCAAATGAGTCTTTATCAGAAGTATAATATACTTTACCATCTGAGGGTGTAATAAAAACGCCTTTCACTTGAAAAATTGTTCCCTCATTAGATACATCGGAGAAATTCGTCTTGAGATGGTCAAAAAATATGTTATACCGACTCCGTAATCTAATTCTAATTGTCTTTTCATATTTATTCTCAGTGCTAATTGATTCATCAGCATTAATGATAGTGAGTGATTCAAACTTATTTGGAACATTATCTACTCCCCACGTAATTTGTGATTCAAAATAATTAGGGCTCATTAAAAACTCTGGAACACTTACTTCCTCTTGCTCACCTGTATCCCAGTTTGTAATAGTGTGGATTTCTAAATCGGATTCAATGTCTATGTATGAGAACTGGTCATTAAAATTATCGTTATACTCACGAATCTGGACTATTGTATCTTTGTCCCAATCAATGTATATTAAAGATTCTGTGACAGAATGATCTATATCATAAATAACAGTAAAATCATTATATTTTACATATGAATCATAAATTTGTTTAACTACTCTTGGGGGAATTCTTGCACCTGCAGCGAATGAATGGTCAAAGGTAATTTTCTCAAGGTACATTCCAGGAGTTTCGGTAAAGAAATTTAAATCATTAAATCCGACTAAAAGCGTTTTTTCTGTAATTTGAATTGTTGTCTCTCTGGTCTCTGTAGCTTTTTGATATATAACTTGTCTATCAGCATAACCATCTTCATCATCATCGAATATAACACTATACGTCTTTGCGTAATTTCTTTTAGTAGTAAGAGTTAATCTTGACATACCGCGTTTGCCAAACATGTCGTAACCCATAAATGACTCACTATCGAGAAGATTTACGTAATTAAGGTAATCTTGGGCAATAAATCCTTCTGAATTAACCACTATATCCACCCATTGTGAATCAGGTAAATCAAACCATTCAGTCTGTTCTTCATCAGCTGGATTAGTATATCTATTTACTGGAGGTTCCGTCTCAAATTCTCTAATAATATGATGCCATATTGGCTGTCCCCGAGCGTTTAATCCGTAAGTAATAACTTCAAATTCTCCATCATGATCCGCATCGATCTGTTGCATATAATCGGGAATTCCGTCCGAATTAGTGTCTGCAACATATATAACATGATACGGGTCTTCAAAAACCTCAAAATTAGTATAAATCGCACTCTCATTAAACCGATTTAGTCTGTTTGAAGAACTTAAGAGACCATTTCTAGTGAAATCGATAGAGCTAAATGAACTAGCATCAGAAGTTAAAATCTTATTATTCTCAAATAATAACGCTTCAGGTTCACTAATCGAATATTCATAGTAATAAGTTAAGTAATCGTAAAATGAGCTTTCTATGTCGGTAAGATATGTTTGGTTAAAGTAATTAGAAAGAATAATCTGAGTTCTCTCAGAAACTGGACCAGAAGTGAAATTTAGAATAACTGTAATTAAATCAAATTGATTAAGAAGCCCATCTGCGGAAATTAGATCTGTAATAGTAAGGTTTTTTGCAGTAATATCAAAAGTAATCTCATAATTAATACTATTGTTTTCAATAAGACTTGTAGATAAGTTTGCATGTAATCCTGAAATTTTATACAACGATAAATTGATAAAATCTTGAGAAAAGTCAAAATCGGTATTAAATATATATGAATACGAATTTCCATTTACATATACATTAATCGATTCTGAGTAATATTGAACTATTTCATAATCAAAATTACTATTTTCTATTAATTCTCCATACCAATCTTCATAACGAGGGGTAAGTAAATAATCAAAATCGTATAAAACGTCAATTAAACCTATGTTTTGATATTGAAGTTCTATTGGTGAAGCCTAAGATATGTTAGTGCTATATTCAAAGTAGATCGTAGTATTAGGTTCCACCATTGAAGGAAGTTCAATCTGAATTCCCCAATAATCTTGGAACCTGTCAAATCCTTGATTCCATGTGAAATTACCGGTAGTCGTGTTATATAAGAGTTGGTACTCATCTCCTGTTATTCCGACACTGTAATAATTATAATTCTCATCATATATTTTAAGGTATTCCAACCATTTTCCTTCAATAGCATCATTATAGAAAAGCGGTTCATCTTCTAGAGATAATTGATACTCATCATTAGTCGGGTCTGGACTGGATAAAAGCTCTTCGACCTCAGAGAATTGCCAGATGCGATTGCTTGCCTCTTCAGCATAGTCTGTAAAACCAAGTGAATCTTGTAAAATTCCGGTTCCATTGAGTGTCAATTCATAAGCAGGATTAGGAACAGAAAAAAT
>SDBS01007931.1_pt1 | contig 10300 bp, 9 predicted proteins | sample 2277091 | NCBI WGS metagenome assembly SDBS01 (sample SAMN10404972, study PRJNA504765) | marine sediment metagenome | isolation source: marine sediment core GS10_PC15, 163 cmbsf | place: Arctic Ocean: Southern Knipovich Ridge | collected 2010 | reverse complement strand
TTATATTATTATAGATTAATATAGAAATTAGGGTGGCAATATTGAGTGAGAAAAATTCTATTCAAATTCAAAAAGAAATATTTGAGAAGTTAGATAAACTAAGCAAAATATTAAATGTGAGCAAGGAGGAATTGATTGAATTGGCATTTAATGAATTATTCGAACTTGTTTTGAGCGATCCATCAATATTTCTTGAAAAGGTCGGAATTATTGATAATATAAAAAAAATCATTAGTGAAAAGTAGACTTCATAAAGCTACTGGGATTAATATAATAAAATTGCATCCTTTCCTGTAATCCCCTTTTTTTCTATCTTCAACGTAAATCTCCCCTCTATAACTATCAATAATTTTTTTAACGAGGGTTAAGCCAATACCCAATCCTTTAGAAGATAAATCTTTGACATATGTTTTTTCAAACAATGTAGCTTTCCGCTCATCTGAGATTCCTATTCCATTATCTGAGAATTCCAACTTTACATATTTATTGTTATTCTTCTCTTCTTTAGACATTTTAATATCTATCTCTACAATTTGACTATCATTATACTTAATGGCATTATTTAATAAATTATTAAATAAATCTATCAGTAGATCATTTGCATTAACTAAAATTATTTTTTCAAAACCATGTGTCTGTATCTTAACATCTCGAGTTTGATAACTATTAATAGTGAAATCTATTTCTTTTTTTAAAACATCGTTAATCTCAACGGGTCTTACCAATGAAACAGAATCATCGATTTGAGACATTTTCCGGATGTTGGAGATAAGACTCGAGCATTTTTTAAACTGCCCTCTGATAAGTTCATAAAGCTCTTCCACATAATTTAATCTGTTAGGATCTTTTAAGTACAACGCACTTAGCTCAATTGACGATTTTATATTTGAGATAATGTTATTAATGTCGTGTGTAAAAATATCTTTATAAAACTCTGCTTTATTATACGCTTCTTTATATTTTAATTCGGATTCTTTTAATCTATGTTTCGTTCTCTTGCGTTCTGTTATATCTCGAGAAATACCAACTGATTGTTTGAATTGACCTTCTTCATCAAAGATGATTCTACCAAATGATTCCATCCATTTATAAGTACCATCTTTACATTTTATTCTTGCTTTACTTATTCTTAATCCAGTGTGAAATGAATTTCTAAATTCTTCATACGCCTTATTGCGATCTTCGGGGTGCATAAGATTTAAACTTGAAGTCCCTATTAGTTCATTACTGTTATACCCTAATACCCTTTCATAAGCCTCATTACAATACTGAAATTTCCATTTATTATCGACAATACAGATTAAATCGATTGTGTTTTCAGATATTAGCCGATACTTTTCCACAGACTCTTTTAATTTTTGCTTCAATATTTTTTTTTCAAATTCATTTTGAATGTGATGCATCAAATCTTCGATAACTATGGGTTTTAAAAAGTATCCGTTAGCCCCGTCATTTATAGCATTGATAGCTGTTTGAAGGGAACCATAACCAGTAATTATGTAATGTAATTTTTCAGGATTTTCTTTTTTAAGATTTCTTAAAATAGTTATACCATTCATGTCTGGAAGTTCTAAGTCTATTAAAGAAATATCAAAAGATGAATCCTCGGCCATTTTTAAAGCTTCAGATCCATTTCTGGCTATAAAAACAGAACAACCTTTTTCTTTAAAAATATCTGAGAGTACTTCACCATCACTCTCATTATCTTCTATGATCAATAACTTTAAACCACTAATCCCTATTTTTGTCACCTAGCTTGACAATTTTTAATTTTTTTCTTAGAATTTCCTTTATTGCGTTAAAAACTTCATTAAATTTTATGGGTTTATAAAAACAAGTGTATAAATCTTTTTTAAATGCCATATTAATCTGGCGACGCACTGGTATCTCATTTTGGTATCCTGTTATCATGATCACTTCGATATTTGGATATAATTTTTTGATCGCATAGAATACATCCAAACCATTTAAACCGGGTAGCCTTATATCTATAAAAATTATATCAATACTATTTTCCTTAATATAATCTATGGCTTGTCTACCATTATTTTTCACAATAGTGGTATAATTCATTTCTTCCAAATTGTCTTTAAAAATTGAACAAAAATTTGAATTATCGTCCACAATTAATATTCGGATATTATTCAATAACTTTTTGATGATAACAAGAAGATTTTTAATGTTTATCGGTTTGTAGATTATTCCAAAAGCTCCCTCGTTTAATACTTCTTCCACAAGCTCTTCTACTGAATAAGCTGTCATCATAATGACTTTTAAGGGTGGAACAACCTCTTTAATTTTCTTATATGTCTCCACCCCATTCATTTTTGGCATTTTAATATCCAATAAGACTAAATCATATGGGTGCTTCTGAATCATGTCAATTGCTTTATATCCCTCATTTACAGCATCTACTCTGTAATCTAGATCACTTAAAATATCAGACAATGTTTCACACATGCCATTATCATCATCAACAACGAGTATCCTATTTATAACCTCCAATTTAAAGTTTAACCTCCTTTAATGGCAATTTAAGGGTAAATATCGTACCTCCTCTAGAATTCCTCTTAACCTGAATAATTCCCCCATGTTTTTCTACGAGATCTTTTACAATCGTTAAACCCAAACCAATACCAATTACTTTTGTTGTGTAAAGTGGTTCAAATATATTATCAAGATCTTCCTCAGAAATACCTATACCCGAGTCTTTTATTCTTATTTCTATAAAATTTTCTCTACTAGATGTTGTAATTTCTAAGATCCCTCCTTCTGGCATAGCTTGAATAGCATTTAAGAATAAATTATGAAAAACTTGCTTTATTTGACTGAAATCAAAATTAATGCTTGGTAATTTATCATCTAAATATCTTTCAAGAATTATATTTTCTGGGAATATCATCTCATTCGCTACATTTTCAATAGTTTTGTTTAGATCGCCTTCCTTAAAGTTTGGAGTCCTGATTCTGATGAAATCAAGGAGATTAGATATAAATTTATTTGCTTTATCCACTTCTTTTTGAAGGATTTTTAAGTGCTTTTCTACCTTTTCTTCCTTTTTTTTCATTTTTTGGTTTAGAAAATAAACTGAATTACTAATAACTCCAAGAGGATTCCGTAGTTCGTGTCCAATGCTTCCAATAAGTGTTCCTATAGTTGCGAGTTTTTCTTTACGAACCAATTCTTCTGTTATTATTTTATACTCGATAATTGATTTTAAGCGATTAACGATTTCATGTAATAAGCTACGTTCTTCTTTTAGAAAAAGGTTTTCTTCAAGATAATATACCTCAATTTTTACTTGTTTTCCTTTAAATTTGACTTTACTAGTAATTTCCCATTTTGTTTCTTTAAAATTAATTGTCTTGTATTCTTTTTCATTGAAAATGATTCTTGTACATATTACCTCTGGAAATTGCATGGCAGATGAAATTAAAACAAAAGTTCCTTGAATTATTTCATCAATCGAAATACCAGGCTTCTCAAATAGCCTTGATAAACCGTATAAACAAGTTAGTTCCTTGACTCTTTCCTTAAAATTATGTTCAGACTTTTTTAATTCTTGTTCTACTACTTTACGCTCCGTTATATCTCGGGCAACACTAATAATCCTGTTTTTTCCTCCAAAATTAAAAATACGAGAACTAATTTCAACTGGAAAGATGTTTCTATCTTTTGTCATAATTTCAGCTTCTATCATGAGCTCTCCTTTTTCTTCAAGAGTTTTGATATTTCCTTGTATATCAATTTTATATCCTGGAGGAATAATACTTTCAGGAGCTAGTTTTAATAATTCTTCTCTGCTATAACCCAATCTTTCGCAAGCTGTTTGATTTACCTCAATAAATTGGCTATTTTTGTCAAGAATGAATATAGCATCATTTGTATTTTCAAATAGGGCTCTAAATTTTTCCTCAGATTCTTTAATTTCTTGTTCTGCTTTCTTGCGTTTGGTAACATCCATACCGTGGCTCACTAAAGCTACTACTTTACCTGATTTGGTTACAGGACCAATCCACACATCAAAATATCTAATATCACCTTCTTTTGTTTTATAATATGTGTGAAATGACCTAGACTCTCCTGTTTCCCAAACAGAATTATATATATCCCTTGAAACTTTGTGGAATTCTTGTGGCGTATAGTCGTATATTGAAGTACCGATAACTTCCTCTTTTGAAAGATCCGGAACTGTCCGGTTTATATATATGATTTTATGTTCTCGATCTAACAACAATACGTGAGCGGGTGAGTTCTCACTAAGATCCCTCCATTTTTCATCTGATTCTTTCAATATGTCCTCCATTACTCTACGTTCAGTAATGTCCAAAATGATTCCTTGAAAGTGCGTAATTTGATTTTCTCTATTCCTTTTAATCCACGTTCTAACGTTAATCCATCTGTATTCTCCTAGTTTAGAAACTATCCTATACTCTTGGACAAATTCTGTAACAGAATTTTGACACTTTAAGCGTGTTTCTGTAATTACATTTCCTAAATCCTCTGGATGAATGATGTCCGTAAATTTTAACATATGCGAGTAAAAATCACTAGGTTCATACCCGAATTGTCTAATGTTATCTGTGATATATTCCACAGGCCAGCCTTCTTCATCTCGTACAAGAAAGACCACAGCGGGACTCTGATTAATTATCAATTGAAGTCCAGTAAGAGCATCAAGTGCCTTCTTTAGCGCTTTATTAACCTTATTTTGCCTTGTTAAGTCTTCTATATGGAGAATTACTAAATCTGGTTGAATAAATATAAAGGACGTAGAGAATTTTTTTTGTTCACCTGTTTTTTTCATCCGGTACTCGCATTCTTCAGAAAAATTCGATTTTTCATGTAGACAGCGAAATAAATTTTTCAGAATTCTCCCATCATCTTTAAATAATTCTGAAGCCTTAATTCCAAGACTAACCCCTTCAAAAGAAAGTTTCTCAATAGCATCGTTAAAGTCAATTAAAACTAATTCTTCTCCTACAAATGCAAAACTAGGAATTGGAATGGCAGCAAAAAAAGCAGAAAAACTTTCAGAATTTAGAGGTCGATTTTTTAACTCAATCAAATTGCTTATCGCCAAACAGCTTTTATTATTTATTTTATCTTAAATTTTTGATTTTGAATATTGAGTTTTTTTATGTCAAATATGACTCAAACTTTTGCACTATTGAATATTTTGTCAAGAAAATATATAAAGATTCTTCTATTTTTTCAAACATTTTGTTGACTAAATCTCACAGAAAATCGTTGATCTTAATTAATATTGAATAATTCAACTACATTTAAGTAAGATATTTGGTTAAAATCAACAATCTTAAAAAAGAGATAAAACTTTTAGTTACTGTAGGTTAAGTGTTAATGTCACTAATGAATCAAGAACTTCCCTTTTATTATCATGGGTCAAAAACTAACTGTTATTTATTATAATATTAAAAAATATATTTGATAAAAAAGGCTAATAAAAAAAAACATTTGATAAAAAAAGTTAAATAATACCCTATAAGTTAATGTTAATAAAAATAAATAAGAATATATATATTGAATAAAAAAAGTTAGGTTATATAGATGGGGAATTATCGTACGGTTAGGGTACCCGAAGAATTAGTCGAAACAGTTTTAAATCTGATTAAAGAGCAAAAAGAATTAGGATATCGCTCACACTCTGAGTTTATAATTGATGCAATAAGGCGAAGAGTAGAGGAACTGCTTAAGAACAAAGAAAGCAGAAAAATTAATTTTAATTACAATAAATAGACCTCTAGGACATTTCTACTAGACGAGTACTAGAAATTCCTTAAGTGGTAGTAAAATATTAAAATTTTAATAATCCAAGTAAGAAAACATATATATTTAGACACTATATTAAGTTTAAAATTTAATTTCAAAAACAAATAAAAAATAAAGGTGGTTAATTATCGCAAGGCGCATATATGTTAAAGTCTATTCAGAACATTTCGTTCATAGTTAAAGGCAAAAAGACGCACGCAAAAGGAGAGACTTTTACTCAAGACAATGTTGGAGAAGAGAAGGAACGATTTTTGATAAGCCTGGATCTAATTAGTTTGAAAACGCGAAAGGATTACGACTTGTTTGGTAGAGTTGGAGAATTTTATTTTAAAATTGATGGTGCTAAAACATTTAAAGCAAGATTTCCAAATAAGGGTGTTATTAAACTTCAGAAAAATCAAGCATTCACTTCTAAAGCCGATTTATCACTATGGAGTCAATTCAAAACTGTTAAAAGGGGAGAGAAATCAACTGAACATATAAAAGTCATTATAAGAGAAATGGATCATCTAAAAAAAGATCAAACCATTGCCGAGCAAGAATTTGAAATCAAACTTCCGCAAAAGACGCAATATGTAATCGTTCAGGATAAAAATGAAGACACTAAGGCTAAAATACGAATTCAAGCGACAAGAACACGATATTAATTTTTATTTCTCTATTTTTTTCCTTTTTCTATTAAATAATTTAAATCCTAGTTCAATCTGTACAATTACATCACTTCTTTACTAAAGACTGCTAGAGGATCGTCTAATCCAGATTGTCCGAGAGTTATAACCATTTTGTCCGTACCCAAGTTTTCTAATTGAATTATCTTTTCTTTTACCTCTTCATGTGTGCCAATAAACATATTTGGAAGATTTCTCTTCATAATTTTGTGTGTCTTCATTATTTTTTCAAGATCTTCTTGATTTTTTGATAAAATAATAGTACAGAAGATTGATATTTCGAATGTTGCCGGATCACGGTTAAATTTCTTTAAATTTTCTTTAATGTCAGATATTTGAGTAGAAACTTTCTCTAGTTTAAAAGGTGGCAGCACATATGGAATATTTATACCATCCGCTTCTCTACATGCGATATTTATCATTCTTTTTCCCCTTGTTCCCAAAACTATCTGCGGATATGGTTTTTGAATAGGTTTCGGATAATTTCTATTCCTTTCAAGTTTCCAAAACTTGCCTTCAAAATCGGTAACATCCTCAGTAAATAATTTCTTATAAATAGTAAGAGATTCTTCTAGTTCGTCAACTCTTCTTTTAGGCGTAGAAAAGGGATATCCATAAGCTTTATATTCTTCCAAATACCATCCAGCTCCGAGCCACATTAATGCTCGACCATTAGAAATATTATCTAATGTTGAAATCATTTTAGCTATGTATGCAGGATTTCGGAAAGAATTACACAGAACAACATGACCTAATTTCACAATATGTGTCTCTGTAGCCAATGCAGCTAATAGCATTACAGACTCTAAATATGCTTCTTTTTTATCTTGAGTTGCATCAAAACCAATAAGATGGTCAGTCACGTGAACAGAGTCAAATCCTAGTTTTTCTACTCTTAATGTTAAATCACGAATTTCTGGATAATTCAAAGGTCCTCTAACATTATAACCATATTTCATATTCTTTGAAACTTTAAACATTTTATTAAGTTTGCTCAAATTAAGAATAAAGACTAAAAAAAAAATACGAAAAAAAAAAATCTAAGAGCTAATTTATAGTTACAATTTCTTCTCTTTAATTCTATATAATATGAAAGCAATAACAACCATAGAAAATGCAACAATAAGCTGAATCGTACCGGTTATCCCACCTCCAATAGCATCACCTAGAGCAAGGGAGACCACAATAGTTGCCATTTCGAATAGAGCAAGGTAATTCAAGATCGCCAAAAATTTATTTTCTATAGTTGATGATCTCGTGTTTAGAGTATTTCTTTCTCTATTTAATGAAGTTCGAATCCTTTTTATTACATCATCTGTTTGCTTAGAGAATGTGAACCCATCTAATTTATCAATCATTTCGTTAAACATACTTGTTTTAAAGGTACTAGTAAAAAGTAGGCGTGTAATTTTTGAAATGATTATGTCTTTATTCAATTCCAGAACAATCCTGTTTAATTCAGACTCAAGAGATTCTAACCTATCAATCTTGTCCCGTAAGGATAACTCTTCCTCCATAGCTCGAGTTTCTGATATAACTTTATCAAATCTTTCAGCGACGGTGAGGATATTTTCCATATGCATTAGTAATAAAAATCTTTGGACATTTCCAACCTCAGGACCAAACAGTGTATCAATTAAAAAATTCTTCATTGTATGAGGATCTAATAGCCCTGGTCCCGGAATTATTACATTTCCTGCATGAGTGATCATTACAAACTCATCTTTATATGGAGAAAGATTTTTTAAATTAATTTGATCTCTATAGGCTATAGGATCTAAAACTCGATATTTGTCTGTACGTAATGTGAGTCCTATTGAATAATGAGCATTCTTTCCGATTTCATCTCTCATAAACCTATAATCTGCTCTATTAAAATCAGGTTTTGCATCCCATATGATCCAAGTATGATGCCAAGGTTCTAAACTCGACTTTAATTTCGGTTTTTCAGCGTATTGGGCATTTTTTAATACATTTATAACATTATCTCTAATTTCAATAAATTTTCCAGTAATAGGTTTGCCCATACTACCCATTATTATGTTCTTTGGTTGAGATATTTCGATGAAATCTTCTATTTTGTGGTAATTCTCAAAAATCAATTCACATTGGATAACAAGTACTGATCCGTAATGTATATGACCTTCTAATCGTAATTTTCCTTTCACGTCTGGCATTGTAGCACATGAAAATCTGTCAGTAGTTCCAATTTTAAAACAGACTGGCGCATACTTATGGCTTTGACTAGAAATCCATTTTAATGGTTGATCTATTAGTGTACCATCCTCTTTTTCTACTTTAAATCTATAATCCTTGTATATTTTCAGCGTCCCTTCTTTTTCTAGAAATTTTCTTACATCTGGAAGATCAAAATATAGCCCTAACTCGTAGAACTTCCAAAAAACAAGAGTCACCTTAAAAGTATAATCTTCTTCTGTCATACTTTTCGTCATTTTATTTTTAATTATTAAGTTTTAACTAATTCTAATCATCTTATCAATTTAAAATGTTTTACTCTAGAAAATGTATTTTAAAAAAAACATATAAAAATGTGTCTTTCTATTTAGACTAATATAGAAGATATTGAAGCGTCTATCTTCGCTTTCGAATAATAAGCGAAAAACATGAATAGTAAAGAAATTGGTCAACAGAGCTCTTCTTGGGAGATTAGTATTGCTACATTGGAAGATGCGAAGGGTATTCATGAGGCTTTAATACAAAACTTGATCCAAATTCGCGATTTTGATAAAATCTCTAAAAAACAAAGGAAATCTTTAGAAAATCAAGGGTTTCTGAGAAAGGAAGTAGGAATTGATTATTATAAACAATTAATTGTAGATCCTAACATCGATATTTATGTTGCAAAATATAATACTGATATCATAGGATTTGCAAGCATCCATAAAAAAAAGTATGACATAATAAAAGTCAGGGATGTTATAGGAGAACTAACTTGTGATGATGAAAAAACACGGAAATTACTCTTAGATGATAAAATAGAATTCGCATATTTAGATCAGGTAAGTATACTCCCTAAATATAAACGCAAAGGATTAGGAACTGTAATTTTTCAAAGAGCATTACATGGACTAAACACACCTGTAGTTGCTTTCATTGTAGAAGAACCACTACTAAATAAAGCTTCTATTTACTGGCATGAATATAATGGATTTAAACTAAAAGCGACGAGTGGAGGGGAATACAAGGGTAAATCTTTTAAATTTCAGATCTTCATACACTGGAATGAAAAAGAATAAGAGTTTTTATTCCGGAATATCAGTTGGATGACCGAGTGAATATATAATCTTTATAATATCCTCTGCAAGTTCATATCTCTCTGAACGATATTTCTCCCGATTCAGTCGTTTTTCGATCACCAGAGGTGTACCAACTTTCACCACTAAACCTTTTCCTTTAAAGATATTTAAAATCTTTGCTTCTTCACTATATATCGCTATAGGGATTATCGGAGCACTTGCTACGATTGCAAATTTGATTATCGCTGCCATTGATTTCACTTGTATTTCTCGATCGTGCCTCGCTTCAGGTGTCATGCCAACAAGATCACCCTTTTCATTTAAAATCTCAAAAATCTTATCAATTGGCTCAGTATCTTCTTTGCTTTCTGTTCCCCTAATCATTCCAAGACTTTTTAAGACAGGTCCTGCAATCTGGTGTTTCATTAATTTCGGATCAAGCATGAAATGTACTTTACGACCTGTAACTTGACAAATTATAAGCATGTCTTGAATAATGTTTTTTGCTACTGTTGTTAGTATAGCCTTCCCTCGAATAGGAATATTCTCTTTCCCTACGATTCTTAAATCCGTGAAAAGTTTAAA